>Ga0181465_100833_pt1 | contig 13133 bp, 7 predicted proteins | sample InSIn3gowninarea_FD_119076 | JGI IMG/M metagenome (GOLD analysis project Ga0181465, IMG submission 119076) | Clean room microbial communities from NASA Spacecraft Assembly Facility at Jet Propulsion Laboratory, Pasadena, California, USA -... ... | reverse complement strand
CCTCCCGTCTTCTCGACCATCTAAGTCAATCTTTGTAGACCAAGTCTTCAGTGGAAAGACATCTCGGTAAGTCAACATAATGGAGCGGGTTTCGAATGTTGTTGCCAATTGTATGCTTACAGACTTCCTGGAATATGAAGAGCTATACAAGCATTTGCATAAATATCCAGAGCTTTCAAATACCGAGTCTCAGACTTGCGAGTTGATTCGATCAAGACTCACAGCATGGGACGGTTTACAGCTTCACACTGGAATTGGAGGTCACAGTGTCGTTGGAGTTCTCAAGAATGGGAACGGGCCTACTGTGTTGCTGAGAGCCGACATTGATGCACTACCAATTCAGGAGACTACAGGTCTTCCCTACCAGAGCGCTGTCACTGCGAGTCTCAACGGAACCGAGAGGCCTGTCATGCATGCGTGCGGTCACGATATGCACATGACTTGCCTCCTTGCAGCAACAGAAGTCCTTGTATCACGAGCCCGAGATCAGTGGTCTGGGACTTTGATCGTACTATTCCAGCCAGCCGAGGAGCGTGGAACCGGTGCCCAGGCAATGGTCGATGACGGGTTGTGGGACAAAATCCCCCGTCCTGATTACCTCTTCGGACAACATGTGGTAGCAAATCTGCCTGCTGGAGTAATCGGTCTTCGGAGCAACGCTATCATGGCTGGAGCAGAAAGCATGAGGTGTAAAGTCTACGGACGTGGAGGGCATGCATCCCAACCACATCGCGCTGTCGATGCTGGGGTCTTGGCTTCCAATTGCATTGTGCGCCTACAACAAGTCGTCAGCAGAGAGCTAGCTCCAGGCAATACTGCTGTCTTGACTGCCGTTCCCCTGAGTGCGGGAGTTGCAGAGAACATCATACCGGACGACATCGAAATCGGTGTTGATATACGGTTCATCAAGAGCGAGACAAGAGATCAGTTGCGGAAATCTATTCGCCGCATCATCAATGCGGAGTGTCAAGCTAGCAATGCTCCTCGACCACCTACATTCACGACTACTCGTACATTCCCGTTGACAATTAACGACCCCGACCTTACAAGCCTGCTCAAACATGGTTTTGCTGAGCGCTTCGGAGAGAAGTTCGATTCAGAAATTGCTATCTCAACCATCGCCGAAGATTTCCCAAATCTGTCTCAAGGACAGCCCTACGTGTTCTGGCACTTGGGTTGTTCGGACCAGAACTGCTATGATCTTGAGGGACGCGCTGATGCGGATCTACCGCCGGTTCCAATGAATCACTCATCGGGTTTTGCTCCTTTAGTGCAGCCAACACTACGAGTGGGCGTTGAAGCGCTTGTGGTAGCTGCTTTGACAGGATTCAGTACGTCTGTGAGCCCGAGTAAACAGAGTACACCTGTCTCCAGGTTATAGTGTCAAGGCTAGCTCCAATATCTAGCAACCAGTTTTTCATCGCCAACTGCTGGCTAATGCCCTCCTTGAAAACGTTGTAGAAATGTCCTAATTCCACGAATACCAATTAATCGATAGATAATCATTGCCAATAGTGAACATAAAGCAAGAGTGCAATATTCATACAGAAACGACTGAGGCCATAGAATAAAACCACCGCGTCGGACGATTGATATGATAATGTGCTCGCCAGCCTATGAGTGGCGTGCTTACCAACTCTCTTATTGAATTAACGTCAATATCTATTTATGATATAGGGTGTTCAGGTTGCTGGATTGTGGTCACACAGCACTGCTTCTGCGTAAGGTATGGGAACGCTTGAACGAATTTGAGCATCGTAGCAACGTTTTTGAGGTTGATAGGTTAATCGAATCAAAATAGGCAGTTCGTTCTTCACAACTGCTAACCGAGTTGGGGCTTGAGATGGAGAGTAAATAAGGTTTAGGAAGATCTAGTGAAGCCTTAGGCAATAAAGTGAGCTAAACCAATCTCGACCTCCTTGCAGCAGAACCGCTGCGGAATCTGCAAGTGTAAAGTGCAGGTGCAAGCTGCGATCGCGCACTATCGGGGCGCCTCTTGCCTGCACAGTGTGGTACCATCCACTCGACACCACCATCATTTGTGCCTTCTTCTTCACCACTTCTCCGTAACCCACTTCATAATCTTTGCGGTCGACACTCTAGCAGCACGACTTTGTTTCCACCACGTTGTTGTGACAGTTATTGCAAGGCTGCATGCATGTGAAGAGCAGTATCTGAAGTGCTCAGTTAGCACTTCCTGATCGCAGTGTGCAGCCTTTCATCCAGCATATACCGACGTTGCGGCACCACCACATCAATCGCATTTCTAACTTCTCACCATATCGTGTGCACACCATCTACCAGTTACAAATATCGACTTCCGGTTGTCAAGGTTCAACAATTCTGTCGCCTTCCGATGATTATCGCTTAGCATACTCTACTTGATGAACTGAAGGAAGGGTAACTACATCATCATGGTTGTTCCACCGGCAATAGGAACAGGCACAGCCTCAAGTGCTGCAAAACACGCTGCAAACGCTCCTCGACCCAACATCAATGGCCTGCACATCGGTCCTCCGTCATTTCCTTACAGCGCTCGTCGTGAGCCTAGGCCGCTGGACCTCAATAGCGTGGAACGTAAGGGTCATCCTTCCGCACGCGATCCTCCTCCAAGACGGCGACCCTATGACCTGCCAGAGGCCCCGACTTATAGGCCTACGGAAGCCGAGTTTCGTGATCCTATGGAGTATATAAGAAGCATATCTGAAAAGGCTAGCAAGTACGGTATATGCAAGATTATACCACCGGACAGTTGGAATCCGGGATTTGCGATAGACTCCGAAAAGTTTCACTTCCGAACTCGAAAGCAAGAAATAAACCTCGTTGAAGGATCCAACAGAACCAATTTGAACTACTTAGACCAGCTCGCCAAATTTCATAAGCAATATGGAACGCATTTGAACCGGTTCCCTAGCGTCGACAAGAGGCCGTTAGATCTTTACAAGCTCAAGAAGGCTGTGGAAGTTAGAGGTGGCTTTCAAAATGTCTGCAAAGAAAAGAAATGGGCTGAGATAGGCCGAGATTTGGGTTACAGCGGCAAGATCATGTCCTCACTCTCAACATCTCTCAAAAATTCTTACCAGCGCTGGCTCCATCCATATGAAGAGTGGCTCAAATATGCGAGGCCAGGCGTGCATCAGCAGATAGAATTCGAGTATGGTGCTGCAGCAGGAACGTCGTTTTCTCCTGCGCCTGCGCAATCACAGAATCAATCACCAATGACAGCTCCTCCTCCACCACCACAATCTGCACCGCCAATATTGCCAACCGGCTCGCCTGCTGTCCAGGCATCGATGGCTCTACATGCGTCGGTAGACTTGCCTCGCCCACCACAAGTGATCTCTTCGCCATCGCCAGCAGCAATTCATCCACCAGTGTCATCTTCAGGCTTCACGCCTGTCAACGCCAGTGGCTTCGCTTCCGTGAATAGCCCTTCAGGATTTACTGCTGTCAACCATGGATCACCACCAGTAGTGAAGGTTGAACCACATGCACCAATTGTCTCAGGACCAACGTTCACAACTGTGAATGGCAGTACACAGAATGGCCATTCGCATCCACGTCAACTCACCAATGGAAGTCCTGCAGCAAATGGCAGTAAATCCAACCCACTTAAAAGAGCATTGAGTCACGAGAGCCTCAACGGTGAGGATAGCTCGGATGGGACAAACGGGGAAATTAACACAGCTGATGGGCGCCGGCCTAAGAGGTCAAAGAAGGACATGCCGAACGCACCGATAGTAACAATGCGCCCTTCGACCCCTCAAGCTAAAGGCAAATCAGCTGTGCGGCGTTTCGGCGACCGATGCGAAACTTGTAATCAGTCAAACGACAGACCCAACATACTCGTATGCGATAGCTGCGATCTAGGCTATCACCGTTATTGCGTCGATCCGCCCTTAGCTTCACTACCCGAATACGAATGGCATTGCTCAAAATGCTTGGTTGGAAACAACGAATATGGTTTCGAAGAGGGCAATATTTATTCCTTACGTTCGTTCCAGGAAAAAGCAAATAGCTTCAAGGAACAGTATTTTGCTTCGCGTCTGCAACAGGATGGTCAAGGACCTCGATCTCCAACCGAGGACGAAGTGGAGCGAGAGTTCTGGCGCCTCGTTGAGGACATCACTGAGTCTGTTGAGGTTGAGTATGGAGCTGATATTCATTCCACTACTCACGGCAGTGGTTTTCCAACAATTGAGAAGAATCCATTGGACAAATATTCAAGAGATCCGTGGAATCTGAATGTCCTGCCCTTCCATCCTGACTCTCTCTTCCGCCACATCAAGGGAGACATCTCCGGCATGACAGTGCCATGGCTTTACGTTGGAATGTGCTTTTCGACTTTCTGCTGGCACAATGAGGATCACTATGCATATTCCGCGAATTTCCAACATTTTGGATCAACGAAGACATGGTACGGAATCCCTGCATCAGACGCTCTCGCCTTCGAGGCTGCTATGCGTGATGCAGTACCAGAACTGTTCGAAACCCAACCCGATCTCTTGTTTCAGCTTGTTACAATCCTGCCGCCGAGCCAGCTCAAGAAGGCGGGTGTTAATGTGTATGCTCTTGATCAACGCGCTGGCCAATTCGTCATTACGTTCCCACAAGCTTACCATGCCGGATTCAATCATGGCTTCAACTTCAATGAAGCTGTGAATTTTGCGCCTGCTGACTGGGAACCATTCGGTGACGCAGGGGTACAAAGGCTACAAGAGTTCCGCAAAAACCCTTGCTTCTCACATGAGGAACTGCTCTTTACTGCTGCTGCCTCAGATACAACAATAAGCACCGCTAAATGGCTCGCTCAAGCGCTTGAGCGGGTACGAGACCGAGAACTCTCCCACCGTGAGCGATTCGCTGCACGACACAAAGACCTGCATCCACATGATGACTGCACTTTTGACACGCTCGCAGAAGAAGTGCCTCAAGACTGCGAGCTGCACATTATCATCCGGGACGAAGAGCTGGAGGAAGAGGACTATCAATGCAGTCATTGCAAATCTTTCACGTACTTGTCACAATTTCGTTGTGAAAAGTCCAGAAAAGTAAGTTGCTTGCTTCATCCAGAGCAGCTAGATTGTTGTGAGGTTTCTCCATCAGAGCGACTTCGAGGACCAGAGCATGTGGTTATTGTGAGACATACAAATCATGAGCTGCGCCAGCTAGTACAAAAGGTTGTTAACAAAGCCAACGTGCCACAAGCCTGGGAAACCAAGCTTGAGCATTTACTCGATGGAGAGGCCCAACCATCCTTAAAGGCATTGCAAAACTTGCTTGCCGAAGGCGAGAAGATCGATTATCCTCTCGAAGGCTTGGACGATCTTGTCGATTTCGTTAAGAAGTGCAATCAATGGGCCGAAGAAGCCAATGTCTACGTGACTCGAAAGCAACAGAATCGCCGTAAGAATGAGAAAGCTTGGCGTAGGTCGTCGACGAAAGGTGGCAAGCCTGAGGAGAAAGAACCCGAATCGCAATTGACCCTTGAAAGAATGAAGCAGCTGATCGATGACGGTGAACAACTGGGTTTCTCGGCACCACAGATGGAGAGCTTGCAAGAGAAGCTTGTTGCCATCAATGATTGGCGCGAGAATGTCAAGAATGTCTTCGAAGGCAGGATGCGAAAGTCAGCAGAAGAGCTCGAAGCGATGCTTGATGAGGGTCGAGGCTTCGGCATTGCTATGTCAGAGCTAACGAACCTGGAAAAGCTACATCAACGTGCAGAATGGAGTGACATGGTCGAAAAGGCTAGAGAAGACATGCTCAACCAAAACCTAGAATTTTGCAGGGATCTACTCAAACGTTCAAATGACCTTGGCATAATTCAATCACATCCACAAGTCGAGTTTTTGCAAGAAATGGTCCGGAAGGGCGACCTTTGGGAAATCAAGGCAAGGGAAATTATGGCAGCTGAAGATGTTCACTACCCCCAACTCGAGGCACTTCATTCGCAAGTTCAAAGCCAAGGCTTTCCAGTAAATAAGGAAACCTTGGATCGGATGGATGCAATACTTGCGAAAAACCGCGAAGCAAAGCGTCAAATCATAACTCTTGTAGAAAAGAGTCGAGAGGCTGACTTCAGGAAACGTCCGACGTATGCTCATGTCAGAGACGTTATGAAAGGACTGGAAGACCTCAATGGCAAGCCTCATGGTGCGGCTGACCTCGAGAAGGAAGTGAAACGTCATGAGGATTGGATGCGCAAAGGCAAGAAGCTATTCGGCAAAGCTAATGCACCTCTACACATCCTTGAGCAGCACATGAAAATCGTGGAGGATCGCAACAACTTCTGCTTTGACTTGAATGACACTTTTAGACCACCAGTCGAACCGGCATCACGGGAGGCTAGTCCAGTCGAAGGGCAAGAGAAGCCTGCAGGAGTTAATGATGAGGAGAAGCCAGTCTTCTGTCTCTGTCGACAGCCCGAGGCCGGTCTTATGATCGAGTGCGAGATTTGCCATGACTGGTATCATGCCAAGTGTCTCAAACTGGCACGCGGCAAGGTCAAGGAGTACGAGATGTTCACTTGCCCAATCTGTGACTGGCGTGTAAAGATACCACGGGACGCGGCACGGCCAAAGCTTGAGGACCTTCAGAATTGGGCAGATGAGATGCCTGGTCTGCCATTCCAACCAGAAGAGGAGGATCTTCTAAACCGTATCGTCGACAAAGCACAGGCTTTCCGAGACTTCCTTTCTCAGTACACGAGCGGCAATCAGCTGTGTCGTACGATCGACGAGATGCCAGAGATGCTGTTCTACCTTCGCAAGATCGAAGGCGCAGAAGTCTTACTAGCATATGAGACAAATGTGTTTAGACAGGAGCTACACAAGTGGCAGCCTATCGCTCCTGAGCCGCCACCAATCTTCGATCAAAGCTTGTCGACCAGAAAGCCACGGCCCACAAAGCTCCAAAAATTAATGAAGGAGTTTGACGTGAACAAGCCTGAAGATCTGCCATCTCATCTACGAACCAAGACTTACATGAGAAGGAAGCCGACTGAATCGTATCCCACCGGAACATTGATGCCTAGGCCACTTAACGAGTCACCATCCATAGGTGGATCTGTTGACAGTCCCACGCAGCTTTCTGGACATGCTGGTGGAAATACACCAGATGCTAGCAAACCAGGATCGATCAGCGGACCAAAGGTTGTTCGGGCCTTTGGCAGTGACTTTGTTGGGCCCTCACCCTCGTTTGCCAATAGCTTTGGCGGCAATGGTGCAGGAGATTACCCTGAAACGACGCCGTCGCCTCTATTCAGCCCAACTGGTGAATCAGCTCCTGGTCGAATGCGTGATGCCATGGTTACAGCAGCACTTGTTCGAAGTGCGCAAAGCAGAGGCGAGTCTGACCCTTCATTTCCATTGTTTCGGAACAATGGAGACGGCGATGAAGACCTACGTTCCGGACTTGCAGGAACACCTGGCGACCAGTCAGATAATGCAGGAAATGATGGAGGATCACCAGTGGAAGGCGAATATGATGGTTTTTTCAAACAAATGACGAACCAAGACGATGATAATGCTGATGAAGAGCATCCTCACCTTGAGCACGAGACCAGTCAAGCAACCGAAGCTCTTGAAATGATCAAGAACTCCAACGACGACGAGGAAGAGACCAAGGGAGCTGGTGACGGTCTGGGAATTGAGTTCGCTGGAAATTAGCTGGGCAAGGAGTCTACCTGATCAAGAGACGACGAAAGATACCCGGTATGGATAGGGATGAGAAAATGACGGCGTTTGAGGTTTTAAGGTGTGAAGATACAACAACAACATGGTAAAAATATTAGAAACCACAGAGCAGGCCCACTTTGATGGTATGGACGATGGAAGTGTACTGATGTATGTATGTAATATGTACCAAAACCCACCATGGTGAGCTCTTCCACCATCAATGGCATCTACTCTCATCCTCACTTTGCGTTAAGGACGACATAAGTCTATGCACGTGGTGTTTACTTCGTGACTTGCAGTCTTGAATAACAGCCTATTCTACCCTTAGCATGTCGTACGGCGTGCTGCTACCAATATTCAATACCTTGTACAGTAGCAGGTGAAGGAGTGGCCGTTTTGCTGTCAAGGACTGCATGGCGTTGTGGCAGAAAACAAGCTTTCGGACACAAGCTTACAAGGGTACCCCGCGGCCGGACATGCAGCGCTAGGATTTTAGCCTCAATGAGCATCATTCATGATCGACACACGGCAATCACGGACTGGTACTTGGTGGAAGAAGTGCATCAACTAATGTAACCTTGGAACATCACACTGCAGCTCGTTGATCTTCCAACATCACATGGGACACACGATACAGGTATATGACCTTTACTCAGGCCTTCTCATGGCATTATGTCGTTACTGCTGTCGCTCTCATTTTCGTTTCTTTGCTTAACATTGAGGTCATAAATATGCAGCTTTCCACTTTTTGCTCGTATCTTTGGGTGTTGAGCTCGAGCTTTGTGCTTGGTGACCAGAGCTATAATTGGGGCAGTCCGAGTCAATGGCCGAGTCACACTTTCGGAAGTTCGATTCCGAGTGCGGCGGCGAGTCAAGCTTCGAGTCAACCTCAGAGCTTAGCATCAACAGCAGCAAGTGCTGTGCCAAGCCAGTCTCAGAGTCCAGCATCCACGAGCCCAACAGCAAGCCAGACTTATAGCTCTTCCGCCGCGACCTATACCAACCCCATATACAACCAGTTCGGTGCTGACCCATGGGTCGTCAAGAATGGCAATTATTACTACATGACTTACACGACTAACGATAATGTCACTATCCTCAGAAGTAGCGTCTTGACGTGCGTCCTATCGCCCATACAGCAATCTTTGCTAACGTGGTTGCCACAGGGACTGGGACAATGCAGACATTAAACTCGCCTTCCAGCCTCCCGCGAATATGTCTTACACCTATGACAACTGGGCTCCAGAATTGCACTACTTCGACGCCTACCAGAAGTGGTACATCATTTACACTGCAGATGTTGACCCTGACTCACCTTCCCCGGATCAGGATATGTTGTGTGACTTCAGCTGTCCGGCTGTAAATCATCGCATGTTTGTACTTGAGAGCTCAGGGAGTGATCCGTGGGATAGCGAGTACACGATGAAGGCCGAGTTGGATACGTATGATCAGTTTGCCATTGATGGTCAGTTTTGGATGAGAGTAGATGGACTGGTTGATGCTAACTATGAATAGGGACATATTTCCAATATAACAATCAGTTGTATCATGTTTACAGTTGTTGGTATACGAACCAGACGAGTTGGCCATCTATGCTGTGCATCTCGGAAAGTAAGTTTCCTCTGTCCTCTACCTCGAACTGTTAGCTCAACCTGGTGGTTGGGCTCTCCGCCTTCAGCCGCTGCTTTCAAGCTCATCTTGGTCTAAACTGTCCTACCTGATCTTCATGCAGCTTCTTCATGTATTCCCACTTCTTCCAAACGCTGACATGCCCAGTGTCCGACCCCTGGACGGTATCCTCCCCCCTCTCATCCCGCACAATAATCAGCAAACCCGACCAACCCTGGGAAAAAACCCCCTACAACCGCACCATAAACGTCCGCCTCTCCTCGAACGAAGGCCCAGAACAACTCATCAACCCCACAACAAACCAAAACTTCATCATCTACTCCGCCGCACGCTCCGACAACCAAAACTACTGTCTCGGCCTCCTCGAACTAGTCGCCCCATTCAACCCCATGGACGCGAACTCGTGGTTCAAAAACACAGCGGGTTGCGTGTTCTACGAGAATCCAGCGGAAGAGGCGTATGGTGTGGGTCATGCGAGTTTTGTAAAGAGTCCTGATGATTCGGAGTGGTGGATTGTGTATCATGGGATGAGGGACTATGTTGAGGGGTGGAGTGATAGGACGATTAGGACGCAGCAGTTTAGTTTTGACAATACGACGGGGTGGCCTGTTTTTCCGAGACCGGGGTATGGGCCTTATCCGGTGCCGAGTGGGCAGCAGTGAGCATATCTAGGAGGTGGATGACGACGATGGGTTTGGATTGGATCTAGGAAGGAGGAGAGGGGATCTTCGTTGTTGGTCAGGTTGGATATACACAGCAGCAAGCTAGTGTCGAAGTCATATTCTCATCTGGGCAAAAAAGCTATGCCTATATAGATACCTAAGTATCTACCAACCCGCGTCTATCTTTGTTGCCACCCTCCTTGCCACTGTCCCCCCAACACAGCTACATGTACAGATACCTTTTATTATCCAGACCCCTTGCAACGATCTCCAACAAATCTGCAAGAAAACTCCATCCCTCCAACAAAAGCCACCTGCGCCGTTCATCCCAAACAGGTCGCGACGCGCCACCCATCTCAATGCGGGGTCCCCGCAAATCGTGTTTTGTCATCCATGACTAATGCAAGTACCTACGTTTGCCCCATTCTTGGATCTGGGGTAACACCATAGATCCACTACTGGACCTCGAAGCACCGATCCTCTTCTCCTCTTCTCGTTCATTCAAGGTTTGTTCATTTTGAGGGGTCACGGTTCTCAGAAGATGTGATGGGCTGGTTTGGATTTCTAAGGGATGTCGAGTCGAGGCGAGTTGAGTCGAGTCGGGGTAACGGATGTCTTGCTGCTGCTCTTTAATAAGATGTGAGTAGGAGGAGTGGTGTTGGGGTGGTGGTTTCATATCCATCACGAAGGCAATTTTTTTCGACTTCGAAAGACCAGGTATACCTCTTCATATCGATCGACTACTGCACGTAAATTTCGTATCTGTGGAGTTCTCAACGTAACGCAACGCAAGACTCAGCGACAATATCATCACGATGAAAGCCCTCGTCTACCGCGGCAACAACAAAATCGTCCTCGAAGACAAACCAAAACCCGAAATCCGGGACCCAACCGACGCAATCATCAAACTGAAGTACATCACAATCTGCGGCTCAGACCTACACATCCTACAAGGCCACGTACCAACATGCGCGGAGGGCACTACGCTCGGCCACGAGGGCGTAGGAGTAGTCGATAGCGTCGGCGACGGAGTCAAGAACTTCAAGGCCGGAGATTTGGTGTTGATCGCATGCATCACGTCGTGTTCTGCGTGCGCGATGTGTAGGCGGGGACTGTGGTCTCATTGCGACAAGGCGGGTTGGATACTGGGACATACGATTGATGGCACGCAGGCGGAGTATGTGAGGACGCCGCTCGCGGATTCGAGTCTGTATCATGCGCCAAAGGGCGTTGATGAGAAGGCGTTGTGTATGTTGAGTGATATTGTGCCGACGGGGTATGAGGTTGGTGTTCTTGCGGGAAAGGTTAAACCCGGGTCTAGTGTTGTTATTGTTGGGGTTGGACCGGTTGGGTTGGGGGCGCTGATTACGTCAAAACTGTATTCTCCGAGTCTTGTTGTTGTTATTGATAAGGATGAGGGACGGCTTGAGGCGGCGAAGGGGATGGGCGCGGATGTGGCTATCAATGCTGGTGATAAGGATGCTGTGAAGAAGGCGAGGGAGCTGACTGGTGGGGCTGGGTTCGATACTGTTATTGAGGCTGTTGGTGTGCCGGCTTCGTTTGAGATGTGTCAGGAGTTGCTGTCGTTTGGGGGGAATTTGGCTAATATTGGTGTGCATGGGAAATCGGCGACGATTGCTATGGATAAGCTTTGGGGGTTGAATATCTGTAAGTTTGGATCAATGCGATGTGGTTGTACGGGGCTGACCTTGTCTAGGTATCACTATGGGGTTCGTGAATTGCACTTCTACAGCTTCGTTATTACGCATGTTCGAAGCGGGTACGCTGAAGTTGGACACCCTCCTTACTCATGGTAAGATGGACATACAACACCTTGAGTTCATATACTGACTATGAATTAGAATTCAACCTTCAAAAGGAAGGTGAGAAGGCGTATGCTACTTTTGGAGCTGCAGCCGACCACAAAGCTCTGAAAATGATTCTGACCACATAACTGGCAAGCACAAGGAGCAGGACCGGCCATTTTTCTTTCTGAAAGGTAAATGGTCGGTGCTAACCTCGTGAGCACTGGCACACTGTGGGCAATGCCTTCCACAGCCACTCCTTTTGCTCGCTAAACACATAGGTTCCCTTAGTGTACGCCATCCAAATTGAAAGACAAATTGGTGTTATTGTTGAGTAATAGGTGAGCATTCATGTATTTGTCTTTGTATATGTTCGAGATCTCAATCAAAATATGAGGATAGGGTTGTGTATTCAATGCAAGCATCTCCAGCGCATCAGTGAACCAATTGATGTCCAAGCACAGCCCTCCCTTCCAACTCTAACCGCCAGTAAACCTCCAGGTGATGAAAAACCATAACTGTCCGGTAGCAAACTAGCCCACCATCTCCAGAAATTAAACAAATAGTTAAATGACTCTAAAATAAACCCTCACGAAGGCATCACCTGAATGTTAAAAATTGAAGTTTTCCCTTCCCTCAAAGACTAGTCTGACGTCCATTCCGCTCCCTCTCCCTTTCAGCCATCAGGAATTGCTCCCTCCGTTCTCGGACTAAAGTAGCTAGATCCCGGATCGGTCTCCCATCACTAGTAAGGCGACTCACATATGCTTCACCATCTCCCTCGCGCATGTCAGTCTTCGGTGCCATTGGACTCCATACGTCAATACCGCGGTCTTCTGAGGATCTATCATCCTTCCCATCGTGGTCAAAGGATCTATTGCGGCTTCCGGAGTTGTCCAAGTCACATTCACCGAACAGCCCGCTCAACCTTTTCCAGAAGCCTTTGCGCCCACCCGCAGATCCAGAACCTTCATCGCCCACCGAACTTCCTGGTCCAGAACTGAAATTACCCTTCTCCACAATCACCGTCGTAGTGGTATCCGTACCCACAGACCTCGACCTTCCACCCACACTCCTACAGGGATGCTTAGATAAATACAACCCCCTCCTCGCTCTAATCCCCTTATTCCGCTGTCGTCGGCGCTCGATCGCGGCGAACGGGGGTAAGCTAGCGAGATAGCGATATGTCAGGCGGAAGGGGCAGTATTTTTCGGTTTTGGCGTAGTGGCGTGGGCAGTAACGGCGGTATGTTATGAAGAGGATTGCGTGGAGGGTTGGGAGGACTAGGAGGAATGTTAGGAGGAGGAGGGTTTGGGTTGTTAGAGTGGGATGGGATTGGGTGGCGGGTTGCGTCAAGG
>Ga0181465_100767_pt1 | contig 13136 bp, 10 predicted proteins | sample InSIn3gowninarea_FD_119076 | JGI IMG/M metagenome (GOLD analysis project Ga0181465, IMG submission 119076) | Clean room microbial communities from NASA Spacecraft Assembly Facility at Jet Propulsion Laboratory, Pasadena, California, USA -... ... | reverse complement strand
GATGAAGAGGATGATTTCCTCGGCACACCGCGGTTCCAGGCATGCGCTATGGTGACGCAGTTTGAGCTTGAACTTATGTTGAAGGGGCCGCCGGCGGATGAGTTCGATGCGAGCGGAGCAGGGTTTTTGACACTGGTATCGCTTGACGAGGATGAAGATTATCAGATGGTAGGGTTGTCGTATCTGGTGCCGAGGATCTATGCGCTTTTAGAAGGACCTGGATGGGAGAACATTGTTGAAGATGGGGTTGCTACTCCGTAGGGCCTAGCGAGAGGGTGGCTAGATTGACACGTACTTCATCGCAGGAGAAGCACCCATGCCCAAAACACTGGCTGGAATATGGATCCAGGACTCAATCAAGGCAGCTATCACATACAATCGTCCGTATCAAGCGGTAACTCTGTTCTCGAGCAGGAGATATGCCATATATCCCCTCGGTTTGCGGAGTTTGTTGATTGAGTGCGCCTCATTAAATCGGGTACTTCCCTCAAAGGGTCCATGGTCCAAGCGGCAGTGACTAACATTCATCGCGAGAACACAGAAGCAAAGCCACAGTATTGATAGCAAATCGGTTGACTTGATGCCACATACGGAAACTCAACTCGCCAAGTCTTTATCCAACCATGGCTCCCAGTACCACCGATACCTCACCGACCCAGACTTACAAACCGCAGAAACATATAAAGATGGCTGAACCCTCCGGATGTCTTCCAAGGCAACCATAAAGCCAACAAAGGTCGTGATCGACAACCGACTGTTTCGGGGGGTTCAATCGGATCAGACCGGTGATGACTTGGACGGTCAAGCAAAGTCGGTGCATCTCCTTGACGCTTAGTCGGTTCCTGTGGAGTATAGCTCCGTATTCTAGTGCGAAAGTGATTGAGCAGAACATGTGCATCTTCTCGAATTGCGCAGGAGTATTTACAGCGGTTTGTAATCAAGAATCATACGGTTCAGCAGCTACATCAAGCTTCGCCAACCTCACAATCCGTAATTGGATAATATCGGGCTCTCGAAAGACGATTTCGAAGCAGTCATTGCTCGTGTTGATGCAATTGTTTCAGCGCGCATGGAGATTCCTCAGCCTCTTCGTACGTCCGTTTCCCTTGTGTTGTGCAAGTCCTGTGACTGCAGGAACAACGACGTCATCTTGAAGCTTCGTTGAAGTATTCGCAAATTGAATGCAGCGCAACAGCGCATCGTCTGGACGTTGGAGACAATTCCGCAGCGACCATATAGACTGGGAGATTAGCGCATGGGATGGCGAGGACTCGCTTGGGCTTCTGATCGAGCTAGAGAGGTGGCCCCAGGTATTGTCGATGAATACTAAGCGCTGCCACCTCAACATCTACGATAGGCAGAAATATTTACCGCGCCGCAACACGTTGTAGCACACCGACTGAATTGCACATCCAATTTTTGTAGAAGTTAGCCCACATACTTCCGTGGAAACGCGTCCGTTGGTGCTTGGGAATTGCACGTATCGTTAGGGCAGAGGTTCACGTTAGCGCGGAATTCGCGTTAAAGCTGACGCATCGATCGCGGCACCTCTCCGTTTGCTTACGAAAGCCACGTGACCGTTGTAGGGCCGCGCCGGACCTCGCCATGCGCAGCGATGGCGCGATGGGTGGTGTGCTCTGCGCAATTCGTCCGGGAAGCGCTCATTGAGGGACGTTACTGCTCGATCATTCGTCAGGGTATGCCTATCTTCGTCGGTACTTGCAAACCATCGCGGTATCAAGGGCGGGGTTATAGCAATGAGGTGCGTTGCTGAGACAATGGAGCGGAATTGAATGATGGCAGGATGTCGTGCTTGACCTCTGAGAAGCATGTCGTGCTTGACCTCTGAGAAGCATATAAAAAGCGTCGCGGTAGGCGTCGTCAAGCAACACAATCAAGTAACCATCCAATTGTACTTCATAGCGATCACCCTTTATCACTACCTTCAAGCACTACCAACTATACCATGTCCATCAAGAACGTCATCATCATCGGTGCTGGAGGTAATCTTGGGCCTTCGATACTACGAGCGTTCCTCAACTCGTCCTTCAACATCACAGTTCTCTCCCGGGAGGGCTCAAGCTCCACATTCCCATCCGGTGTCAAAGTTGTACGGGCCGATTACAACTCCATCGACAGCCTCAAGCAAGCTTTCCATGGTCAGGATGCTGTCATCTCTCTCGTGGGCGGCGGCGCTCTGGGGGATCAGAACAAGCTTATCGATGCTGCGATCGCGGCAGGCGTGAAGCGCTTCCTTCCCTCAGAGTACGGCAGCAACACACCCGATCCAAAGACGCGGGCTGTCGTCCCTGTCTTCGAAGCCAAAATTGGCACAGTCAATTACCTCAGGAGCAAGGAGGATGCCATTTCTTGGACCAGTGTGGTCACTGGGCCTTTCTTCGATTGGGGCCTCAAAGTCGGCTTCCTCGGTTTCAATGCTCAGACCAAAACAGCTACTATCATTGACAGTGGCAACGCCATTTTCTCTTCTACCAATCTCGGAACCATCGGTGAGGCTGTCGTCAAGTCTCTCGAGAACGCAGAAGCAACAAAGAATCAGTATATTTACGTCAGCGGCTTCCAGACATCACAGAACGAGATTCTGGCTGCGGCGGAGAAGATCACAGGAGATAAGTGGACAGTCAGCAAGACTACCGCAAAGGAAAACATCACAACGGGTAACGAAAAGTTGAAGAAGGGTGACTTCTCAGGACTGGGGCCGCTGATCCAGGCTATCACTTTTGGTGACGACGAACAACTTGGTGACTTGAAATCAGCTGGACTATGGAACGACAAGTTGGGTCTCAAGCAGGATAGCTTCGAAGATAGCATCAAGGCCGGCTTCGCGGGCAAGCTGTTGCATGAGGTTTAGCCAAACTCTAGATAGTCACGCGAACCGAATATAAAAGAGTTTCCTCTGGTTCCGTCGATTTTAGATACAATCTTACCCGCACGCAGTGGTATCGAATCGAGGTTAAGTTGCGAATCACGTACACTGAAATGTCAAATTCAGGCAAATTTTTTGAATGTATGCATTTCTATTGATCCTCAGATATTGCAGCTGTCCGCATTATCCGTTTCGAAGATCCCCATACCTTCCGCCGTTGTTGCTATCGTCAGATAGCAATCCAAAGTGTGTACCGATCAATTTTGGCCAGACCGACATCCTCCATCCACTCCCGTACTAGCGCCGAACTGACTATCCTACCAAGGAAGCCTTCACGCAGCGAGCGGGAGTATCAACGCAGCGGCGGTGCTTACGACAGTAGTGGTCGATAGCACAGAAGTTATATGAGCACTTCAGAATGCCGGTACGATCATCTGAGCAGATGTAGTGAACATAGGGCTTCTTACCGCCTGAGTCGTGGCTCTCCGAGGCAGATGTGAGCGTTCCGTCTTCGACGTGACTACCTCCGGCTTGGATCTCTGCCTCCCTGTGCTTTACGAGGGTTGATTTGGGCTCGCAGGTGAGAGACTGGATGCTGCAAACCTCGGTAGTCTTGCAATAGTGGTCTGTCGAGCAAAACCCGTATTTGCAGATCAGAACACGGTTGAGGTCCTTCGAACAACCGTAGTGCTTGTCTTCAGTCGCAGGATGCACATACGAATGCGCGACGCCAGCTTGGTTGTCCGAACTGCCTCGCCTGTAGAGGGTCTTGCTGTCTTCAGAGGGAGTCTCTTCCTTAATGTCGATACATGCAACGCCGGCATCGTCTCCAAAGCAGTACGTCTCACAGGTGTCGAGATTGACGCAACCACTGTCGGTGGCAGTATCGCAACGAGTTACGTCCTTGCCTTCGCAGCGATAGTGGTGCACCTGTGTATTGAGCCAAGTGGAGGTCAGACTGGTTGCACTATCTGCATCGGCAGGCGCGCTCGAGGCAAGCATGACCACGCCGAGACTGGTGAGTATAGTGGTGATGAGCTGCATCGCAGTTATCGCGTCAAGCGTGAGTTTCTTGGATTCGTTATGTGTTAGAGTTTGTAGTTAGATGTAACAGAGTAGTGAAGTAAGTTGGTGAGGGATGGTTGATGAGGGATAGTTGGTGAGGGGCGGTCTGTGAAGAGTGGTTTGTGAAGAGTGGTTTGTGAAGAGTGGTTTGTGAAGAGTGGTTTGTGAAGAGTGGTTTGTGAAGAGTGGTTTGTGAAGAGTGGTTTGTGAAGAGTGGTCTCCGAAGAGCGATTGGTCAAGAGCGTTTGTGCGCTGCTTTCACTAAGTGCAATGATAGACTACGCGAGCCTTTTGATCATGTACATAAATTCATCAGCCGTTGCAATACTTGGTGCTGCTCTGACAGGTTTTCAGATTCTGTGGTGCAGCATTAGTCCAGTAGTACCTGGAAAACATATATATGCAGAAAACGTTGTGTTTCGTGGCGCTGCATAATCTTGAGAACGATCACGGAGTGTTGTGTTGGGGGAAATCTCTGTACGACGACCATACTGCGTACGCTCGCGTGCGAAGAATGGAACATCTTGAGTGTCGCGTGTAAATGTCTCAAAAGCATTGGTAATCTGTGCGTTTGTCCCATGTCCACACTGCATTAGCTTCTTTGTTTGGTTTCGAACAGTCTGACCTGAATTCGCACGAAGACATGGCCATGGACATAATACTCATGACTCTTACATCTGAAATTAATACCGGTGAGTGATTGGTGCCTCCGACAGCACTGCATTGTCGACTCAGAGCTACACACATTTTATTAATGTCACCCTTTCAGCACGTTGTCATCGAACAACGTCGTGAATGACTGCAGCTTCACAACGCTAAGCTTCAGCCTTCGTCTTGAACTCCCTTCACATGCCCTGATTCATTCTATATTACACAAGAACTAAATTAGTTTGCATCACCCACTATCTTGTAGTGGTAGTATGTTGTCTTACGCCACGTTGATATTCAAGAGCATCTTCATAATGTTTGGGCTCACTAAACCACGGATTCGCCGGTCGAACGTGGCTCAAGAAGACGTTGAGCATGCCGGGAATCGACAATTGTCCCTTGAAGATGCAGACGAGTCGCCGTATGGAGACCGTAAAGCAATACACTACAAGCCAATACCACGGCGACGAGGTATTGCGATGAGCAAGAAACACACTGTTCAAAGCGAGAATTATCAGTTCATCGAGCAAAACGAGGGTCTTATCCATCTCCCGAAGCGAATGAAACTTCGGTCTCGCCGAGCAGCGCCAGCGGCTCCCAAGCGGCTCCTGAGCGATACGATAACTCATGAACAGTTTCACCGGGAGTGGAAATATATAGACATGATCGGCGAAGGTGCAGATGGTCAAGTCCATGGCTATGCAAACAAAATACACAAAGGTACGTACATCGCAGTGAAGCTGCCCCAAGGCTGCAAGGCTCGTGAAGGCCTAGTACAGGATATCAAGAACATGCTTCTCATTGGTCGACACAATCACAACCTGGAGCTCCTAAAGGTGTATGATGATTGGGATCCTTATGGACCCGCAATGGTCATTCCATGGTATAAGCTGGGTAGCTTGACCGCTTATTGAGAGTCCTGGTGCGATCAGCAGTGGTATGAAGGTCAGTTAGCACGCGTTTCAGAGATCACGATGTACAAGCTCTTTCGGGATATGGTGCTCGCTCTCAACTATCTTCACAACGAGCTTGGGACGCGCTACGTTCACAGCGACTTCAAGCCCGACAACATCCTCGCCATTATGGATCCTGAAGATTTCGATCACCACCGTATACCAGAAGAGCCGATATTCAAGCTTGCGGACTTCTCGCGCATGACGCCGTGGCCGACTCCAGCAGGTGAGCAACCGAAAGCTTTCGTTGGAACGCCGGAGTACGCGCCTCCTCTAACCGATCAAATAGCTCCTGTCCATACTTCAGCAGATATCTGGGGTCTTGGTGCTACTCTGCAGTTCATGGCACTGGGTCGTTGTCCTACCGAGTCGCGAGCGGCTTTTATTCAACGCCGCAAAGCAGAAGGTAAGTCATTTCCGGCAACAAACGAGGAATGGCGGGAAGGTTACTGGCGAGATCGTATTCCTGTCATTTTTAGACCTCTGAATGTGCCTGCGAAGGTACTGCAAGAGGAATATGACTTTCCTTGGGATATACCGGACTATTAGCCGTACGGTGTATGCCTGGCGCACTGGTATGCGCAGCTCTGGACGCCTGTTGAAGACCGCCCCCGGGCTTCGTACCTAGCTGCCGAGGTAATCCCCCACATGGATGAGATAGTCGAGCGCCTGAAGCTCCAGCGTCTCAAGGAGCTGTCCCAGGACGAGTAAGGGGTGTGTCAGGGCAAAATATATCATGAGTTCTTAAAATACGAAAGCAGATTGCAAATGTAGATGTGCTACGCGCTGGATTTTTTGTCATAAAGTTGTGCGCTGGTTCCTCTGTGTCGTGAAGTTGTCACAGTATCTCTGTCTTACTGAAGTGATGTGCGATCGCATCCCTTGCCCCACTGACGTCACCCCCAAACGGGCGAACTACAGATCGTGAACAGATCACCTACACAACTCCAACATCACGACTCTGTTTTCACACCTTCTCTTCTAGCCAGGAATCAGACATGGACTGGACATCAAAATTACCCTTTGGGCAGTCGAGACATGGAGAACCGCACAAGGATGAGCAGTCCCTCACTACTCTCCTTAACGCGGATCAATGTGCTGATCTGACATTCTTGATCGCGACAATCACAGCAACTATGCGACAGTCTCTGCTGGACACATTCGTCGCGAACGAACTCCCTCTGGACCCAGCCGCAGCGAAGCAGGAGGAGCAAATTCTGAAAGACGCACCCGCTGATCTCAGCAATGTCGACGTGGCAAAGGAAGATAAGCTCAAGAAGGAACGAGAGAAGCGCGAACAAGACGCCAAAGAAGAGCTTGCAAAGCCAGAAGTGCAGCAGCTGAAGAAAGAGATGCTGCAGTATTTCGATGAATGGAGGGGCAAGGTCATCAGCCGTATTGGTGAGGTCGTCAACTCGCGAGCAGAAGCGGCAGAGCAAACGAAGCAAGTCAAGAGCGAAAAGGTGGAGGGACTTGCCAAGAAGTCGGAGGCAGAAACTACGAGGCTAAAGGATCTTTCGCAGAAGGACAAGGACGAGGATTCGGCCTTCAAGGAACGCTACCCGGCCGTCGACTCACAACTCACACGCCTCGACGAGGCCAAACGCGCACTGATATTGCACTCTCTCGTTCTCGTTCTGCTTAGTCTTGAGCACTACTCAGCGCACTCGCGAATCTTACTCCTCTATCTCACCAGCTCACTCCATCTTGACCTATCTATACTGAAGAAGGACGAGGAGACTGTCGCTCAAGGCCTCCTTGAAGCCGCATCGCAGCAGCTCAATGCCGACGCCGAAACCAAGAAAGCAGCGGAAGCCTCCCAAACAGCACGCAAATGGAAGGTCGGACTTGCGAGCGTTGCGGGCGCGGCCCTGATCGGCGTGACTGGCGGACTCGCCGCACCTCTACTTGCAGCAGGCGTTGGGTCCGTGATGGGCGGTCTTGGTCTTGGTGCTACGGCCGCCGCAGGCTACCTGGGTACATTGGCTGGTTCCTCGGTACTTGTTGGCGGTCTTTTTGGTGCATACGGGGCCCGTATGACAGGAGATGCAATGGATGCTTACGCACGACAAGTCGAGGACTTCGCATTCCTCAACATCCACCGCAGCCAGGACCCCTCCAAACAGGACAACCAAACACGCCGTCTCCGCGTCGCCATCGCCATCAGCGGCTGGCTGCGCGAGCCAGAAGAAGTCGTCGCGCCATGGCGCTACATCGGCAAAGGCACCGAAGGTTTCGCTCTGCGCTGGGAACTCGAAGCTTTACTAAACCTCGGACACAGCCTCGGGACTTTCATCACAAGTGCGGCATGGGGCTACGCGAAGAAGAAGATCATCGAGCAAACGGTCTTTGCCGCCATGGCTGCAGCGATGTGGCCTCTCGGTCTGCTCAAGGTCGCTACCGTCCTCGACAACCCATTCAGCGTGGCGAAATACCGAGCCGACAAAGCTGGTGAAGTGCTTGCGGACGCACTCATCAACAAGGTCCAGGGCGAGCGCCCTGTCACTCTCGTCGGATACTCTCTCGGTGCACGACTCATCTACTCGTGCCTGCAGCGTCTCGCAGACCGCAGAGCATTCGGCTTGATCGAGAACGTTGTCCTCCTCGGCGCGCCCTGCCCTTCAGATACCGCCGACTGGCGCAAGATGCGCTCTGTAGTCAGCGGCCGCGTCGTCAATGTCTTCAGCACACAAGACTACATCCTGGGTTTTCTGTACCGCACTTCATCCGTACAACTCGGCGTCGCGGGCCTGCAGCCTGTGCTAGGCATACGCGGAGTGCAGAACGTAGATGTAACGGAGCTTGTCGATGGACATCTGCAGTACCGCTTCATAACCGGGTCTATCCTGCGCAAGATTGGATTCGAGGACGTCGATATTGCGGAGGTGGAGAAGGCGGAGCGCGAGATGGCGAAGCAGAAAGCGAAGGAAGACGAGGAGAGGAAGAAGAATGAGGGCGAGGCTACTGGAGATGAAGAGAAGGATGGAGAGAGGGAGAAGCAGAAGCTGGAGGGTGAGGTGCAAAAGAAAAGTGAGCAGAGCATGTGGGCGGTTATGCAGGATAAGACGAAGAAGCTGGATATTGGTGGCTTCTTTGGGTCAAAAGATGACACTGCATCGAAGTCGACAGGCGAAGGTGAGACGAAGGAGCTGAAGAGAGCATAGGAACTTTGAACGTACACATACCCAAAGTAGCAAGCATACCTATAGAACTCTAAACACTGTATTCGTGACAGCGCTTGGAAAAGCACCTGATATGCCCATTTGGTTCATACACATCGTAGCCTCCCATATCAAATTCCGTTGCGCTTACGAGAAATCCTCACCAGTCTCCTCGATCTGGCCCTTGACCCTCAACAGCAATGTCGTCTTCCACTTGTCCAGCTTGCTCAACTGATCAAACTGGAACAGCTTATCAGCAAACATCTCCTGGTCACCGTCTTGAACAGCCGCCGCCAAGTCGCACAGGAGCTGGTGCTCCCTCTGCTGACTAAAGCTGGGATCCAGCTCCCTGTACCTGTCGAGCGCAGCGTTGACGCCGACCTGATCGCCAGTGCACAGCTGGCAGATACCGGCCTTGAGCAGGTACTCCTTGACGGACCAGCGCATGAGGTTGTTCGATATTGAAGTCTTGGCAACCTTCTCGTAGAGCGAGATGGCCTTGTAGTAGTCCTTGCCTTCCAACGCGACAAGATCGGCTGTCTTGAGCCAGAGCTTGTTGGCGAGTGCCTGTTAGTGTTGGTTAGAATTTGCCAAAAAAGGAAAGATTACGGCTGTCGTGTACCTCTGCGTTATCCTGTTTGTAGGTTAGCTTCATGCTTGACGTTTGAGGTTTAGGCGGGACTTACACTCTCGTACCAGCCAGCAGCCTCCTCATAAGCGGCACCTGCACGAGCGTTGTCGCCGAGCTCGATCTCGTAGAGCTCAGCAAGGTTCTGCTTGTGAGTAGCTGCGCGACGGAAGTTGCCCTTGCTGCAGTAATGAGCGATGGCTTTGTCTAAACACCTCGCGGCTGCCTCTGGGTCGTCCTTGCGGTAGGCCTCTGTCAAATGATTAGAAAACATCCACGCGGTTCGAAAATAATGACCGTACTGAAGGCTTCTGTGAGTGAGTTGGCTTCGTCATCGGGCTCGTTGAGGTTCTGGCGCTGAACTGCTGCCGCCTTCTCGAATGCTTCACCGGCCTCCTTGCCTACGGAGAGTTAGTCGTATCTGGCAAAATGATATCCTGAGCTCTTCTTGGATGCCTCGTACCCATCTTCTGCATGCGGAATGCATTTGCTGCTTGCACGAATTGTTCTGCTGCTGCCTCGTCTGTCACGTGCGTCAGTAAATACATTCTTTGAAATAGTGGTAGTTACAAAGGCGATCTCACACTTGTCCTGTCGCCCGCCGAAGAAGCTGAAGCCGCCAGAAGCCTTCTGTAGCGACGTCTCCGCCTGTTGTAGCACCTCAATATCAGTTATCCGCTTTGTGGCTGAGTCCGAAAGGGTGCCCCACCTGACGAAGTAGCGCTCGTGGATCACCAGCCATGTTTACGTGTTTTTAGTTGTTCGAGGTGTAGAATATGTGTCGTGTATATTGAAGGCGAGAAAGCAGTGAAAGATAAGGTGGATCTTGAGGTTCGGTCGAGACAGGTGGCTCAGCCGCGTTAGTTGCTTCAGAGCGATGACGACCCTTGAAGTTGGGGGCCAGTGCGACTTCCCGCCGCTGAGCCTGAGACACTTGGCCGCAACAGGCTAGCCATGTTTGCAGCTTCGACGACGATGCACTTGCGAACGCGCTGGATACATGACAATTGTTTACAGCAACGGTTGAACGGCCTCAGGCGTGGTCAAGAGCCGAAACAGAGCAAGAGTAACCTACGGCCCTTCCTGACTCATCACCAATCCGCCATACACCCACGATGAATTCACAGCGCGTCTTGCACCGTGCTAGGCCGTTGTGTCGACCGTTGCATTGCTCTTATCGTTCTTTTCATGGGTCGTACCAGCTTTCAGAGCAGCGAGTGTGTGAGAGCGCTGTCAAGGACGGTCAGAAGAGACCCGGTCTTCACCCAGATGAGCTAGAAGAACTCCTTGCAAAGCCCACCTGGTCCGTCGAATCGCTGCTACCGCCCAAGGAAGCTGACCTGGAGCAGGTTGGTGGGCGTGCAATGGAGCAGGCAGTGACCATCGATGATCTTGAAGAGACCAACACAAAGTTCAGGGATCTTGTCACTGAACTGCTTACACAGATTAAGGAGGCTGAAACAACGAAGACAATGACGGAGGCTCAAGTCAAAGAATCAACGGGCCGCATCAACGAAGTCATGGACGTCAACAGACGTCTGCGAGCTGCGGAAGTCAATGCTACCAGCAAGGAAATCACTTCAGAACTCCGCCAGCTCAAGGCCGAGCAGACTGCTGAGATGCTGGAGATCCTGAGCGAAACGCAGTCTCCGGAGTTCGGTCGCAGTGAGCCGATGCAAGCGTATTTTACTGCAAAGCGCATCTCCTTCAAATCCACCGTGCTAAGCAATCTCCTGTCCACCGTAGACAAGCACACAAACTACAAAGGCGGCGTTGAGGAGGCATCTACAAAGCTACTTTCTGTTGAAGCCGGCTACTATCTCGCAAAGCTCAAGAGTGGGAGCAATCGCATCTCATCTGCCATCGCAGTCTCATCGCTGCCGCAGTTCGCAACGTTCGGCCCTGCGTATACCGACCTGCTTGCTGTCGAGAGGAATCTGGAGCAGGGCCTGGAGGCAATTAGGGCCGATCGAGTGAGCTTTTCGGACATGACCAAGTCGTTCAGCGGTTCGACCGAAATCTACAAAGTTGTCCTTAACTCCTGTCAGCCCGTCTTGGCCGAACGACCTGAAGACGAAGCCATGCTGCGGGTTGCCTCTGTTGCTGCAAGTTTGACGTATCTCGACTCAACTTGCACAGCTATCGTCACATTGCTAAAATCTTTGTCAGCCACAAGCGAAGAGCTTGCAAGTGAGGCGAACCATGTTGTGGAACGTTTTGCGGCACCATCTGCGACCTGTAACAAGAGCATGTTGGCTGCCAACAAGCTACTGAAGACATGTCAAGACCGCAGGAGTGATGGTATGTATCCTCAGTTCAACGGAGACCTGAGCTCGATTATCGAGGCCGAAGAGCACCTTGTTAAACTCGTCCAAGACACAGCAAAGTGGTCACACACCGCCGTGGACATGTTGAGCCGATCAATCGATTCTGACGGCACACTCGTCGAACCTGTCAACCTGAAGGAGCTTCTGGTTCCTTTCTGGGACAGTCACTTGAACAGACTTGACACTCTTCCCGCCTCTTTGAGCAGCTGGAATGAGTACGCTCTTTCTCTCAAGGACAGCCTTGAAATCCAGCACGGACCTGCTCCCTGGGCAGAGAAGGCGAAGGAGATCGAAGCAACAAGAAGACAGGTTGAAGAGGCAGCAACCAAACTGCAGTCTATCACTGTGGCGCATCAAGCAACACTTGTCAAATTTCACGAGCAGGAGCAAGTCATCGAAACTAAGGACCTCGAGATCGAGATGTTGAAGGCCAAGAACCGCGATGCCGCCTCCAAGAGCAAGGATGTGCAGCGTCTGCAGGGCGAGATTGAAGAAGCCCGAGCCGAGATCAAACAGCTCCAGAAGCTGGACAAGGACCAGAAGCAGGAGATCGAGGACCTGAGCACCAAGCTCGCTCACGCTGCGCAGTACCAGCCTGTAGAATCCGAAAAGGCGCCTGTTGCTGCCACACCCGGCCCCGACCCTACCGATGCCTCCACACGTAGCGCGTCAGCGAGTCTCAAGTCACTCCTTGACGCTCTCCAGAGCGAAAACCGCTGGCTGCGACAGAAGAACAGCGGTGACGCGTTCGGCGCAAAGCACCTGGATATTCTCAAGCCCCTGCGTCCCGTCGAGAAGCGTGAAGCGAGCAAACTGTCCGCTGCCACTGATAACCTGCTCAGCCTGGCCTGGCTTACGGATGAGCTCAGTCACCCCGAGACGTTGACCACCATCTCGAACGAACAGCCAGAAGAGGCAGACCGAACCACGGCTGCCCGTCCGACGCGGCCACATCGGCCGAAGAGGGCACCACTATCTCTTGCACCCCTGCAAACACAGCTTGACTCACTCAAGAGCAAAGGCCGCCTCGACTGGCCTGGTCTGGACGATCTCAGTTTCGCTGACCTGTCGCCCACGCTGGAGCACTTCGATAGCGAATTGATGCATCTACGGCCGCTGAGGAGTATCATGGTTGGGTAGTGGCCTTGGCCTCGTTGGACTGAAGGTGTTGTTTTGTTAGCATAGCGATATACCCCATGGCGGCACGGCTTGCTGCCTGCATTGAATAGAAATCGTGTCGTATCTTGTCCCATTATCTTCTTTGAATCTGTGACCGTGCTTTTGGCGTGAGTTTATTTGTGCTTGCTGCAGGCTCAAGAGATTGCTCTGACGGAGCTGAGCAAGCTTCCGATGTCCTTTCGGGATATATTCTGAGTATACTCAAACTCACGGGCGGCAATGACAGGATCGCATGTTTACCACCAGAAAGGCAACTATCTTCCTTTGGGTTGTCAACCCGTCTGGCTT
>Ga0181465_100830_pt1 | contig 13144 bp, 15 predicted proteins | sample InSIn3gowninarea_FD_119076 | JGI IMG/M metagenome (GOLD analysis project Ga0181465, IMG submission 119076) | Clean room microbial communities from NASA Spacecraft Assembly Facility at Jet Propulsion Laboratory, Pasadena, California, USA -... ... | reverse complement strand
TCTTGCTACTGGTTTGCTTATTTAGTCAGAAAATTAATAAAAAATTTAATAGCTAGCATGGCAACTATAAAAGCGGCAATATTTCCGACTATAAGCATTTGTATATTATTTACCGGAATGGCTGCAAAGCTTTGTTGTATTTTTTCCAGATCAAATTTAAGGAGATCTGAAATTTTCAGATTCAAAAGATCTGTAACAAATTTGTAAGAAGCTGCTGCCAACATAGTAGGTACAGCCAGGAAAAATGAAAACTCAGCTGCTGCCTTTCTGCTTAAATTTTGTGCCATTCCTCCAATAATAGTTGCTGCAGAACGCGATACTCCGGGTGCCAGTGCGATACATTGAAAACATCCAATGATAAACCCCTTTTTGTAATTAATTGATTCTAAATCGTTAGGTGTTTTCTTGAAAATATCTTCAACAAATAAAAGGAAAAAACCACCTATCAAAAGATTAATGGCTACTACAATTACGTTTTCCAGCAAAAGATCAATAAAGTCACCTAAAAGAAAACCAAGAATGGCAGCTGGTATAAATGCAACTAGCAGTTTGAAGTAAAAATCTATTGATTGTATAAATCTTTTATGATATAATACTACAACAGATAGAATAGCTCCGAACTGAATATTTACTGTAAACATCTTAGTAAATTCCAGGCTATTAATACCCATAATAGCTGATGCTATAACCATGTGTCCCGTTGAGGAAACTGGCAGAAATTCCGTGAGTCCTTCTACAATAGCCAAAATAATGGCTTCAGCTAAATTCATTGTTTTGGTTTGTGTAAAATGGCAAAAAATTCTACAATAAAACCTATCATTACAATGATAGGGCCTATTGTCAGGCCTAATATTCCAAAACCAAATGTTTCTTTATCAATTGACATGACAATAAAGCCGATGACTAGAATGGCGATACCCAGAAACATGATCCGGTAGTTCTGTTTGCCAAAGGCTAAATTATTTCTTTTATCCATATGTATAATATAAATATGATTTGTAGCTTTATTTTAATATAACTCATCCAGCGACATCTGCAGGTACTTACTAATAGATCGGTATGAACTAAACAAACTGATTACAGGACCTAAGATACAAAGTGAACCCAATAGAATAGCTATTTTCTCCTTGTCTTGTAAGAGAACAAGTTCTTCAATTTCACGGTTAGCATAATATAACAGCAGAATCAGTAAGCAAGAGGCTATAAGCCCACTACAAAAACCTTGTACTACAGATCTGATTAGAAATGGTTTTTGTATAAAAAACGATTTAGCTCCCACTAATTGCATACTTCTAATTAGAAAACGCTGTGAAAATAAAGCTAACTTAATAGTATTGTTAATAAGGATAGCGATGGTAAAGAGCAGGATACCAGCAAATACCAACAGAATAAAGGTTATTTTTAGCAGGTTTTTATTAATTTCGTCAACCAGATTCTCAACGTAAGTAGCTTCAAAAACACCTGCGATTTTTTCTACATCATCCTTGATCAGTTTCATCTTCTGTGATTGGTAGAAATCTGATTTTATGCGGATCACAAATGCATCTCTCAATGGATTTTCGCCTAGAAAAGCAGTAAAATCTTCACCAGAAGCTTGTATGAAACGTTTAGCGGCTTCATCCTTAGAAATAAAAGTTATTTGTGGCTTATTCTCATCTACCTCCAGATATGGTTTTACTGTAAGGTCCCGCTGTACTTTAGCTGTTTCAATTTCTGTTAGATATTTATCAAGGTAAATCTGTATTTCTATATTCTTCTTGACAATATTCGAGAGTTTATTAGCCTGCAAGATAATAATTCCTCCAAGCCCTATTACAAATAAAGCCATCGTCAGACTGAAAACAACTGTAAAGTAAGGATAGCTGCCTAATCTTTTTTTTCGTTTATATTTTAATTCTGGTTGCACTATGATGTATAACAGATTCGCAAATTTATAAATTAATTCTTATTATTGGGTAGATACGAACATATATAAATAAAAACCTTTCCATAGGTAGCTATGGAAAGGTTATACTATTAAGATTGAAATCAATTTTTATAACATTTTTTCCTTTAATATCTCCAGTTCTTTGATCAATTCCTGGTTTGTTACTTTTTGAACGGGTGCTATCTGATATTGATTCCGGTCGAGTTTATAGAAGGACCCATCATAAAATAAATATCTTTGCTTGCTCCTTTTTACATCTAATATTTTGTACGGTTTTGAAAAACCATATAGAAAAAGCTGCCCATTACTGTATTTGTAATGCTGATTATATTTAGCATTGACATTATCTAAGATTACTAGCCTGCTATCGACAGTTTCAGTAGAAAGGCCCACTTTGTCATTCGCAACTATTATATCTTCTTTCTTTATATTCTCATCCTTAAAAGATTCCTGTGCAAAATTTTCGGCTGGGAGAACTGGTACTACTGTTGATTTTTTCTTGGCAGTACCCAATTTACGTTTCTGCAATTCAGCCTTTTTGCTTACAGTAGATTCCATTGGGAATGTACTAGTAGTGTTCAATGCAGAATCATGCCCTACCTCATCTGTTAATGCACCAGTTCCAGTATCTTCATCATCAGCCTCTGAAAGCATTGGCTGCACTACCGCTGCAACGGTTGTTGGGATGTTTTCTTTTGTAGTGTAAAAATGATTAGTCAGCAGCAATCCTGAAATTCCTATTACAGCCAATCCGCTAAGTAAAGTGCTTCCTATCTGGAAACCTCCTATTCCAGAATTGGTACCATTCACATCTATACGGTTTAATCTTTGCTTCAATTCGTTTTTTCTGTTATCACGTATTGTAGCAATAATATCCTGCTGGAGTATAAGCTCATTGTGCAGAAGTGGGTCCTGGCGAAGGGCTTGCTCAAACTCTGATCTTTCACCAGCTGAAAGTTCATTTCTGATATAAGCTTCTAGCTTTTCTGAATTGTAATCTCCTTTATTCATATTAATCTAAGAAATCAGAGGCTTTGTATTTTGATTTAATTAATTCGTCTAACTCTTTTTTACATTTATACTTCTTGGTTTTAGCTGTATCTGCATTGGCAAAGCCCATCTTCTCAGCAATATCATTCATCGACATATTGTCGAAATAATAGTAATTTAATATTTTCCTGCAAGTTTCTCCTAATTGATTGATACAGTTGTTAATAATTTCAATTCTTTCCCTTCTATCTACATCATTAATTACTGAACTATCTTTTTCCTCACTGCTTAACTTGCTTTTACGCTCTAGTTCTTTGCGCCATAAATTCTGGCAAATACTGTAAATAAAAGTGCTTATTTTAGAAGAAAGTACCAGGTTACCGCTCACAGCTTTCTGCCAGAAAACAATAAGTGCTTCTTGGTATATATCTTTTGCTTCATCTTCACTGCCACTATTGTTGATGACCATTTTGGTCATCATTTTAAAATTCTTCTTATAGAGGTAATCTAGTGCGCTTTCATCTCCTTGTTTTATCTTTGCAAGAATCTCACTATCCTTCATTATGTAAAAGCTGAGCTTTAGAGTTTAATACTAATTAATAAAATTTTGTAACCTTACTTATGCACAAATGTTGGTTATTTTATTGTACAGACTAACTGCTTCTATTTATGTTTCAATTTAAGAGATAATTATTTAATTTACCAAATAATCACATTCGAACCACATAGTAGATTATGTAAGTTAGTGAACAAATTATATGTAACTTAATTTTTTATAGTAACACATAGCTTACTTCTTAAAGAGTATTACTTTATGTATCCTTTTCTAATTATCTAGTAAAGGTATTACCTGATTGTTAAATACAACAAAAATACTGTCTCCTGACTCAATAAGAATCCTCCCTTTGCCAGTAAAACTGCCAAAAGCAGGTAATATTCCCTTAGACTTTCCAAAATAAAAGCAGGGGAGTATTACTTCCTGTTTTCCTTTCCCGGTTAACTTTACTGATGGATGAATATGGCCTGCTAGGTTATATAAGTTGGTATCCTTATCTATTGGAACGTGAGAAAAGATAAAAGGATTCTTTATTAAATGATCATTATATACTTTCATATGGTTTAACTCATAGAGATTGTCTGGTAAAATATCATGGTTTCCTCTCACTAAAATAAAGTGGAGACTGGCATGATTTTGTAACCATGCAGAAAAAATCGCCCAGCCCTGGTTAAAGGTACTATGAAATAAATCGCCCAGTATAATAACTGTATGTACTGGATATAATTTTATGATTTCGTTTAGAACCTCATAATCTTTTTGCGCCAGAATACCTGGTATGGCAATACCTGCTTTCCTGAAGTGTTCCACCTTGCCAAGATGGAGATCTGCAATTATCAATGTGCGTTCATTTTCCCAAAAAATGGCCTTCTGAGAAAGTAGTTGTAAGTTCTGCCCAAGAAAGTTAAAATGAAATGAAGAATTTCCGGTAGTCAAAATTAAAGAATAAAATATTGATTAATTATTAGCCTGATTTTCTAATAGTCTATTGAAATCTAGAAATTTAACAATTAAATGGCATATCTATAAACTCAATCACCAATTCTTATAAAGAAACTTTTATAGCCTGCTATACTGCATAAACATCATTTTTTAAATAATGCTTCTTGTGTAGTAAAATCAGTATTTTATTACCTTACTAAATGAATATATTGCCAAGTAGTATTTTCTGATTATCTTATGTTACGCACTATTCCTGTAAGGGTGTAGAAAAAGTAGTTCCAGTGCTGAAAACTTATTTCTGGGGGCACCATAACTCTTGTTCCATAAAATGGAACAAGAGTTATGTATAAAAAAGAATAAAAATAGGGTATCTCCATAATCACTTTCATATTTTTCTATATTAAGCCCTTTTTTCAAGATAAGTTTGGTTTTACAAAAAATGTTATTTTTGTAAAGCGAGCAATTTAAATAATAATAAAATCTATGCATATTTGCTTTTAAAATAAGTTCTCTATTTTTACTTCCACGTAAAAGGGGATGGTGTCCCACCTATTTGAACCGCTCTACAGGGGCTGATGGCGCCTACAAATTTTAACTGACATACTTGTGCCGTATTGTTGACTTGTAGGCATGAAAAAAAGAAAATCTATTTCGATCAACCCTTTATTACTCTTCACCTGCTGAAGTGGACAGCATTGGTACTGCCGATTGCTTTTGTTGTAAGCTCTTTGGCAGCCCTGTTTCTCTGGCTGTTAGATCAGGCAACATGGCTACGGTGGCAATATGAGTGGCTATTATTTTTGCTACCTCTTGCAAGAATTATTATTGTCTTGTTATATGAGTACTGGGAAAAAGTGCAGAAGCCGGTAACGATCTGATTATGGATGAGATACAGAAGCCAAGTGCAGGCATACCTATACAACTAGCCCCACTTGTATTGCTGACAACAGTTATCGTATATTTGTTTGGGGGATCTGCTGGCTGAGAAGGCACAGTAGTACAAATGGGAGGAAGTATCGCGCACCTGTTTGGTAAATGGTTTAAATTATCAGGAGATAATATGCGTATCCTACTCATGACCGGGATTGCTACAGGGTTTGGTGCCGTTTTCGGTAGTCCACTCACAGGAACTATTTTTGCTATGGAAGTACTGGCTATTGGCCGCATCAGGTATGATGCCTTGATCCCTTGTCTGATTGCCAGTTTGCTGGCAGATATTACCTGTAGTGCCTTGGGGTGCTTACCATACTCATTACCGCCTGTAGTTTATAAGTTCAGCTAAAAGTTTCCTTCCTTTTATTCATCTGGATATTTTACTGCTCCTAAAAGTCATTGCAGCAGGTGTTGTCTTTGGTATAACAAGTTACTTGTTTGCAGAGCTTTCCCACACAATCAGAAATAACGCAAAAAAATATTTAAGAAGTAAATGGTTGATTCCTACTGTAGGAGGTTTAATCATTTTGTATCGACCTATAGCATTGGCACAAGGGATTATCTTGGATTAGATGTTGTATCTGATAGTGCGGATGCGGTAACGATTGCCTCTGCTTTTTCACCTGGTGGTGCTTCTTATTGGAGTTGGTGGTGGAAACTGCTTTTTACCGCTATTTCCCTTGGCACTGGTTTTAAAGGAGGAGAAGTTACCCCACTGTTTTTTATCAGCGCTACCTTAGGAAATGCGTTTGCCACCTTAACTAATTCACCTGTTGATTTATTTGCTGCCCTGGGTTTCATCGCTGTATTTGCCGGAGCAACCAATACGTTATTGGCTTGTACCATTATGGGAGTAGAGTTATTTGGTTCTGATAATATACTATATTTTGCTGTGGCCTGTTTTACAGCTTACTATCTCAGCGGTCATTCAGGCATTTACCACTCACAATTGATTGCTGTATAAAAGATGGACTCTTTTTAGATAGGTAAAGAGCAAACTTTGAAGTAAATCAGAGAAAAAAACAGGCGCACTGTCAACCCTTCTGACACCAGTAATGGGTAAATGTGAAGCCTATATCACCACAGGTTAAAAATAAAGGCAAAAGAGTTTTTGAAAACTCATTTGCCACTCTTATAAAGAAATTGCACACCTATAATTACCTGGGTTTAGATTAACTGTTTGTTGCAAGCTGATTATTTTTCGAGTTTATAAGGTAGTTTTATATCATTTTGTAATTTATATATCTATATCTTTTGCAACAGAAGGCAATATCTTTCATTTATCTTTATTTGTTTAGGAAATAGTGGTGAAATATATGTATATATTTGACGTTGATTTTTTTAAAATAGCATTTAACTAAAATTTCTGTATGGGCCTAATTATCAGCCGCACAATTACCTTCTCTTTCCTCGCCTGCCTGTTTTCTTTTACATCGCTGTCTGCACAAACAGCTACCTCAGACAGTGTGCTAGGTATCTGGTTTAATGGTTCTAAAGAATCAAAGATTGAGATTTTTAAATGCAACGATAGGTATTGCGGTAGAATCATATGGCTTAGAGAGCCTGATGCAGATGGAAAGCCTAAAATAGATAAGAACAATCCTAACATAAAATTGCAGAATAGGTCTATACTTGGCATGGTGCTGATGAGGGATTTTGTGTATGGAGGAGACAATGTATGGGATAAAGGCGAAATATATGATCCCAAAAGTGGTAAAACTTATTCTTGTAAAATGGCACTTATTAATACAAACCGGCTGGATGTGAGGGGTTTTGTGGGTATTTCCCTGATTGGCAGAACAGATACCTGGACGAGGACAGAATAGCTGTTAATGTCTGTTTACCTGCTGTTGTACTGGAATACCCTATCACTAATTGCAAATATTGATGAGCTAAAATATTTAATTTCAATGCATACATTATTTTCCTGACACCTTATTACGATTAACTTTTTGCCCGTTGTTCTATTCCTGAATAAGCACTATCAAAATCTTCACCTTCATTCAGTTTTTTTACCAGATCCAGCAATCCGTCTCTCTTTACTATTTCCAGCCACCGGGAAACCTCCAGACCCGATCTCAGATAGGCCAGGTATATCCAGTATTGATCGCCATTAAAAAAATCTTTTACTGAACTGATTTCGCTTAATTTAATTTTAACTACCCCATTGCTTGTAGCCTGATTCCATTTCTGCAGGTAGTTGTTATGCCGGTTTGAGGTACGGGTATCCGGATAACGGTAGTCTGCCATTAATGCAACGCCCTCGTTAAACCACTGGGGAATTTGGGAAGTCATTGTGAGCCAGCCCAACCGCTGGGCAAGTTCTGCATGGCACATTTCATGACTAATAATATCGGTGTTTAGCCCGTCAGGGCTCACCACAACATATAAACCCAATGGTGTGCCAAAAAAATTTGCTGGACTGCCGCTGGTGCTGCCGTATTTAGAATATATTTCTTCCGTATGGCAAAAGACGATGGTGGGTGCGCTGGTATAACTGCCCCAAAGCCTGGATATTCGCTTTTTTGAACCGGCAAATAGCTGTAGTAAAGAATCTTTTTGCAAAGGAGTTGTTCCCTCGCTGAAATAGAGATGGTCGCTGTATTTTTCAAAATCTGAGAACCCGATTGCGTAACAGCGCACTACCTGCGGAAACGCCAGATAATAACTGAGCGTGCCTGTTATAATCAAGAGAAAAACTACAATAATACTGCTAAAAACAGCTTTTTTTATGGTCATTTGTTTAGATTCACCAGTGCATGGTAGGCTCTGAGGTATTTATTAAAACGCGATACATCTTTCTCCTCCATTTTAGTCATTCGGCGCACATCCATATTATCTTCCAGGTCATTGATCTTTACAGCTATAGCCAGTTTATTGGTTTTTACCCTGTTGATGTAATCATCGTAAGGCTCATCTTTACCTTTGGTAAGGCAGCGTACTGCCTCAATAATATGTTCCGGGAAACGCTCATTTTGCAGGTCTTCAAACGTGTATTCTGTATCTTCCACTACATCATGGAGGAGGGCAGCCAGCTTTTCATCTTCATTTTTCCCGCGCATCATTACACGCATTACATGAAAAATGTAGGGGGCATCATAGCGGTCGCGCTGGCCTTTATGCGCTTCCGTGGCGATTGAGGTGGCTTTTTGTAACATACGCTTTTCTTTAATTCAGTTAGTTGCAGAACATGTATCAGTAAAGTACGTAAAATAAAAAAACTCAAGTTCAAGATCTTTATATTGTAATAAACTTTTTACTACTATGGGCAGACTACTTAAATTTTTATTAATCATATTTGTTATTATAGTTTTGATCGTTGTTCTATTTGTGGGTGGTATTATTGATCTAATATTTTAATAACGGCGGCTTTTATTCCCAAATTCCCTGTGGCACTATTTCAAGCAGGTGCCCGTCCGGGTCACGGAAATAAAAAGAGTGAAGCTGGTTTTTCCATTCCTGTTCCTTTTCGATAGCGATATTAAGCGCCTGTATTTTCTCTTTCCACGCTGCATATTCCTCAGGGCTTACTTCAAAAGCCAGGTGCAAATGCCCATATCCATCATGAGGCGGCAGGTTTTTGTCTACCTTTGTTTTATCTGCAATGAAACAAAGTAGTACTGATGTACCGGCTCTGAAAAAAATATGCCTGTCTTCTACCTGGCCAATAATAGGGAGTCCTAATAAGTTATGGTAAAAATGGGCGGTTTGCTGAAGATCGCTTACATACAGGCAGGTTTCTTTGATTTGCTTGATAGTCATTGTAAAATATCTATTTTTATAATTTCAAAAAATCGTGCGGCTTTGTAAAAAATATTTCACGCAATATATACATGCCGGATGCCGCTCAATTATAAGTATTGTCCACACATTGTTTGTTAGCCTGCATAGCAACAAATAATACTATAAGGCATTTAGTATAATACATAAATTTCTGCCAATAGTTGCCAACCCGGTAGTGAATTAGTACGTTCTTGCTGAAAGTATTAAAATTTAAACGTATATATATAAGCTATGGCAAATCAATCTGAAACACAAAATAAACCTGCCTCAGTTCCTGCACAGGCACAGGAAAATCAGCCTGGAATAGAGCAGCAGATGAATCCCAAACCTGAAGTGATCCGGGCTAATTATAAAGGAAGTGAAAAACTGCTCAATAAAGTAGCATTAATAACCGGAGGCGACAGTGGTATAGGCCGGTCTGTGGCTGTGCATTTTGCCCGCGAAGGTGCAGATGTTGTTGTTGTCTATAAAGAAGAAAATGAAGATGCCCAGGAAACCAAGCAGATGGTAGAAAAGGAAGGCAGGCGTTGTATTTTACTTGCCGGAGATATAGGTAGAGAAGATTTTTGCCAGGAAATTGTGCGGCAAACAGTAGCTGAATTTGGTAGAATGAATATAGTAGTAAATAATGCTGCTGAACAGCATCCCAAAGACAGCCTGGAAGAAATAAAGACGGAAGACCTGGAAAGCACATTCCGGACGAATATACTTTCTATGTTTCACATTGTAAAAGCAGCATTGCCTCACCTGGATTCCGGTGATAGTATTATCAATACTACTTCTGTAACGGCATACCGGGGCAGTGAGCATTTGCTGGACTATTCATCTACCAAAGGAGCCATTAATTCTTTTACCCGTTCTTTAGCTAAAAACCTGGCAGAAAAAAACATCCGTGTCAATGCAGTTGCTCCGGGCCCTATCTGGACCCCACTAATTCCGGCTACTTTCTCTGCCGAAAAAGTTGGCGAATTTGGAACAGATGTACCTATGGGCAGACCAGGGCAACCTTCAGAAGTAGGACCATGCTTTGTATTCCTGGCTTCTGAAGACGCTTCATATATGACCGGGCAGATTCTCCACCCAAATGGTGGAGAGATAGTAAATGGATAAATATGTAATAAGGAGGAGTTGGTTGATCTGATTTTGCTAAATTTTAACAGAAAGGCAGTGAAACTGACAGAAAATAGTTTAATTATATTCAGCTTTATAATTATCTAGTAAGACAATAGCCGGCTTGTGGTGCTTTAGAGCAGCTTGCCGGCTATTTAGCATAAACGAATCACTAAAATCTTAATTTCTCCAAAAAATCGGATTCGACAGGTTGTGATGCAGGTAATTGCACAGGAATAATATGCCAGAAATGCACATTATATATGGCTCTGGTTACTGGATATAATGTCCATAGGATGCAGGCTGCTATTACCCATTTTTTCATATGCTTGTTTGCTGTTTTCACATAACTATCCAGCAGGCCGAAGAAAAGCAGCATACCAGGAATGTAGGCAGGGGCTAGTATACGGTCGTCTAAAATATCTATGGCATTAATACTCAAATATAATAAGACAAAATAACTGGTGAAAAGGCAGGCCAGTACTGCTAATATCTGGTTTGATTCCGGTAGAGCTATTTCCCTCTTATTTTTGAATTTTATAAACAGAAACATAAGACAAACAGTCAGTATGTATACAATCATTACTCTGGGCCATACAGGAAATTGCTGTGGCAAAAACCAGGAAGTAAACACATGATTAAAATCCAGGAAATGTTGAAGGTGAGATTTTTTTATTAAGACAAATTCGTTAAGGAAATTGCCGTTCACCAATGTATTATAGACCCACCATGCCACCAGGGAAATAACAGATAAAGATCCCAATATACATCCACGCAAAAACTGATAGAAACCGGCACCTCAACAACCAGCGAAACAGGCTGCACCTGCACAAGGAAAACCTGCAGCATCAGCACAGCAGCCTACAAATCAGCCATTACGTTCTGATAACAGTGCAGATACTAAAAGTGTGCATGAGCAACCAACTGTACAGCAAAAAACGCCTGAAACCACCTATACGGTAGTAAGTGGGGATTCGCTTTCTAAAATTGCACAAAAACAGTATGGAGACTCAACCAAATGGAAGGAAATTTTTGAGGCCAATAAAGACCAGATTAAAGATCCTAACCTGATACATCCCGGACAAAAACTAAAAATACCAAAGAATTAAGTAGTTTATTATTTAAACACGCACAACATTAACATGTATCAAATTAATAAAAAAAGCCCTTCTTGTTTCAGGAAGGGCTTTTTATTAGAGTACAGCTATTTATATTGCTATTACAACATATGCTTACAGGCAGACAAATCCAACTCCTGGACATCACTTAATTAACTAACTAACAGGCAGCAACTCTTTGTCTTTATCAAATAATATCTCCTTCACGTTTTGCTTTATCCTCAGCGACATCTCTTCCATGGGCAGATCGTTGGCATCCATACCAAAGGGATCTTCGATTTCTTCGGCGATTAGTTCAACACTCACCAGCACATAAAAAACAAACATTACCACAGGAATTGTCCAGTAAGCAAAAGAAGTAATAAATCCTAAAGGCATAGTCATAATATAGATGAAAATAAACTTCTTCATAAACAAGCTATACGAATAAGGTATAGGCGTATTTTTTATCCGCTCACAGGCACCTATCATATCTGTAAAAGCTTTGGCTTCTTTATCAAGAATAATAAATTGATCGCCTGTTATGATTTGCTGTTTGTATAAAATATTTAGCTGTGTATATATAGAACGGGCAATCATATTAGGCACATGCTTGGCTGTGCTTAACTCTTCAACAGATAACTTTTCGGTAGTCTCCAGGTCATTCAAATTGACCTTCCCCCTTAAATGCCCTTTTGTGGCATAAGCATAATTGGCAATGGATTTCGAGAAAAAATGCCGGAAGCGAGACTCGCTTTCAGGCAGAAAAGCATTTATTTTTATAGCCAGATTCCGGGAGTCGTTGATCATGCCTCCCCATAGTTTTCGTCCTTCCCACCATCTTTCATAAGCAGAATTTGTACGGAACACCAGTATCAAACCCAGTACGATTCCCAATAAACCATGTACAGCAGTGGTGCTGTTGGTTGTCAGATGCAAATATTCGATTCCGATATAAGTAATAATGGCTGTATAAATACCAATAGAAACCAGGGTGGGGAATAATATTCTGAAGGTGTCACTTTTGTGAAACTGGAAAATGAGCGAAAACCATTTTTTAGGGTTATACTTGATCATAAAAAACTATATTACTTTAAAATCAACGATCAAATATAGCGAATTTGGCAGGAAGAATATCTTTTCAACCATACCTCATGTCTGATAAATTTTATCCGGGTATTTTTATTGTTTCAGGTGCTTTGCTAACGGCTATTCTGGTCTATTTTGCCGGCAATGTATATGGGCCTGGCTTAACCTTCGACTCGGTTAATTATTTGTATGCTGGCGTTTCCCTGGCGGAAAAGGGAAAACTGATGCGGCCCCAGGAACAAGCTTATATCCAATGGCCACCACTTTTCCCGGGCATCATTTCCTTGTTATATTATCTTTCTGGTAATATACTAAAAACCATTTTTTATTTTCAGATAATAGTAACGGCGGCAACTATATGGTTATCCGGAAAACTCCTGCAACAGTTGATTCACCACAAGTTGATTTTGGTTATAGCCTATATAGCTTTTGTGTTTTCTTCCCCAATCATTCTCGTCAATCATTTTGTATGGTCAGAGTCACTTTTTCTGCTGCTTATTGTAATATATATAAGCGTTTTTATAAAGTATTTACAACACCGTTCTGTTGCCGTATTGGTTATACTTATTATTACAGGTAATCTTTTGTGTTTACAAAGGCTTGCCGGCGTTTATTTTATTGCAGGGGGTGTATTATTTCTATGTTTATATCCAGCTGCCCGCTTCAGTATCTATCAGTTTTTGCGTGGATGTATATTGGGATCTTTATCTGTTATTT
>Ga0181465_100829_pt1 | contig 13149 bp, 10 predicted proteins | sample InSIn3gowninarea_FD_119076 | JGI IMG/M metagenome (GOLD analysis project Ga0181465, IMG submission 119076) | Clean room microbial communities from NASA Spacecraft Assembly Facility at Jet Propulsion Laboratory, Pasadena, California, USA -... ... | reverse complement strand
AACAACAGCCTCGAACCTCACAACATAAAGCGTTTCAAAACTAGAAACCAGAAACTACAAAAGGCAGAAATACTTCAATTACTCATATCCACCACTCTACTTCCCACCTTGGCCATGCCATGCCATGCCATAGTAGAAACGAAAACACACACGTCCGACTTCCCTGCTCACCGACACAAGAGGTGCTTGCCCCTGAGTACGTGGAACGATAAGAGGGTCAAAAGAGTACGGAGATGGGTTCAGTCAGGTAGCGATTTATCATCATATAGCCTTCTCTGATCCCTGATCTGAGAATACAACAACGCAATACGACGGTACAGGAGAGCGTTAAAAGTTGTTACAGACTTTTCAACGAGGAACGTAGATTTGATTGACAGGTGGTTGATACAGCGTTAAGCCTACCTAAGGGGGCAAGGCTGGTATAACGACCACAGTACCGAACCAGTCACTTCTAACTCAACAATCCCACACTCCTCCTCACCATCCCCTCTAAGGCGGCGGCCGCGGCCCAAGAATCTGCCTCCTCCCCCCCAACCCCGGCCCTCCCCTATTCTGACTATCACCCCCCAAATACCCATACTGATGCACATCCCAGCTCTGCCCCGGTCCACTCCCCTCCTTGACATTCCGTGCCGCACTCGCCGTAGCCTGTTGTGATTCCTCCCATTCGCGCTGTCGCTCGCGTTCGCGCTCCATTTCACGTTCGAGGAGGGATTTGGAGGCCCAGCCGCCGGCGCGGGTGGAGCGTTGGGAGGCGTCGCGGCGGGAGGTTTCGAGGTCTTGTTCTGCTGTTGTGCTGTGGATGGCTTCGAGGGGCGTGTGGGAAGTTGGTTTGAGGAGTTCAGGGGCGGGGTTACTTGAGAGGTAGCGGGATGTTCGGGTTGTGTTTTGTTGGTAGGAGGTTGGGTCTGGGAGGGGGCGGGAGGGTTGAGTGGGTGAGGTGGGTTGTGGATGTGGTACGGTGGCTGGTTTATATGGGATGTTTTGGTCTGCGCGTTGATGGTCTTGCCATGCTTTTTGAAGGGTTTCGCGTTCTGAGGTTGCCCAGTCGTCTTCGTGGGATGTTGTGAGGTTCGAGGCTGTTGTTGTACGGGAAGGGAGTGTTGGCTTATTGTTGGTTGAATTTAGATGATCTGGATGATCTGTTGCTACATGTTGCGCGCGAGGTTGTGATTGCGATTGCTCGGACCGCTCGCGTTCTGCGGCTGCTGCTTTCATTTCCATCAACTGACGTTCCAGTTCAGCTATTCTGTCCGCTTCTGCAGTGTTCTGTTGTCGGATAGGTTCTGCAGCGGGTACTGGCCCTGGCGGCTGTGCCTTTCGTGACGCTTGGTACTGGCTTAGAAACTGTCCGTTCAGTCGTGCATCACTCGTTGTCCGCTCTCGATTGTCAGGCCTGGCGGACAACTGCTCAGCTTCATGTAGTCTCCTCGCTTGTTCATTTACAATTTGTTGTTGTTCGTGTTGCTGTCGTTGCATGGCTTCTTCCTCTTGTCGAGCTCTCCTCGTCTCTGCTTCCCATTGTCGCTCCTCCTCCTGCCTCGCCCTCTCTTCCTCCGCTTCTCGTTCTGCCTTTGTTCTCCGCTCATGTTCATCCTCCAATTCCCTCTGTTCTCTGTCTGATTTCTCCCTTAGTCTTCTCTCCTTCTCTGCTGTGTTGGGCACCTCTGGCGCCGCACTCACGATCTGTCTTCTCGAACCAAAAGATACACCCTGGTTGCCTTGACTTGCTCCACCCATATAACCATACTGATGAATGTTCCATGCGGGCGCCGTCTTAGTCTCATCGTCCTTACGACTCCAACTGCTCACTGGTCCTCCTGTTGCTAGACCTCCCTTCGACAAACTTCCCATCTTACTTGGGCCGGTATTGCCGGCATATGATCCTCTATTTAGCGAATTGAAAGTAGTGGTAGAACCAGTATCTCGGATTGGCGATGAATTGCTCGTATACGATGTAATTTTCGGCGTGTACGGACTGCTTCCGATCCCACCTTCACCTCCTGTTGAATCTGGACTCATGGCTCCACCTTTACTCTTCGCTCCAATCGCAGTTGGAAAGGCTCCTGGATTCACAGCGTTTGCCCTCCGACTGAATGCAGCGATACACTGCAGTACCTGTGCCGGATCCTTCCCGTCATACAAGTCCACTGTAAGAAATCGATCATGACTCGGCAGATTGATAGGCGGCATTTCGCACGCTCTGAGGAAGTGTGATATGTTCTCCATCTGCACGAAAGGCATATTGGAGGCTTTGTATCTGACTCCAGGCGAAACAGCGAGGTTTATAAGCTTGCATAGTGCAACTCCGTCTTTCAGTGCTTCCATGAGGTCGCCTGGTGGCAGAGATTCGGATAGTGTGCTTTCGATCCATCGTCTGATCTCGTTGGCTGCGGCAGGGGTATAGCGATCTAGACGTAGCTTTCGCATGTCTTGATCGAGGGAGGATACGGAAGCCATGTTGGCGGTTATGTATCAGCAGGCTTAGACTGGCATCCAGGACTATACGTGGTGGTTGTTCGCGCTATAGTGGGGTTGATGCGCGGGAACAAGGTAGACACGTAAATGTTGGTAGATGGAGGGGAAGATACTGGTGAATACTGGTTGTTTATGTCCTTGTAGGCAACAGAACTTGAAGATTGAGACGAATCTATCTTGCAGGCACAGCGTTTCATGAACGACTGAGGTGCCTCACCATGCGTGCGGACAGAGCGGCGCAGTAAGAGAGGCATGCATTTTACCCACGGCTGACGTCGTTTGTAACTTCGTACTTTTGTCATGACGCTTAGCCTCATCTCGAATTTATTAGTTTACATACAGAGTGAAGCATTGTAAACATTATCAAACACACCATTTGTTTGACATCAGAACCAACACAAGAACACCGCAGTACTTTCCCGAGGGTATTGATACAAGCTAAATGAGTTCACTACGCCAGCTATGGATAAAATGGAAGATGCTCCGTCTCCCATGGCGCAAGACCTTCCTCGTCGGTAAGCCTCACCACCTCTCCCTGCCATCATTCCCAACCCTAACCACTCCTTCCAGGCGAAGACCTATCCGGCAACACATTCTGGGAATTCAGCGACAAGCTCAACGCAAACCGCATGCGCCGCATCGTCAAATCCGGCCGCAACGTACAATACAGTGACCTCCAAATCTCCCCTCAATGGCACCAGTGGTTACGCCAGACACGTTCCGCCGCACCATCAATAGAAGAGCAGCGTATGGATGTCGCGAGGCAAGTACAATTAAAACATAACGCGAGACTCGCGGATGAGCGATGGGCCGCGAAGGCGAAGTATATTGAGAAGCCGAAGGAAGTGCCGCGGACGACTATGGGTGGGAATCCAGAGGTGCAGGAGGGGCAGGAGACGATATTTGGAGGGGATGCGCCGAAGACGGAACCGGCGGAGAAGGAGGGTGTTAGGAGTGCGGTCGAGGGGTCAGAGCAGTTGGCGAAGGAGCAGGAGCAGAGCGAGGAGGGGAGGGCAAGGAGGGAGAGTAAGCCGGTGAGGGTGGAGGATGATCCGTGGGAACAGGAGAGACAGAGACAGAAACAGACAGGAGCGAATCCGGGTGCTGGCTGGCAGCCGGAGTCTTGGACGCCGGGTAAGAGAAGGAGATGATCGTGGTATAGTATCCGCGGGGTTATTATTCAACATTATCTATGCAAGAAACACCCAATTCTCCTTCCAAATCGAACACACTGAGATGGTACGAAATTATGGCAATTCCCAGTGCTGCTTGTCAGACGACTGTCCACTCCGGTCGTCTGCGCTATGGGCCTCAAGTTCAGTGAATCTCGATCTTTCACGATAGATTGATGGCGCTAGAGAAGATTCGCGGCTGGTCGGTACATTGCGGTACACCTGAAAGCCGTGCTCATATGGTTCCGACGCAATGGAAGACATGCTTTGATATTGAGCAGGGGGAGCGTGTAGTGAGGGCTGCGACATACGTGGGTAATCGAATGTGTCTGCCGATGCAGTAGCGTCAACCGGGCAGGAGACTTGGGGCTGATAACGGAATGGTTCGTATACTGAAGCTTTGGCCATTGTGGGATTGACTGCTTGGACGATCGAGTATGTTGGTGCAGTATTGTTGGCGATTTCGACGACCTTCGGGAATGCTGGAGGCTCTTGGGGTGCAACTTTTGTAGCTTGTTCGACTTGCCTGGGTCTAGCGTTCGAGCCAAGCACTCTGAAAGATGGTGTTGTTGAGATTATTGCCTCTGGTTTCCTGGCTTGTCTTCGTCGATAATAGAGGCCGAGTCCTGCCACAAGGGCTATAGCTGAAAGACTACCAACGACTCCTCCTGCAATCGCACCAGTCTTTCTCGATTTGGAGTTTCCTGAAAGCTCAGTCGGCACTACAGTGTTCCCCGCTGCAGCCGGTGATGTCTGGCTGATTTGCGGGCCTCCAGTATCTGATTCAGACGATTCTGCAGTGGTGATCACAAGAACTGACGTTGTTATGGTTTTCACCAAACCACTCGACGATGTTGTGCTGGACATTGTGGTGGTGTCCGTGTTCGGCGTTCTTTGCATCTCGACCACCTCACCAGGAATGGTCCCACAGTCCATAAATCCATAACTATTCCAGTCTTCATCAGTGTACGTATAAGTCAGGCAATATGGTAAATTGGGCTCGGTGCTGGGCCAAGTCAGTTCAAAAGGCGAGTCAAAATCTCGAATTGCATACCATAGCACAACTGACAAAGTGCCTATCGCATCTGTAGATACTTCAAAATCAGACGTGACGCTGGTAGCTATCGTATAGTCGAAGCAAGAAGGGTAATAGGTGCACCCGTATGAACCGAACGATGTCCGACTTCCTGAACAACAACCAGCCTCTGTGATACCAAAACCGCACATGTAGCCTGGCGCACACATCAGTGGTCGATCTGAACACGTCAGCCATAGGAAACTCTAGATTCCGGTCACTGACTCAATTTACCACTGATGAACGCGCACGTTGAAGAGTCATTGAAAGCGATTGAGCGCGGAATTAAGGCTTGCAGTGTAGCCGTCGGTGTAGGCGCTGGAGTTGGTTTGACGATATGGATTGTCTCATCACTGCGAGCAGTTATTCGAGGTGGATGACTTGCTATAACATGGTGAAAGCCCCCCAAAGTGAGTAGGAAAAGAAGGTATTTGTTCATGGTTGACAGCCTGTAGGAGAAGTGCAGGATGAGCAGACAGAAGATGTTCGTTCAGAGATGAGAGAGACAGCAGTAATAAGGAGAACATCGTGCAAGGACGAAAGCCCAACGGCCGTGCTGTCTTCATAAATGCAATAGCTCCGAGTCAAGCAGGATAACATGACTTAAGCAAGCGATAGCGCCTTCCAAGGCTGCTGTTCGTGCTCATACTGTCTCGGGTGCTTTGTTGATAGTGGCCGATCCTGTTACACTCTTTAGAACGCAGCCTGTCCCAAATCCGCCTTCTGATTTGAGTTGCTGTAATATCTCCTGGATTAACATTCATGTAAGTAGAGAGGCCAGCATCTTCACTTAAGCCCGCCAGCCGTGAGCAGTACAACATCAGCTGTTCGAGATCATGTACTCAAGGTAGGGAGTCTTCACAGCTGGCGTTCGATAGTTTCATACAACGGTCCGAAGCGAGACAAAGGTGAGCTTCCCCACTTCCCTAAGCGTTGTGGTGTATAGATGGGAAAAAGATAAGGCGTTCATTATTGAATCCGTTCTCGACAACAAGCTCAAACCGATGTTTTGTATAGTCGTCGGAAATACGAATTCTTACTGTGCTCACATCGGCGTGGCTGTGGTTTCTTCAGACCACCCACGGGAGATATGTCCGAAACCGAGTCTGGAACCCTGCATGGTCAGCGTTTCAGTGACAATGTTATCTATCATTTATTGGAAAGCATGACTGTGAGAGGTGACAATATGAAAAGATCTTGAATGGGTGTTCGTGCAGGCAAGTGCTCAATATATGCATTTCATCTCCCAAAGCGGAATTCTGCACCCGCATACTTCCATAGTGCTCTGAGAAATCCTTGATACTCTACTCTTGTCCTCTGGCGGCCACTGACATCACCGCCGCTATCGCCAACGCAGAAAATCTCTGTAAGTCGAATTTGCCATGGCGGATATCCATCAAGCTTGATGTATGGAGCAAAGACAATAAGTAAATCCGGTTCCGCAGGCAGCGCATCATGTGCATTGAGATCCCCCTTCGTGCGACCGTTCATTTCGAGTAGTTTCGTGTTCGTGACAGAGGTGGAAGAAGGTATGGAGGTAGTGGCAGTGATCTCTGCGTCTATGAGGTCAACTGTGATGTCTGTGGGCCGCAGCTTATGCGCCTGAGCCATCTCGGTCAGAGTTCGTGTCAAGTCGATCAACGTGTCCCTGCCATCAGACTCAGACAGCAGAAGAAGGTTCAGGTGAATACCACTTGACTGGTGGTGACTGGCTCCATTTGGAACTTGAGCCATCTTTGTGGGTATGTTGATCAATGGTATAGGCGAAACGGACGGGAGATTGGGCGCATAAACTCGGAGTGTAGGCGTTGCTGGTTGTGCTCCGAAATAGAGGACCAGCTTTTGTTCTACTATCTCGTGAACGGCCGACATATATTGTTTGAGAACCCCACTCTTTTCATACACACTGAGTAGTGGTATGCCCGCGGATGCTGACCATGCCGATAGCTCCGCCACTTCGTCCAAGAGGGTTTCCAGGCCATCGTCGGCTGATGTGTCGAGTTTGATGATCACAGATAGATGCTCAGGTAATCTACTAAGATTTCTAAGATCTTTCTGAATGTATGCCGGTGTCCGGTGATGGTAGTGCCGTACAGCAATGAACTTTTGACGAAGCGCGGATGCGATCTGACGAATGCGAATGTAGACGCCGAAGACAAATTGTATGGTTAGATAGACGAATAAATGAAGTTTCTGCCGCAGGAAGGGCCTGACTCGACTACGTCGACCAGATCTTTTTCTTGGACTTGTGTTCGCAGGTCTTTTTGGCGGTTTCAACTGAGAAGGATCTGGTAGGTATCGCTCGAGTAGCTGTCGACGCTCGTCGGTCGACATGGTATGACCTTTGGTTTCAACATCTTGCCTGTACACCTTCGTGTCCTCAGTGTTGAATGGCATTTTGTCTGGTAATCTTCAGTTTGCGCCCCGGACGGCCTATGCTAAAATCCTTGCTGCAGATCTACCTTAGGAGGCAGATCATGTTTTCACCTGCAGCAAGAGGACCTTGCACAAAGTGTTGGCTTCGGTGAGCACATGTCGGTGGTTCAAAAGCAGAAAAGCACAGCCTTGTCTCGTACGTGGCTCACGAGGAATAATCAACAAGAAAATACGTGTTCCGCATAACGGCATCGCAGGCCAAGCACCGACCACCGTTGTGGCTCAGCAGCCGTTGTGGCGTAGAATATCTGCGGCCGCCTCAGAGGTCATTCTTGGCTTGCTAATGTTTGAAGCCGAGCTAGCTTCAGTATAACACCTGTCTACATGTATCCAATAGTACAAAGTCACAATCTTACTGGTGTTAATTACAGGTACATAGTCAAGAGCTGGTGCAGATCAGATATCAATCTTTTGCATTGCTCTTTTTCAACTCCGTACATGAAGCACGTAGGGTGTTCAGTGGCCGAAGTGTGTTCAACGTCAAGGTCAACGTGCTTCAATCAGGAGGATTCAGAGTACGAGTGCACAGAAACGTCGCCCAAGGTTGGGCTGATGTCTCTGCAAACCAAGCAGATCAAGAAGTACTACTCCAGCACGGCTGTCGGACTTATACAAGATGTAATTATGGGCGAAGATATCTATGATATATTGACCAGATCGTTGCTGCGTTTGGGAAGGGGCTGAGAAACCACAATCACACCCAGCCTTTGAAACGATTTGGAACGCCTCCTAGAAGGAAGAAAGTGGTCGAGGAGATGAGATCACTTTTCGTCTCACAACCGAACAAGCTCGGAGTGAGCGGCATTGTCGTTCGATTGGAAAAGATGTGAAGTATGTTGACATGATTCGTAGGTCAGAAGCTGCACAAGGCGACTTGGAAGGCCTTGATGATAATGGCTCAATGATGATCAGGAAGAGGAGCCAGTGAGCTTGTCAAAGCGTGTCATTGTCCTGCTCTTTCACGTGACTACGTGGACCGTACTTTAGTCGTGGCGTTGAAGCAGCCAACCAGTGCTCACTCAAGCTCTAGGCCACATTTCCTTCGTTTGCAGTGAGCAGTCGATCATAATATTTCCAAAGTACTGCATCTGACATAAGTATCTGACGGCAGAGAGTGCAAGACTGCAAGGCTCCGTAGAACATTCAAGCAGCGACAGAATGCCAGATTCATCACGCAATATACGATGGTACCGCAGATCTTTCATGAGAGGTACTTTAGAACGGCTCAGCAACTGTGAGGCTGGAGCGAGGATCACTTTTGCCAGCGTTCGAAACTCCAAGTGAAGACTGTCTGAGCAGCAGGACTTCCAAACCCAGCTTCGGAGTGTTGCACCAATTCTTTGGCAGTATGCGACCTAAGTGCGAGCATGTTGTTGGCCGCGATCATATGCACGAAGCCTGTTGCCAAGTCGTCTCGGTGTGAGTAGCAATCTTGGTCAACGATGAACTCGAATTGATCATGACCATTGACCTTGTAACGGATATCCACCACATATTCTGATCAAGAGCTTAGTATTATGAACTGAAAATTCCGCTGTCCGTGAGATCAGCTACATGTACTCTCCCCTCGTGTTGTTCCCTAACACAATTAACCCATCGTTACTTCTTCGCAGCTACACCGCACGATGTATCCTTTCTACTACAACAACCCTTCCTCCAACTATCCTTACTTGTCGCTAGCATCTAGAGAAGGTCCAGATTCTGTCTCCTATCAAGGTAGAGTCTTCATTAGGTTAGTCATCATTTCTACATAATCATTTGTGCTTCTGCATGCCGATACCTGATCGCAAAAGGCACTATCCTAATGCGTGGCTCCACTTGGGTCGAGCGTGGTCCTGATGGACGTGCCTACTATGTGAAGAGAAAACCTGAACTGCCATCAGTTCGCCAAACCATTGCTGAAGCCATCCATGACATTAGGCAAAGGAATCCTTTCTTCAATAACGAGTCTACCACAAACACTGCTCCCTCCGCTCCACCACCTACTGCCGATGCATTGCAGCCGAAGTCTCACTCGAAGCGAAAATCGCAACCTCGCCCCCAATCAGAAATGGCAGGAAGAGAGCAAGCACTCACACAACCCACATATGTTCAACCTTCACCGCAGGACCACAACTCATCTCAACCACAATACTATCACTTCTCAGGACTTCCCCCGTCAGCTCCCCCATTATCCAACCATGGCAACAACCTACCTATCGCCCAGCCTCCAAATAATATGGCTGTGGTGCCAACTCATCTATCACACTACACGACACCTCACCCACACATGTACCCTTACGTACCTGCTGGTAGTCAAGCCTTGGTTACACAAGCCTCTGTGCTGCATAGCAACAACGCGCAGCCTCTAGAGCGGCTGCGATTCCCTCACAACGCTCAACCAACCTCCTCTGCTCAGGTTGGGATGGCGCCGGCTCTACCAAATCCTGATGGCACAAGACCTAAATGTAGTTTGTGTGGAGGTCTTCGATCACCTCGATACCAATGGAGACACCGTATCGCTCCTGGTCAGCTTCCGCTGCCCAAAATCTGCCGCCGCTGCCGCAAAGAGGCCACTGATAGTGAGGACGAGAGCACGAACGGCCATAGCGGAAGTCCACACAGAAGTCGGTCGCGAGATCGGCGTGGCTCCAGACACAAAACCTCCAAACCAAGATCGACAATCAGATCAAGGAGCGGACTCGGCCGCAGGCCTGTTGACTTCGACTATTACGCCGACCAAGCACTGTCTGAAACTTCCGATCCTGAGTCTATCGAATATAAGAGGCCCAGTCGACGTAGCAGCTGCCGTCGTCGGGCCCAACCGCCAAGCATGGAGTTCATTCGCTATGTTGATCTTTCAACACGTCCAAGAGGCCGCAGGCAGATGACGGTGTATGTTGAAGGTTACCGCAGCAGCCAGGACGCCTCAGAGGAAGACAACACCAATGTAAGATGTGTCGAACATCCAGCCAGGTTAGTTCGTCGCCGATTCCTAGCTTCCCATTTGCTAATTCATCTGACAATTCCAGGCACCGAGTCATGAGCAGGCCTGTTACACCACTGACGCGAGCCCTCAAGCAACAGCCATCGAGTCCAGGAGTGCGAAGTCATATCATTATCGAGCGCCGTGAACCATTGGTTATTGACGATGCTCCCCGTACGATTAAGCACGTTATTTCACACGCCAGACTCCGCCCCGGTACGCCCCGTTTTGTCAATGAATCCAGCTCTTCAGATAACAGATACCATAATGACGAGGACTATGTGGTAATGAGACATACTACCCATCCCTATGCTTCAGAAGACGATCGTGAACCCAGGGCGCGCGTTCGAAGCGGTAGCCGTGGTAGAAGACGCAGTCGAAGCGATGGCCGATCGAGCATTGATGAAGGTATGTTTAGGCATCCATTTCATGAGATTTACTGATTGAATATTCAGATGCTAGATCAGCACGATGTGGGTCATCATTGGCGCGTGCTCCTAGTCTTTCCGACCATAGGCGACGCCGATCATCGTCACTGGCATATGTCGATAGTGTCGAGCTAGACAAGCACGAGTCCAGGAACCACGATAGACACGAGCTTTACTCCGATCGTCGTAGGCGCAAAGGCAGTGTGCCAGAGGGTTACAGGACTATAGAAAAAGAAGAAGAAGGGCTTATTGATGACTACGACTGGTATGACAAGAACGGCATGCGAGTGCGAGTGCGCGAAATTTGATGCACTTAGCCTGCTCCTTTGGACGCAAAGCATGTGGTCAATATCAGGCATGCAGGGTTGTGATTCTCGAGATGAAGGACTAGCAGTTGTGAGAACCACATGGTGACAGGTTCTGGCCAAGCCAAGTACAAGTACACCTAGGTCCAAAGCTCTCGGAGACTACCTAACTGTCAAGGGTTTGGTGAATGCGCACAGTCCTCGCTGTGCTAAGACGCATTAGGTATGTGCATATTCAACGGAAGAACGGAAGTTTTTATGATCAACGCATTTATGCTTCGAACAACGAGCGTACTAGAGAGCCTGGAACGATCATGCAAATTCCAGAACGGTATTATTTATGTCAGCAAACGAACAACTACCGTTATACAGTACTGTAGTGACTTTGCTTGAAACATATCGCTGACTATCGTTCCTCGAGATGAGTCACAGACGACGAGGGTAGCGAGTCCAGCGATGCTGCCGCTTTCTTTGAAGTCTCGAACTTGAAATATGCAGAATCGTCGTTCAAGTAGTATCAGTCTTTAATACCTACTTCACACTTATGGTGAGATTACAGGATTGTGTCATGGTCCATTGTGCGGCCTCAGGCATCTTTTTGTGCTTCCTACAGTAGTGCATTCCTACATAATAAATTGGCCCTTGAATGCTACTCGTATACAGACCGTACACTACTGTCCATTAATGCAGCGCCATGGTCAAACATGGGCGCCCACAGTCGATCAATAAAGCTTCTGGCGCACTCGAGCTGATCATGGGCTGATTGCGGCCCTTCCACGCCCACACGCACTTCGCCCGATGAAGTGCGCTAAACGGTGTGCCCTGCTTTGCCTAGTGTACAAAGGTTCTTAGTCGGTAGCCATTTCGAGCTTGTTTACGCCCAGCACGGCCACTTCCGTCAAATACACGATTTGAAAGCCGGCACATCCTGGCACACAATCAGCCCAAGGCAGCCATGACCCGCTGGATAGAGGAGCAGCTGGCATGCGTGATTCAGCATCGGAAAAAGGCTTGCTCGTGCGAGAGTAGAGCTGCTAACCAAGATTCAGAGGATGCAGACTAGCTCCCTCGCTGTCGCATGTTACCGAAGCGACAGTCCCGAGAGTTCTTCGCTTGTCGTATTTCAAAAGTACACCATATGGGGGATTACCGATGTGAATGAGTGCGACAGCCCCCACACCTTGTAACAGAGCTTGGACCAAAAACGAGACGAGAACCCCAGTCGGCTGATTTATGCCTGAGGCGGTCTAGGCACGAATTAAACTTCAGTCACCGGGTTTGAACTGACAGCCAATCAAAACGACTGACTCTTCAGCTGAGTGGCTTCTGAGGAATTTCCCGGTTATTGTGGACGTTTCTCAATGTGTACCGACTCATTGAGCGCTCGAAAAGGTTCACCACCGATTCATCACCCTACCATATCGGAAATTTGCTCCGCATCATTCTCCTGCAGGAAAGCGGTTGTTCTCGAGACACTTCCAACGCGGTCTCTATAATTCCATACTCACTCCCACGTTGGCCCCCTTTCGTACTGCCTTCTGCGTCTTTGCCTTTCCAGGCGCAATGACGGCGCAAGATCCCCTCCGCAGGGCTGGAATGAGCTAAAGCACGCAATTTCTGGCGAGGGAGACTTCGCATGCACAGAGAAAACAATGGTTGGACTAATTCTGTCCAAGCATCTGGAACAACTCATTCATGCACGCTCCACCTTTGCCCCCCTGGTGTGTACCTGGCGCTGCAAATACGAGCGAGGAGACTAGTTGTACTGTAACTTGAGTGCTCTAGAATGTCCAGCCACCCATACCGGTTAGCATTGATCCAATCGTGTGTGATTATGTCCATTGAGCTCAAGTGCAAGCCATGGCCTTGGCTGCGGGCCACTCTAACCCCATACGAGCAAGAAACATGGCTTGAGGTCTATTTCTGCCCCGGGTTGCAGGCACGCCGTCCACGAACATCTCCTGAGGCTCAATGTGCATGCAATGCGACTGACCTGCTTCATGGCCGACACGCGGCCAGTCTCTGAGAGAGTCCCCTGCCCTCAAGTTTACTTTGCCTGACTAACAAGAAATTAACTCGACCATGCAGATCTCGTACTGGGGTTACTTGGCTTGAGCTCACTCCATACATCTATCCAGTCAACCTTCACGCTATTGGTTACCATATCGAAGGCTATTGTGTAGTCGGAAAACATGTGTGAACATAATACCATGGTGATGGATGGTTCATATAGTGACCTGTTTGTCTCCTCTCTCACACGGGATGTCTTGCTTTTAACCTACACATGCTA
>Ga0181465_100217_pt2 | contig 13160 bp, 9 predicted proteins | sample InSIn3gowninarea_FD_119076 | JGI IMG/M metagenome (GOLD analysis project Ga0181465, IMG submission 119076) | Clean room microbial communities from NASA Spacecraft Assembly Facility at Jet Propulsion Laboratory, Pasadena, California, USA -... ... | reverse complement strand
GGATAACACCAAGTAGCCGAGCATGTAGAATGTATCATTTGCAGTTTCCGATTCTGTCCACCACTTGAGCCAGTATTGGGGAAGGATTGAAAAGAATGAGTACAGTGCCGTGCAACTCAAGAGTGCGATCATGTTGGAACCGCCGACTGATCGTAGATAGTATCCTATACTTTTGTCAGTGATGATAGCTCATGAGAACTTGATCGAGCTTGGTATACTACGCACCATATACAGCAGCATCTCCAGGTCTTCTATCCAGATCAAACTCATCGTCCTTAATGACTTGCTGCTTCTGATTGCGAACAAATGCTGGTTGCTTATTCTCGTCGACTTCAGCTTGGATGCCATCGTGTTCATGAGTGTAAGATATCAATGAGCCAAACTGTGCAAGATATTCGCTCCAGTCACCATCAAACCTGATACGCCTCTGCTCCAAAAGAAGAATTCTATCAGCTAGAGGATATGCTCGGGCTTCGAGAAAAATACATTAGCTTTTTTGATGCACGTTTGCCAAAATTTACCTCTTACCAGCATTAGTGATGAGGAACACAGTCGTATGGGTGTTTCTAAGAAGACCGTTCGGACCAAGTAGCTTGACTACCACACAATCTTGTGTACGTTGATCCAGAGCCGAGAAAGGATCATCAAGAACGAGAATGTCGCATCGCTGGTATACAGCGCGAGCCAGTGCCTTCGATTGTTAGTAACACGAACAATGCAAACTTTCTGATGACTTACTATTCTTTGCTTCTGCCCTCCTGAAAGTCTTGCATGACCACTTCCAGAACTCGTTGACGAGTGCAACAAGATTTCCTGGTCTATGCAGCATGCCTCGAGGACTTGTCTATACCAACCTTCATCATGTGAAACAGAAGAAGATGGGAATCCTCGAATCATCTCGGAGACGCTTTGTCCAGAAAGCCATGCTGATTGGACACATAGTGCTGTCGACTTGCTGATCACGGATATGGAGCCTTTCGAGGGAGTGACTTCTCCAGCAATTGCTAGGGCCAGTACGCTCTTTCCTACTCCCGTGGGTCCAGTGCAGATGACGATAGACCCTTGATCAATTCGCAAGCTGATGTTTTCCAGGACCGCGTTGGTGGCATCTGCCAACTTGAATTCAACATTGTCAAGCTCGATTGCGGGCTGGGAAGTACGACTGACATCATCCACGATCGCTCCTTCCGTTTGCCTAAAACGAAGGCGAGAATCTTGGTAATGCGGTTTACTAATGAAATCTTGTATCCTTTGGAAACTGGCAAGAGAAGCAATCGCCTTAGGCACGATAGTCATGACCATGTTAGCAGGATGTGTGACCATTACAAGGATGGCCAGAGTCGTGTATGCTGTCTCTGCGTCGAGTCTTGATTTGCCAAATGCAGCAAAGAGGATGACGGTAATTGGAGGTGTAAAGAGCCCAAGCGCATTTGCTGTTCCGGTCAGGAAAAGGTGTTAAAGCGGATGGTATACTGCTGGGAAAACATACCACTGGCGTTTGCGAGCACAGATACCCATCGCATATCCTTCGAAGCCTCAATCTCCACATGCCTTGAATCACTAATCTGACTCTTGACAACTTCTGTTAATCCAAGCATCTTGACAATCTTGATTGAGCTGAGGATAGAGACAACTTTGTTAATGCGATCCTGAGTTGCCTTGTTCCATGCATGCTGTTTGGGTCGCAGATTCTTAGCCACATATCGAGTCATGTTGGAGCAACCTGAGTGTGTCAATTGTACATCGCATCAGTCACCAACGAGCTCTGACTTACCAGAAATCAATAACAATGGGACGAGGCAGAACCATCCTATTTGTTGGGCCAGCAATGTCACGCCTACGCCGACCTCTAATACTTGAGACCATGCCTCATGAAACATATCGCTGACGTTCCCAAGGGAGTCGGCATCAGTACTCATAAGAGTGACAGCACTAAAGTCTTTGTAGGTAGTGAAAGGCGTGTTGAGAGTCTTTTCGTAAATGAGTCCGACAAGTGCAGCCCGAGTCATGACATTGAGACGGTTGAGCTGATGCTCATATCTCGAAGAAACGATCTTTGGATGGATTAGCATGGTGGAACAATCTCTTTGACAAGTTTCAGTCTTACAGCTTGTCCGATGTATACTATAGTGGAGACCATGATGATAGTGCATGAGAGTTGATAGGATTGTCCACCTAAACTATTAGCTGCAAGCAGTTGCAGTATCTTACTAATGAGTAGAGGCTGAGCATAGCGTAACACAATTAGCAGTAACCTGGTAGGCACGATGGTGACAAAATCTGGCATGAGGCATTGCAGCAAAGCAAGAGGCAGCGTGAATGGAGTTGTCGGCGTTTCTGTCAGATAACTGTCAGTCTTGGTAGATGATGCTTGTTTGGACATCTTACTCCTCTGATCCCATGCCAACAACAGCTTTTGGCGCAATCCCAATGGATCAAGCTGACGAGGATTTTTAGGCAGCGTCTCCAGCGAGAAACCGGCTTTCTGTCGCGCAAACAGAGCAGAGTTGGTCCACCAGAAGACACCTTGACTCCATGGTCCGGCTTTTTCTTCAGGTGAAACATCCCGAAAGTTGTCAAGCAAGATGCTCTCTTTGCTTTGAGATTCTACAACAAGGGTTGTAGCCTCTAGGGATGTTCTCAATGCTAGAGCTAGAGTAGGCCATGTGCCGAGAGTAAAAAGCAATGTAAAGGCGTCTGCAACTGTCCTTATAGATAGATAGACGACCAGTAACTTTGACGGGCTCAAGGAACGGTAGTGTTCTCGCGGTGACAAGAAGGCAATACTGGTAATTGCGACAAGATGAATTACTTCCGAAATAGTGCTAACGGGCTGCAGTGGCACATTCACAGACCAGCCTACTACACAAGACTGGTATATGAGTAGAATGAGATCGAGAAGCTTGTTGACGGTAAGTACCCCATGATGTTGTTGGCAGATAGCAAAAGACTCACGACTTTGGTATTTCCTTGGTGGCTCACACTGACTTTGATGCAAGACTTTTGCAATTCCCGCCATCGGAAAAACACAGCGATTGTAACGTACACCGATGCCACGACAGGCAGAAAATAGAGCCATTGGGATGTATCGATCAGGGTCTCCATCGACAGAGCGGCGATATTGGATTGCATGGTTGCTACGCAGTACACTGTTCGCAACCAATGGCCATTGTTGACCTCAGAGTGCGAAGACCTATTGATGCTTAAAAGTCCTTACGACGAAATCTGGTTGAGAGATACAAATAGGAGTCGATCCGGTAAAACAATCTAATTATTCGGTTAATCGCATATATAGTTGCCTGCCTATCGCGGCGGAGTACCATTTACTGTAGAAGGAAAGATAACTAGTGAGGGCGCTAATATCAACCTGTTGCAAAAATATCTCCAGCGGTGCAGACTAGACTTGATATGTACAGTACTCCGTACTCCTCATTGCACACCATAGCACGATCGTAGTGCACGATGGGCTTGAGATGGTGGATGGATTGTTGGTAGGGGAGGGAAGAGTGCGGCGTTGGTGACAGCGAAAGCTTGATCCCGAAGGACAAAAGTCTTGGTGACTGGCGCGGGTCTGGCATAGCTTCGACGCTATCCAAAAGTGATTACTTAGACCAACCAAAGCATCGTCGCCATGTCAGATATACCGGTACCTTCAGAAGTACCCGATGAAGAGGAGGAAGCTCTCCAGAAGTTTCTCGGAACGACGTCGTTTGGCAAACAATCAAAAGCCACCGACCACGACAACAGATTCGACCAAAGCAAGAGATCACAGCCAATCATCTCGCGACCTGAAGCGAAGGCCAACGACCCAGAGGGTGAAGAATCAGACTCGGATGATGACGACTCGGACGATGAAGATGATGAAGATGAATACCCCGTGTCGCACGAAATGGTCTTCAAGACACACGACCGCGCCGTCACATGCATCACGCTGGACGCTTCAGGAGGACGAATGGTGACAGGCTCGAACGACTGCACCCTCAAGTTCCACGACTTTGCCGCCCTCACTCCCTCGACAATCCGCGCCTTCAAATCCGTCGACCCGTCCTCTGTCAAAGGCTCTGCCTCGTCCGAAACTCACCCAATCAACCACGTCTCGTTCAATCCCATCTCGCCGAGCACAATTCTCGCCATCACCGCTCTCCCACAACCACGCATCCTCGATCGCAATGGCGAAACTATTGCAGAGTTCGCAAAGGGTGACATGTACCTGCGCGACATGCACCACACAAAGGGTCACATCTCAGAGGTCACTTGCGGTGTCTGGCATCCACAAGATCGCAGCATTTGCGCAACTGGAGGCACAGACAGCACCGTCCGTATCTGGGATGTGAATAATCCCAGGCAACAGAAAAACGTCATTGTCCACAAGTCGAGAGCCGCTGGTTCTGCTGGAAGGACGCGAATCACTGCTTTGTCTTGGGTCGCTCCGGCTCAGAACAATCTCCTTGTCGCCGCCGCTCTTGATGGAAGCTTGATCATGTGGGATGGCAATGGCCCATACACCAGGCCTGCTGCAGAGATCCGCGACGCTCACACAAAAGATACTTGGACTAGTGGCCTGCAGGTCAGCTCTACTGGCCAGCTTGTCATGACTCGTGGAGGTGATGATACAATCAAACTATGGGATACTAGGAAGTTCAAGCAACCCCTCAGAACTGTCTCCTTCCCATCAATCTCTGGCCAATACCCTACGTCCAACATTTGCTGGTCGCCAAGAGGTACTGAAGTGCTCACTGGCTCTGCAAACGGCGATCTCCACATCCTCAACCCTGCCACCCTCACATCGGAACTCGTAACTCCAGTGACACCAGGCTCTGCTTTGATCAGCGTCTACTGGCACAAAGAGCTGAACCAAATTATAACCGGTTCAGCCAATGGAGAGACCCATGTCCTCTACAATCCCAATATCTCAGAAGGAGGCGCAAAGACTGTCATGCTCAAGGCTCCCAAGCGTCGTCATATTGATGACGATCCGAACTTGACCATGGATCTGTCTCATGGAATCGGTGGTGATGCTGTCATCTTGCCAGGAGGCTCTGCTCCGACGGCCGCTTCCTTCGCATCGAGACATCCCACAATTGGTCTAACAGCTTCTGGAAAATCTAGAGATCCAAGAAGACCACACATTCCCAACACTACGCCCTTTGCAAAGAGCAACGCAGATGCAGCTTACATCAAGGAACACATTCCTCTCAGTGGTATGCGCGAGGAAGATCCAAGAGAGGCTCTCCTCAAGTATGCCGACAAAGCTAAAAACGATCCTCTATTCACCAATGCCTGGGCCGAGACACAGCCAAAGACGATATACGCCGACCTCAGTGACGATGAAGAAGATGGTCCAGATAAGAAGAAGGCTAGGCGATGATGATATACATATCGTGATCATCTCCTGTAACGACGTTCCCAAAAATAACTCATGATACCCCCAATGCAAATACCTCATCAAGCATCACCAGCTTATCCCATCGTCTCTGAAACATATGTTTGACAAAATGCGTGACTGCTGCATACAAAACCCTGCCCAGACGGCCCGATAACGCCATGAGGCTTTCACGGCCTTATCGGCGTGGCCCCACTTTCTTTTGTGTTGACAAGCGCCCAACAACCATACAGATTGCTGGGAGTTGCCATGTGTGATTCGAATTGGTTTTATCTAGGCCATTCTATTGCGATTGCGATCTGACGCGACACGAAAACTTTCATCCTTCTACTCTTCTCCCCTATACCATCAACACAACAACAACCTTTCGCGCGATCGCCGACTTCTGTGCCTCCAATCCCGCCAAGCTATATCGCGCAAGCTCCCCTCCTCCACCCAGCCACTAGGGTCCTTATCCCGGATCGACAGCATCTGCAATAAAACCACCACCACCACCACCACCATCGTCGCAGTGATGAACAAAAACGCCATCGAGGGAAAAGTCATTTTCCTGACTGGAGCCGGTTCCGGTATTGGACGCGCAACAGCACTCAAGCTCAGCAAACTCGGAGCACGACTCGCCCTCAGCGACCTCAACATCGAATCATGTCGAGAAACCGCCAAGCAATGCGCCGGAGGCCCTCACCAAGTAACACTCCTCAACGTCAGCGAATACAAACGCTGCATCGAGACCATCAAAGATGCCATTGGTTATTTCGGCAGAATCGACCACGTATTCAATTGTGCGGGTATCAACCCCACCGCTAGAGACTTGGTGGATTGCTCAGAGGATTACTTTGACAAATTGGTTGCGGTGAATCTGAAGGGTGTGTATAACGTTACAAAGGCTACCATCCCGTATTTGAGGAGTGGGAGTGCTATTGTTAATGTTTCGTCGATATGTGGTATTCATCCGCACAAGCAGATGGCTATTTACTGCGCGACCAAATACGCCATTATTGGATTTTCGAAATCGATGGCGTTGGAGTTGGGACCAAAGGGCATTCGTGTCAATGTTGTGGCTCCGGGATATATCGAGACACCGACGAATGCGAGTGTTGTTGCTGGAGAGGAGGCGCTGAAGAAGACGGTTGAGCAGGTTGCTCTTGGTCGTATGGGCAAGGCTGGCGAGGTTGCCGATGTTGTTGCTTTCCTCATGGGTGATGAGAGCAGATACATGAATGGCAGTGTTATGGAAGTCAACGGTGGTACTGGATAAATGATACGGCGTAAAATGCCTGGAGTTGGAGTCCTCTTATGTCATCATTTCGGTCTTTCCTTTGTTTCCATTCTTTTCTTGTTGAGAGAGCTTAGGAGTAGGGCGAAAAAAGGAAGAAGTCAGTACGGTTTTACAGGACGAGAGCAACACACAAAAGTTTCTTAATTTTTTCCGGTTGTCGTTCAAATACACACTCTGTAACATTCTGATTTTCAGTCAACAACAATCGAGTTCTCAGATGTGGATGCCACAATAGCAAGAAAGCCTATCAGAACTTGGAAGGAAGCCTCATGAATCGACGGAAGGTGCAGACAAAATGATCTGGCCCAGCTTCCCAGATGAGAAAAGAGACGTCAACGCCAGCATTTCCCACCTTCCCTCTCAGCCTGTCCTTCAGCATATCATCCCACCAATTTTGCCTTCCACCAACAATCGCAGCGATGGTCTAGTGGTCCAGACACCTCACCTTTACGGCCTTGCAAACACAAGCGCACCGACAACCTACAGACGGCTGTACGTTCTACGTACTACCTGACGGTTCTAGGGGCTGAGGAGATCGTGTGTTCGAATCACACTTGCTGCATTCTATTTTCTTTTTGCTCATCTCAGGTTACGGCATCGGCAGTGATGTTTTGCTCGGCAGTGACGATGAGCATTGTCCATTGTCGTCTACAGGAATATATGTGAAGGTCTAGGAAAGAAACATGAACGAGGCGGACATAGCCATTACTTGTCACAAACACCATGCTCGCATGTGACTGGTAAGCCGCAACTTCCTGACCAGTTCCTTCCAGCCACGATAAAGCTTCCTCAATCCTCATAACCTTTCAGATCTGCTCTCCTCCATACACAGCAGCGATGGTCTAGTGGTCAAGACGTCTCACTCCCATGGCCTTGCAAACACAACGTACATGATTCTGCATCGTTGGGTTTTCCTTCGGTGCTGTAGGAATCATGGAATGAGAAGATGATGAGTTCGAATCTCGCTCGTTGCATCCTCTTTTTGCTTGTGGAGTGATGAAAACGGTGATAGAATGTTATGTACGATACATATGATCTGGTGGATTTGATTAGTCAGACGAGGAATGGAGAGTAGTTGGAAGTTGTCGGGAGGATTCATCATCGTGCGACTATTCCATCAAGTCATCATGACTGCACAGGCGTACCATGCTTTTGCTGCACTGTAGCTGTCTGGAGAGATGAGTTATCTGATATCATCTCACTGTCCACAGTGCGCTGGTTGGAAATCGTTGTGCATTTGATAGCTGAAAGCCTTGCAAACAGAAGTGTACACTATTCTCTTTTCAGCTTTACCGCTGGTATGAAATAGATCATGGATCATGGTATGAGACATGATCATTGAGTTCGAGTCTCACACGCTGGAACACATATCGCTTTTTGAGCTTGAGGGCAGCCATTTTTGGATTCGATAGGACCCATGAGGAATTGGCGATACAATTGCACCACCCGCCGTACCAGCAATCACTCGAGTAAGAGGACGGACGGGATACTACATCCGTCGCACAAAGTGGCAGCCAACACGGCCGTGATAATCACTGAGATCTGCTATCACAACATTAGCATTTTGATCTTGACAAGCCACACAACCACCCCTTCCAACTTCGCTCCTGGTGTTAAACCTTTAACTTATCCATTGTATCTACCGTCGCTACCATTTATCCCCGTCATATGTTATCCGTTCTCAACCCGTACATATCCTTACCTACAATCTCTAACTTAATCTGTTCCTCATCTGCATCTACAAACTCTACTTATCTAAAGCTTGGGATAACCATAATGTACACCCTGATGATTCATCCCGGCTAGCGGATACCAACAAACAATCACGTCGCAATAGGTCTGCTCTAATTGGAAGGTCCTTTCCACGGACTAGCATCCCGGACTTGATAAATTCCGGCCTGATGTTCACGTGTTCGGGTTCACCGACTCGGTAAAGCTTAAAGGTGACCATGATGCGAGACAGCAATGAGGGTGCATTCAGCCGAGGAGCGTTTTTGGCGAAGGTGGATGTGTTCCTAGTGCTTGCGCAAGACTTACCACACTAGCCATGATTATGGCAGCGGAAGCGAATTACCTGACGCGGTTCTCCAGGTTATGGATCTTTTGAGGAGAGACTTGAGACTGTGGGAGATTGAATGACTCGGCAAGTGGTAGAGGCGTTGTGGTCGGTATCCTCCGAGTACCGAAGGGAACAAGATAAGAATCGTGTATTCAGTTGATCGTCGATCAAGGTTCATTATGCTTTGGCTATTCGACCGCGGCTTGATAAATGGAACGGGCGAGCAACAGGGCAGGAAGAATTGGTACTGAATGGAACATGGATGACAACGAAGCTCCAAGCGTTCTGACCGTTCTCCACATTGCTCCAGAATCTTTGGTTCATGTCCTCTGTGGCTTCCCCGTACCAGATCCTGCCCAACTTTGTTCTCCCTTTTTCATGCATCTTTCTCGCGCACCGAGCTTCAGCCCTCATGATAGCGCAAACCATTGCGCAAGAGATTGGTACAGCTCGCTTTGTTTGCTCAATTCGACGCTCCAAATTTCGCATGAAAAGTTGAACAGACAGATCCACAGGGAAAGAATTAGGTTAGATCTATCGTTCGGTGTGGTGTTAACGGCGAGTGTAGGGCTGGTCGAGGGCTGGATTCCACATGCACAAATACAGACTGCTTCCACAGCCGTTGGATAGCGAGTAGCGACGGTGGAGAATTGTTGCATAGACAAAGATTAAAAATGGATCAGTGGCCGTAACTTACCGAGTCCGACACAAGCAGTATCCAGGATGTGTATTTTCGAACATCTGCGAGCAACAACATGTAGGCTTAGGACCCTGATGAGGTTTATCACGTTCTCCATCTAGGCCGTTGGTTCCATTTGTGACTCGTCTTTTGGAGCCCCAGGCCACACAATGTCTCAAGCGGGTTCGCCTTTACAATCACTATTGCGACAACAAATACAGCAGAAAACAGTCATTCCGCCACACAAAGGTTATTCAAAGCAGGGCTGAAAGCCAAGGGTCGGCAGAGACTGGGACGTTGCAAGACTATCTTCTACGTTGACCTGTAGCAATAATACCGACGACCATTTGAAACGGCCTAGGCTGTTCGTGGACAATACTGGTCTAGGTATCTACTCCGCCTACTGTACCGAAACCTTATCTCCAAATCAAATCAGGCGGATGAATAGGTATAAAGACCCTTAGGGGCCATCCTCCGGTCTGTGAACCTAGCAGCATTTCACTCTCTTGAACACCAAGATCGAAGCTAACCTTCTCACTCATTCATTCCCTAATATCGATCCTTGTTCTACATAACCGACACAGATAGGGCTGTTCGACTATAGACCCTCCCACTATGACGGTCCTCGATCATTGCCACAAGGCAACCGTCCAGGGCAACAAGATTTCAATTCGGATGCTCGAGTTTCTGAGCACGTCAGAGCACCCACCTCAAGGATTCGAAGACCTGGCACACGACTTCCTGGACGTATGCCGTAACATGTGGGCAATCGAAGCAGGGCTGAAGGAGTGCTCCCGCACACGTCAACACCTTCCCCCCAAGATGATGAATGAGCTTGACAAGAAGTTCAAGACAACACAAAACGATATGCAACACCTTGACCAGATGCTGCTGAGGTACCTGGAGTACGAGAGACGTGGTACCATGGGAAAGATTCAGAAAGGATGGCGCAGTATGTTCGAGAGCAACGACGTAGGCAAGATGAGAGATGCTCTCTCCAAGACCAAGGAAGCCCTCGAGATGGCCGCTCTCGCCTTTCAGTGGTCTCTGGGAGACGACACCAAGATCGACGACTCTGTCGGCATCGGATACACTGGTCTGGCTGCCGTATTAGAGCGCATGGACAAGGCTAGGCAAAGACCGGCTGGAACATCTGGATCACATGGAGCATCTCGCAGCACACATTCTTCATCAGCAACCAACTTCCCAGAAGACCCTGTCATGGCACAGATAGAGCACATGTCAACCCTCAATCTGGACAAGCCGGCGGCATACCACCGAGGGGACGTTGGATTTGAGCGGAAAGACTCGGGGCGCGAGCCCGTAGCTTCGAGCCACCGTGGTAACGCTGAATCTCACCGCGGACATGCTGCATCTCACCGTGGAGATGGAGCGTCTGCCTATGCTGCATCTTCCCACCGTGCTGAAGTCACATCGCTTCGCGATGGCGCCTCTTCATTCAGAGGTCACCCGTCTCACGACTTCCACCCACCTCTGCCCCCATTGCCAGTGACCATCCACCGGTCGTCGAGTTCAATGTACGGTTCTGACCACTCGATCTCACACAATGCCATGCATTCGCACGCCGGTACTCCATCCACGATGGCAACCAGTGTCGCTGCTGGTTCCGTTCACTCAGACCATGCCAATGACTACTCGAAGCAAATCCGCCCCGGGACAAGTAACGGTGTCTCCGAGACGGACTTGTGGGAAGATGGTCCTGTACCAGTCGTTCGCATCAAGGCTGACCCTGCAACCATGCCTCGCTGGGCCCCACGCAGTACCCGAGGATGCGACACTCCCGCTATGCTTGCTGCCCTCCTTGTTGCTGTTGAGGACCAAAATCATAGAATGGTCGAAGAGCTGCTAGACCGCGGCGTTCCTCCAGATGGCCCGAACGACAACCAGTGTCTCAGAGAAGCAGTCCGCCGTCATGATGGCGAGTCTGTTCGCTTGCTTCTGCTCTTTGGAGCGGACCCCAACAGTCCGGGACATCTTGGTGTGACACCGCTCTATGCAGCAGTGGCAGCCGGCTTCTACGATGGTGCCACTACCCTATTGAAGTACGGCGCAAACCCCAACTCAGTCACTGGCCCCGTTCCGGAGTCACCGATCGCAAAATCGATTATGGATGATAGACCCAACCTCACTCTGCTGCTCTTGAAGTATGGCGGAGATCCGAACCACACAATGGTTGACGGAGAGACCATCCTGATCAGGGCGATCATCAAGAAACGTTCCAAGAAGCTCATCGATGTGCTGCTCGATTACGGTGCCGACGCCAACGGCAAGGACAGCGAAGGTGCCACGCCTCTATTCGGCGCCATCAATTCAAATCGCATAGAAGTTGTCCTGTCTTTGCTTGACCACGGTGCCAACCCTAATCTTCCTGGTCCCAAACATATGCTTTGGCCAGCAGTTCACAAGCCCGAAATTCTTCAGTTGCTGCTTGATCGTGGCGCTGACCACAAGAAAACTCCTGGAATTGTGGAGCTGTCGACATCGATCAACAACATCAAGTCCGTCACCATGCTTCTCAAGGCCGGAGCTGACCCTAATTGCAAGAAGGATGGTGTTTGGACACCGCTCTGCACATCAATCCGTGACAACCGATCCGATATTTTCCACTTGCTCCTTAGCAACGGAGCTGATCCAAACCTGTCATCAGCAGAGTTTCCCGCCTTCAAATGTGTCACGCATAGAAGACTGCAATACCTCCAGCCTCTCGTGGATGCCGGCGCCAATTTATCCCAACCCAAGGGTATTCTCGAGACAGCTGTACAATTCAACAACGTCGATGCCGTCAAGTGGCTGATCGCTGCCGGAGTCAACCCCAACGACAGAGTCCCTGTGACCGGTGCGACGGCACTCACCACCGCCATCAAGAACGACAATGTCGATCTTCTCAACTTGCTGTTGGCAAGCGGCGCCGACCCCAACGGTCGCGGCGAGGACTGGCCCATTATTGTTGCCGTCAAGCACCCGCAGATGCTCAAGAGACTACTGCCTTGCATCGCAGAGCCGCGCGCTTTCAAGGGTATCATGGAGATGGCCGTCGTAGCCAATCAACTCGAAAGCATCAAGATGCTTCTCGCAGCCGGCGTCAGCGTCGAGGACCGCAACGGCGGTGTCTTCAGCCCGCTGACCACAGCCATTCGCGAACGCCACAAGGAAATCGTGTACTACCTTCTTGACGAGGGCGGTGCAGACCCCAACTCACCCGGTGAGCACTTGCCCATCATCAAGGCGCTCAGACGTATGGAGGGCCACGATACTGAGATTCTCGGTCTGCTGTTGGAAAGAGGTGCCGATCCTAACAAGGTCTACCGCGGACACAACGCCATCATCCAGGCCTTGGAGAACGGCGATGATCATATTCTCAAGTTCATCGTCGACCGCTGCGTGGTTGACGTCGAGGCCAAGGACGAGTTGGGTCACACAGTGGCAGAGATTGCCAACACCCGTGGTTCCGAAACGACGTGGGATATCCTGAACGGATCATCGTAAACCGATGGTGCTCAGTGATCTTTCCTTCTTATCATACTTTATTCTTGAAGTCTTTTGTTTAGATACCCTTTAGAGCATCTGCTGTCTGGTTTTTATAATTGCAGTATTGTACATACCTAATCTCATATGTTGATAAACCAAGAAGTGTACCCTTGAAGTATCTTGGAGAAAGATAACAAACAGTTGGGGGGTCTCCTTTAGCCAGTGCTGGCATCAGGCTAAAGTTGCCCTATTTGAACATACGCACCTCCCC
>Ga0181465_100827_pt1 | contig 13173 bp, 7 predicted proteins | sample InSIn3gowninarea_FD_119076 | JGI IMG/M metagenome (GOLD analysis project Ga0181465, IMG submission 119076) | Clean room microbial communities from NASA Spacecraft Assembly Facility at Jet Propulsion Laboratory, Pasadena, California, USA -... ... | reverse complement strand
ACTGACGGTAACAACCTGCATTCTTCTACTCTTATTTGCTTGCATGGATTGGTTTGGACCAAGAGCCAAGGCTGCCGCTAAACTTGCCAGCGCATCGGCATAATGATTCTGTGACCGTGGAACATGCTCGACATTTACTTCGAGGAATTGACTTAGGAGCTTGCGTGCCTTGATGAAATAAGGCTCGAGAGACCTCTTTCAACATAGTGCCTTTCAGTTGATTAACGATCAGTTGAGAATCGCCATACACTGGTTGAGGATCAATCTTCATCTCCAAAGCTATACCCAATCCTATGATTAGGGCTTCCTATTCTGCAGCGTTGTTTGAAGTGAAGTCAGTGTGAACGAGTAAGGGATCATTGACCTTTCAGGGGTCATGAAGACAATCCCTGCCCCCGCTCCTGAGTGAACCATCGAAGTACATCTCCCATGGGAACTTAACTTTAGCATATAAAACTTCTTCATCAGGTAGATCATCTGACAAAGGAGTGTCATCTGAGGCTGGATGAGCTGCCAAGAAATCAGCCAACGCTTGTCCTTTGCCTTACAACATTAGGGAAACATCATGGACCATTTGGATAATCCATAACCTCTTGGTACTTATCCTTTAAGAAAGGCTCGAGAGCAAATACTTGAGCTGATCTGCTTTCGATATGAGCCGAACGGGATGTTCCAGGAGATAGTGTCTGAGCTTTTGTACTGCAAACACAAATGCCAGGCATATCTTTTCTATCTTTGAGTAATGAAACTCTGCGCCCACCAGGGTACGACTTAGATAGTAGAGAGCAACTTCCTTTCCTTCTCTATTTCACGTCCAGTCCACAGAGATTCATTTCACCGATGCGAAGAAGTCCTCTCTATCCCGTTCTGTAAGTCACGCCCTCCGGTTGGTACGATTATAGTGAGGAGGTGAATTCGACGATTGAATCTATTATCAGTGCTAGCAACCGTAGAACCAATGAAAGGCGCCAGTTGTTGCGCTCGTTCTGGTTCCTGCTCCAGAAAAGGTGGTTGTTTATTTCCCAGTTCTAGTAGAAGTTGGTGGGCAAACCAAGGCCAGTGCCCTACGTGTCCGGTAACCTGAGGTCGGGCTAACTAATGAAAGTGCAACGCCCGGTTCAGCGAGACATTCATCATATTTTCGAGGGGGTGAGCTCGACGGGAGTTGGAGACGCTATAGGAGTTCAAATAGTGTGATTCCGAGTCAAAGGGGTAAGAGAGAGGGCTGCAAAGGTCGATAATTCCTAAAAGAGAGTGTTGCCAAAAGCCCTGCCCGAAAGCCCCTTTAATGGGCGTGATAAAGCGAGAAGTTATGATTCTTTCTCCGATCTTCTAGTTCCCACCATATTGTCATTTATATGCCGAGGATCGATCCAAAGGTGCTCACTCATTGAGCCCCGGTAAGGTAATCAGTCGGTGCCGGTGTCGGTGTTAGATGATCAATTAATTACGCACTGTTAGAGGGGATCGAAGGAGACGTTATATTCTAAAATTCCCTACCCGCATAAAAGGATAGGCGTTAGCCTACCCTTTGGCATAATAAATGGAGTAGTCTAATTACCGATACGAATACATTCGCTGATGCAATAATTCTACGACATTCATGATCATAATCGACTCCTGGACTGGCATTCAATTGAATCAACAACAAACAGATGCATCCACTGAAGCCGTTGTGTTTCGGTTGTAGCAGTTAGTGCTGTTAGTGCCGTGTTTGGCCTCGCCGTTTTCGAGTAAGAATCTGACGCCAGCTAGGTTCAGGATGAGTTAGAATCGTCACTTACTGTTTATGATTCCCATTCGCTTCGCGCCTCCTCTATTTGTATAATAAATTGGTGGAGTTTCGTTTCTTCTTCTTCACCCGGTATTAGATTAGTGTCTTCAAACTCCCCGTCTCGTCTCGCCGAGAGGCTTGTTGTGGTCCTTATTGACCTTACTTCCGCTACCTGACCTTAAGCATGGAACCCTACGGAAGGGTGAGCCTGTCCCCTAACAACCCTTATCTCTCTTCTTACTTATGCGTTGGTGCATTCACTGAAGCAGCCGAAGAAAGAGGATAAGAATCAGGCGCATCCCCATCTGCTGCATCAAAAGCCGATTCATCAACTGAAGCATAAACAGAGGCATAAAAGGAAGAAGTTTTATACATACGCAGAAGCTAGAACTAAGAAGGTGGCATATATATAACTCATCGTATTGAGATTAGTAACTCTTTCTTCAGAGGGGAACAACCAACCTGAGCCTTTTCCTCCTGTGTGGTGTTGGAGGTTGTTTCGGAGGTATACGACCAACCTATGGCAGTTGAGGGACGCGGTTCACCAATAATGTATGTGCCTGCCAGACTCGTCATATTATGATAGAGATTCTCGATCGATTTCTTTTGCTTTAAGTGACAAGGCCCCCTTTCTCCAAAAAACAACAAGCAGCCTCTTAGGCAATCCCCTCCCCCGAGGTAGCTGCTTGCCGATGGCATTGAGATAGATCGGTGGTTGACTTACTGGTTGGTGACTCCCACTGCATCTGCCCCTTCTATCCCGTACTAACAGCCTTCTCCCACAAAAGATCGATCGAAGGCCCAGGAAAGTGAGTGCCACGAATTCCGTTGCCAGTCAAGAGTTGTCTGCTCCGGGTAGGGCGACTTTCCAGCCGGGAAAGCATTGGGCGGAGGGTTCTTCGCATTGAGTGAGGGTAGCTTCAGAGACTCATTCATTTTCATTCAAAGACAGCCTACTCAGGAAGCTGTTTGTTGTTCTAACGAATGGGGTTGACACTTGAACTATAGACAACATTGGTTGGTGCTCACCTGATCAATGAATTATCTTCCTTCAGCAGTAGAGTAGGCAGTACCAGTTGTTTTCTCAGATAGTCAAACAAGGGAGGGAATAAAGAGGTGATAACTGAGGATATGACTTGTCTAGTCGATCTCTATAAACAAAAAGGCATGGGCAATAACCCGCATCATATGCTGTAGACCATGGGGCACCCCTCACTAAAGCCCTCGGATTTGGCAAATGCAGCCATAGCCGCCTTACTGGCACCTCCGAGAAGTCTACCGCATGTTCATGCTTGCAATAGCAACCAAGTTCGTCTCATTCTGACATATATTCTAAAGAAAATAATCGACTTAGGGTATGGGTTCCGAAGAGGGCTTCTCCTTTCGCAGTTTGGTGTTCTTCCGATCCGAGGAGCTCCGGGCTCTAAGCTAAGTACTCTCGCTTCGTACCAATATATATTCTCGTTACGAAAAGATATAAAAAAGGGGGTTGGACCAACGGGAAAGAAAGTGGCTTGTGTTCCCGGGATAGAGCATGAAAGATGTTCAAAATGATAAGTATCCATCCACCACGATATGCATTGGGAAGGATTTGATACAACGTATGGTATTGACTTCCGAGTTGTGCTTAGGCTTATTAATTGTATTCGACTGAGAAAGAAGTTTCCACTAGAAAAACTTTCAAATGGGTATAACAGAGATCTAGTGAGAGAGATTCGATGCACAAGTGGATAAGTTATTATGAGCGAACGTAGCGCAAGCAAGGCTCCAATAATACACGTAGCCAGCCATAGCTCGCGAGTACTTCCACTTCGCTACCAGAACGGAAAAGCAGGAACAACAGGTTGAGGGGACAGAGAGGGAGGCAGAGGCGATCTTGTAGAGGGCAACTGGTAGGCAAGCGTTGAGTTAGAATAAGATAACTGAAAGTTGATGTTTCCCTATTGGTATGCATATTATCAATTGAGAGGGCCAACAAAAGCCTGCCTTAGCGTGACAATCCTCCCCCACCCTAATAAGCTGCAAGCGACGCCCTCGCCGAGAGACGACGGGAAGTTTGAAGACACCACGGTCCAGCAAGGAACTACTGGTACGCTTCTTTCGGCTCCACCATCTCATCATTAAGGGAGGTCTAGAACCATCTCCATATGTGAATGGAGGTCTACTAGGTCTAGTACGGTGAACAAGTAGGGGCGGGGTCGGGTCTCTTAGGCGAACCAGTCCAACTAGGCCAAACAAAAGACAACCGTCCACTCCTTTTCACGGCGCTTTACTTTAGCAAAGCAGTCCAAAAAAACGTCGGTTTTCTAAGGGCTACGTAGGATATGTTGGATGCCCCGCAGGTGACAAGTTTGCGGTTGGCGAAACATAATATGAGGCTACTTTCTCTGTCCTCCCTTACTTAAGTGGTGCATAGACCAACCTTATGTGCCTGTGCCGTTACGGACTCTGACGTCTCTTCCGGGCTCTTTGTTGCCGAGCCAGCCAGTTTCTATCGGTTATCAGTTGGTTCAAAGGCCTGACTCCATTAGCTGAGCTCTTCGCTTTGCTGCTCCTGTCTCCCACCAGGTGGTTGGTTACGTGTGCTGTCTACTTAAGAGTGGAAAGAGCACAACAGAGACTACTTTAGTTTAATAAGACCCCGTCAGTCAAATGGGCTGAATGACTCCGCTCTGAACCGGTCGATCTCTCTTGAACTGCACGCTGCTTTTCCCTAACTAGAAGTCCTCCTAGAAGTCGTCCACTGAGAGTAGGGAGTAGGGAGCTCTTTCTTAGCGCTTTCCAGAAAAAGCAGTGACATCACCACATTCTTTCCGCTTATACTTGCACAGTCGAGTACCGAGCCTCAACTACTATGGAAGCTGCTCGTACCAACTTACCTGTACCACCCGATGACGCCCACCTGTCATAATCGAGCTTGACTTATTTGCCTTCTCCCGGGGAGGCAACACGGACGGACTCCAAAGAGCAAGGCCCAATATCAAGAGCAGTATGTATCTCCCTACTCATAGACGACTTCTCTTTCGTTCTCCCCAGGCACGAAAAGGTATATTCATTAACGCTTTGGAGCAACAATCCGCCCACAGCACTTGCCTTTTCAACCGTGCTTGCTCTCACTACATTGGAAATGTTCTCACGACACTATATTTGTCATCAAGCATCGTGGTGCCCGGTCCGCTGCAGCAGAGGCAGCCTTTTCTTCTTCCCTTGTTTTCACTTGGTCTCTATAAAGAAGTCGTGGTTGGCCCTCCCAGTCTCCTAAGACATATTACTTTTTGATTGATATGAAAAAAGCTAGGACTTCGCTTCGTTGTTCTTTCTTTCTTATGTATGGACCTAACTCATTGAAATGAAGAAATGCCTTGACCCATTGAGCAACGAGTCTAGTGCTTATTAACGCGAGAGTCGGTACGAGTGAGTTTTGGAGCGTAGAGCAACGTGAGGGCGAGCCCCCATTATGTAGCTTGGTCTTGCATTGCTCCGTTCAATGGTATTGATTCTGACCAACTAATCCCAAAGAGCTGCGAGCTAGCGAGGCGGGGTTGGTTTTGAAACAAACGTGAAATAATAGAGTCTTCTTCATTCAAGCTTTGAAACATCCGCCATTGAGTCTCTGCACCTATTGCACCTATCAAAATGTGCACCCGGAGCCCTACCCCCCTAAGAAGACAACTCAAGACGACTGGCCACAGTTTGCATTCGTTGTTCCGGGCCTTCGATCGTGCCCTCATTGACAACTATCTTCAACCCCGCATTCCTTGCACTAGGAAGCGCAAGCCCCTCCGGGACCTTGTGAATTTTTTCTTGGGTGCTTTCCACCTCTTTACCGCTATAAAGTTAGGGGTTGCGGACTCAGTTGGTGTTGGCAGTGAGCGTTATCACGCCTGGACATCGGGGCTCCACTTTGCCAGACCTGCCTTATAGGAGAGTGAGGTCTCCTTTACTGTTAGAAAGTAGCCCCACTGCTTTAGTTTAGGGATCGAAGCTAGACTAGATAGAAAGAGTTCCTTTCTTTTCTATTGTGTTTTTTGATACTAAGCCTCCTTCGTCGGCTTCCTCTATCTGTGTTTAACAGCGGATATGTGCTCTTTTTGGTTAGCTCTAGTAGGAGAGTCGGAATACCCGGCTTTAGGCGGCATCAGCCTAGCGTTAGGGTAGGGGCTGTCGGAAGAGAGGTTGCTTGCTTCCGGGGTATAGCAAGAGTTACGGGAATGATTTCCCTTTTTTCTGCTTTTTCCTCGTATCGTAGGATCCTACGTTGTTGGAAGAGAGGTCTTGTTCTTTACTGTTCTTTGAATGGATTGGAGCCATAAGCCTGCGCCTACTAGCGACGTTCCCGGTCGTTGAGCTTCCCTTCCAGTTAAGAATCCCCTTACGCCTGGGAAACGGACATGGCTTTGCATTCGACTCATCGTAGAAGAGCGATACAGAAGAAAGAGGAGGACCCAGCGCGGATACGACGATTGAAACGGACCTCCTTTAGAACTTCCACGAGAAGTGTCTTCTAAGTACGAGAAAGAGAATATAGAAATGAATGACTAGGAGTAGTAGTCGTAGTCGTATGTCCTCGACTAGTTGTTGGATTTGCCACTTGGCCCCTTCTTTAAAGTCGTATTTCCCATGGGGAGTTGGTTTAGTCTTCCGGGGCTGTGCCCTTTATGTAATGCCTTACTTCATGGCTTCCTTTTCACTCAGTCATAGCGCTTGCTTGCGCGAACGGTGCTTGGTAGCCGTCCAATCGAATCATAAAAGGAGCAAACTAGGGAGAAACGTGGGCCGAAGACGCTGTGTGGTTTACAAAGTCGAGTACTTAATCTTCTAATAGTGGATCTGGCTCCTGTGGCTTTCTCATTCATTTTTGGCTTCACACTCACGGCTGCCTTACCTGCCCGAATGCTAACTATCAAACAAACCCCCTACAAATTTTTTATTCTCCTTACCTTTCGCGACTTCCTGCCACCTGTGCTAAGACGCTTTCGTTGTTTTCTTCTTTCTTCTTCGCTTCGCGCCTATCTGTCTTTTTTGACAAGCCGGACATGCTCACTAAGCGTAACGGAGTGAGTGCTCCTCCGCCCTCACGTTGCTAAGGGCTCTTAACGAGACCTGCTCTGATCTCGCGATCAATAGAATGAGAAAGTCTTTGTGACTGACATGACCATACCATAGTACTCACAATAGACAAGCATTACTTCTTTCCAAGTGAATCTAGATTCAAGAAGGAACCTACACAAAGGGAGGTTACATACCTATTTGATCAGTGCTTCCGGCCCTATTAGTAGTCCAATAGCTTGGAGTAGTGGTGGCATACAAAGAGGTGCTTTTGCGGTCAAGTGAGAGTGAAAGAGAGAGAAGCGCATTGAGTGAACAAACTGATAGGGCAGAAGCAACGGATAGGACCTAAGTAAGTGGCCTACTCTACAATGACCTGGGAGACAAGCAAGGGTACGGCGGAGTCCCTCTTCTAGTCATCATGGACTTTCTTTTCTCTAGGGTCCGTCTCTTGAAAAGCTGCTCCGAACCTATGATGGGCTCACCACACACAAAGAAAGGCTTATTGAAAAGGAGGACGTCCGAAGAGGAGCTGACGCTTTCCCTAATTTTTCCAAAAAGCCAAGTCACTCGCTTCGCGCCTTCATTGCTTAGGGCTAGTGAATCAATAAAGAAGAGTACTCGCTTCGCGCCTCAATCGCTTGCTTGTTGCCTTAAGGTATCATTAAAACGATATCAGAAGAAGGTTATGAGAGATAGATTACTCTTTAAGAAGACAGTATGGATTTCATTAAGGAAAAGACTTGTTGATTGAATACTTTATATCAGGTTCTCTTTATGGCTTTTCTTTGATTCGCTTGCTTACAGATAGGTATTCTTTCTTGAATGAATTAGCTTACTTGCTTAGGGCATTGTTTCTCATTATTCATACTTGAGAAAGACTACTCAACATGCTGAGAGAACTACTCCCATGAACTATAAGGCTCTCAGTCCTGTGGCTTGCTTGGTGCCTGCTTGCTGGTATGGCTCGCTTAAAAAGGCGAATACGCTCTTTCTTTGTTTGAAAGCTTGATCGTTGGTAAAGCTTTTTCGTTGCTAAAGGAGATCAAAGCGAGACTTTCCGTCCCGTTACCTCTCTTTTTAGGGATTATGATCCGCAACTGGCACACCATAAAGAATAGGCTTTTGGCTGAAAAGAATAAGAGCATTGCCTCGGTATACAACCATTCCATATTCATTGCCTCCTCGTATTACGTATTAGAAAAGGTAACCAGATCTCCTCACTTGAGTTCTTTGTATTGGGCTCGCTCGGTTCGTCTGTTCATTGGAGGAAAGCGTTTATGGAGCTTCATGGATCAGCCCGCTGTCCTTCTGTCTCTGATCCCCAATATGAGTGATACCAAGATTGCTGACTGGAGTGCCACAAATCAGCTGGTCATGTCATGGCTTCTCAATGCAATTGAGCCTACAATTGCTACCAGTCTGATGTTTATGGCATCGGCTAAATAGGTATGGTCTTATCTCCATGATCTTTCTTCCTGAGGAGCTAAGATATTCCAGCTTGAATAAGAAGTTCCAAATCTTAGTTAGGGGGATATGACTATTGCTGAGTACTATACTAAACTTAAGACCATATGGTCAGAGATCTTCTTATATCAACCAGTTCCTTCCTGCATTTGTGATTGTTCCAATGCCCAAGGAAAACAGAGGTTATGCAAAAGTGCACTTCTCCTTTTTCACGTAGAGCAGGTTTTCCCTCAATGTAGAGGCCTTATGAGTTCCCTGGGTACTCCCCAGATCGCGAGTACTGATAGATATTGGGTCTACCCATCGGCCTTCTCTAATAGGGCACTCAATCAATCCCCAATCGATCTATCAATCCTTAGATTCTGAATTCGCCTTTCGGGTTCCTCTAACAGAGAGCCAATCGATCGCTCGCCAGTTGCGAGTTGCGAGCTGCTCTTTCTCTTCCTATCACTAGGTCGGTCCGTCGGATTATAGTGCTCGACGATTCTATTAGTCTGGTACTGGTATCCTTCGGGAACGAAGAATTCGAGTCAACGGGAGAATCGATCAATCGCCCCAGGTGTCAGGCTATCTCGTTTCAAAGTATGACCGCGGTCCTTTCCTTGGTTTAGGGATTAGGGTCGTGTGCTCTATCCGAATTTCAGGTGTGCTCTTGTGAGTGGTAGTGTGTGTTGTGCCAGAAGGGGCGTATCAAGTAGGTGATTCAAATTTTTTCTTTATAGAAAGAGAGAGTCGGAACTTTGGAGAGCTATCGACCCTTAAAGACGGGTGGAATGTCAGGGACCACTTAGTCTCATCGAAGCTATGAAAGCCCAGGCCGCGCCGTGTGACGGACATTTCAATGGTAGAGCTCTCTTCCTTTCTTCCCGATTCTCAGTGACACGAATTCTTGCTAATCCAGAGAACTGCTTGACGTAATCCGTCGGGTTCAGGCTCGTGCGACGCCTAACCTATCAAGCTGGAGCGAAAACAACTGACCGGAAAGCTTTCTCTTGCACGTGTACGGACAACCAAAGAATTGCATTGCATATGTAACGGTTTCATCCGCGACGACTGATCTAAGAGTATAGAATAGAGGGTGACGCAGGTGGAATAATAAAGATAGGAAAGAATGTTCCCTACCTAACCGTATACTAAGAACTATAGGGTGGAGGACGGCATAGAGAAGACTAACACTAGCCGAACAACCAGTAGAGCGGGGATAACGTACGAAACCGATAGTGAGAGCTAGCTGAGCAATAGCACAAAAAAGAGGTCACGTTCGAACGGTAAGCTACAACTAAGAAATATGTATATAATATAGAAGAGCATTTCCGCGGCCTGTAACACAATCGTTTCGGATCCCCGATACCATCAGATTTTTGACCGTAAACAGGCTATTCAATCGAAACTTATTCTTCTAGTCTAGATTTGATTCCAAAGTCTTATTAAGTTGAAAAGAGGCATCTGCCTCGGTAAGAAGATATCCCGATAGATGGAAGACTAGAAAACCAATTACTTATATAGAATCAAGGGCTCCCTTCTCTTCTGCGGAGTCATATACTTAAGACTTTTGAAGAATGACCCGACCCGGCCACAAGAAGACAGACAGAGTGGCGGGGCAATGGTACCAGACGTTAAGGAGAGAGAAGTTAGTTGGTCTCGATGAGAGCCCAGGCGAGTCTCGTGTGTGATAGTCTGACCCGGATTAAGGATATAGTTCCCTTCGGGTTAGGGTTCCAAACCTGCCCTATCCCTTAAAGCCCCAGAGCTCGAGGTCTACTTCTACCTAGATACATACAGCTTGCCTTACCACCATTTCAGAGCCAAGCCTCCTTTTCTGATAGAGGTTCTGAAAGAAAGAAAGAGATTCATTTTCGGATCGCCTAATTCAATAGCTCAAAAATAGGTGGAGTTCGCCCTTTGAAGCATAGTTAAGTGTTGCAACAGGGGGGTTGTTCAACGAAGAGAAGCAAACAAAGTCTCCATACCAACATTGAAGGCTTCGCAGCTATCCAGAAGAGAGCCTTACTCTATAGGGGTGCTAACGCTTTACTAATATAATATAAAGTAAAGGCTCTTCTTCTGTTCTAGGAATCTAACTAATCTATACTACTACTAACTATAGTCAGACTAGGTCTTCTAGAGTGAACTAGCCTAGTATAGTTTCTCATTTTTGTGCTACTAGAACCATAAGCCGCACTATACTATACTTGACTGAACCTCCTTACGCCGGTTCAAATAAGGCAATAAGAGAGGACTGACGCGTCAGCTTCGAGGGCGCCTTTTCCTCTCCCTAGCGGTCGAGCCTGCTTACGCATCCTTAAGCATTTCTTTTTCCATATAAGGTCAGGGAAGAACCTGAGGGAAAAACCGCTTTATTACAAATAAATTAGAAGGAAGAAAGGAGAGGACGGTGCTTGTCTTATAGCAGTTCCACTTACATCAAGTTCCTCCAGATAAACGTAAAGCCAGCTAAAAACATATTTGTTGGCGAGAGAAAACCAGGAAGAGGAACTACCCCGCCCTTAGTCCTTTCCGTGGCGCGTGCCGGCGCGTCTGCCGGCGGGTGACCATGGAGCTGTGAGTTGATCTTTCGATCTCCTTCACTTCTTAACCTTCCGTGCACTTCTGTTCTTTCTTGTTTCCGGCCCCCCTGGTCTTCACCTAATTGTGGAAGAGGGGAGGTGAGTTGAGTATCAACTCTCTCTCTCGCGCCTTTCTTCAGCTTGTTCCTGTTTGTCTATTCGGGACGGGGCAGGCAGCTCACATACATGAAGAGAAGAAGAGAGGGGGGGTTCCTTGATATTAAGGTGTCAAGGCGGTCGAAGAAGGCCACAAGTGGAAGCAACCGATGCTTTGGTCATTCAGTTGACTCCTTGCTGCCAGTCCGTGCTTGCTGTCATGCTGGCAAAAACAGGGGTTTTACCTACTATTGGATTTGAACCAATGACTCTCGCCGTATGAAAGCGATACTCTAACCGCTGAGTCAAGTAGGTCAAGCTGAGTCAAGTCAGAGAAAATAGACCCCCATAAGAGAAAGCCGCGCAACCAGAGTTCCCCTTACTATACAAGGGGGGGGCGGAGCGCTAAGAAAGAGAAAGCGTTATCACTATACGAAATGAAGTAGCGGCTAGCACGCTAAGATCAACCACTTGGAGAGCGTGGAGCCTTTCTTTCTCGGTCGTCTGTCTTAAAATAAGTGGATCCGATTCATGCGGTCGTTCTCTGCTGCATTGGTGTTTTCACTCCCCACTCTCCACCATAACAAAATGTTTCCACTATATCTCAGGAGTAGTCAAAGGAAGTACGGCGGGTCCAAGTAGGAAAAAATTCACTAAGAAGTAGGGCATACAACAATGGATCAATTCATTCAACAAGATCCGTTCGGATCGGACCAGGATGAATGGGATTCGAGGAACCTAGATAGGCACACTCTCAGGAAAGGCCCGGTCTGTAGTTCCCATGTCCCCATTGGGGAGACAATCCAGAGGAAGAACGAGGAGATCACCCATCGCTCATTGAATTGAAGAAAGAAGCTCACTCAGGAAAAGCATCCACCCTTATTGAGCTACTTGAGCTACCAGGGACTCGAAGGTATCCAGCTTATTGGCATGAACTAATTAGATCCCTTAGGGCAAGGAAGTTCTCGGCGAGAAGACCTAGCTCAGTCATATGAGAAAAGAACCGTAGGATATTGAAACAAGAAGGTAATCCCTGGCCCATCCCTTCTATGGGATTGGCCCCTTCTTCAAACTCTTTTTCATAGAGAAATCTCTGATCAACGATAGAACAAGATCCATTTTGCATCATATCTAAGGGATTCCTTGGTTCGGGCCGAAGAAGCAAGATCCATAATACGAAAAAGAAAATAATACGAAAACAAAAATGAGAATGAGAAAGAAAAGGAATGAAAGGGCAACTCTGAATCTGCTAAAAGTCTCTGCCTTTAAAACAGCACATATTACCGCCGGATCTCATAATTTTGAATAGCCTCTTGAACCCGCTTAAACGGCCTGCTTTGGCTAGGATTATTCTCTAATTGAGAAATATAAGTCGCATATGTATGTTCACTCGGGAGCTTATTATGTGGGTAGAGCGAATACTCACGGATCTCCCCGCGTTTTGCGAAAAGAAAATCGGCGTCATGGCCGTAGATATGGAGAGCCCGCTCCAGCCTTTCATCGATTTCACACTGCATGGCGACGAGAGCTTCTTTCTGGGGTTCCGATATCTCATTTTCGGTCCAGAGCAAGAATGATGAAAGCTTATAGTAAAGCTCCACCCTCCGCTCGTTGTACCCCATCAGAGGCGGTTCCCGTTCCAACGCAGCCCATATATCGTCTTGCTGCGGAATTTTCGCCTGGGGCGGCTCCACGTGCAGACACAGCGTGCTGTTGAGGTTGAACAGCAGGAGCGGGAAGCTCGGGAGAAGCCGCGTGTCCAGATCCAGACACGCTTAGAACCAGAATGTAGGCTAAAAAATGAAACAAAGAATTTCGTAGAAGAGGAACCAGAATGAAAGTTCCTAAATAAAAAAGAACATAAAAAAGTATTAGTAACCAAGTCATCCTTCTTTTTCGAGCAAAAAGCACTCGATAGAGAAGGGTAAGGAACAAAATAACAATACAGAAGATACCTATTCCTGAATAGCGGCAACCGATAACAAGAACCGATGCACTTATCCGCTGCGCGCTTATCCGCTGTTCTACCCACTGTTCATCGAGAATGAGGGGTTAGGGTTTTTTATAGATTCGACTGACTCTTCATTCATTCCTTTCCAATCCAGTCAATCCCTTCATTGATTCGGAGGAATACATTTCGGGGACCTCAATCCAAATCTGGTATCGATCCATCTAGCTCCTGTCGGGCTTTCGAATTCATTAATGGCAGTACAATGCGCC
>Ga0181465_100458_pt2 | contig 13176 bp, 25 predicted proteins | sample InSIn3gowninarea_FD_119076 | JGI IMG/M metagenome (GOLD analysis project Ga0181465, IMG submission 119076) | Clean room microbial communities from NASA Spacecraft Assembly Facility at Jet Propulsion Laboratory, Pasadena, California, USA -... ... | reverse complement strand
CTGGGAAGTGGACTCGTCTAAGCGTTGGCCGCTGGAAGCATGGCGGTGGAATGCGCGTGTGCAGCGTGCGAAGAAGATCTACGGTTCGGAGTTTGCGCTCGACAAGGTGGTGCCGCCGCCGTACTGGACGGGTATCGACACCTCGATTGACCCGTCAGGTGTGAACTATCTGGAGGTTGCGCGTGATGGTTGGCGTCGTGCGCAGGACCAGGAGCCGGAGGTGGAGTTGCCGCCAGCGGAGTTCTTTTCCCGCATGAAGCGCTCGTTGGAAGCGAACAAGATTGACCGAGCGCTGGAAAGCGGGGCGACAGACAAGGTGCAGGACGCTCAAATCGACGGCCAGAAGCGCCGCTAACGGACGAACGGTCCCTATATGGGCACATGTGCCGGGTGGGGAAATTGCCCCGCGCAAATCGGCACACAGAACAACACGAGACAGGAGACAAAATGATCTACGCATGGCCCCACGACGACACCAACGAGCCAGACCCGGACGAACTCGAAGAACTCGAAGACGATAGCTGGAAAGACCGCGCCTACGACCTATGGGCAGACCGCTAAACACCAACCACCGAAAGGACACACCATGACAACCATTGTCACCCCGCACGTACGCCTACTCGCACATACGACCATCGACGAGAAGGAAATCAGCGAGTGGATGAGTATCCAGGACGAGTCCACCGACGCGGAAACCTTGCTCACTATGGCGGGCAGGAACTGTTACCGCAGCTTTCACCGCCCGAACGAAGCGACTTACAACGACGCGGATTACCTGCGCCGAACACTAGGCGACCAGGGCCACTGGAGTATTGTAGAACACGCCACCGCAACCCTCTACTTCACCGGCGTATCCCGTGCTTTCCTCACCGAACTAACCCGCCACCGGCACCTAAGTTTCAGCGTCGAATCGCAGCGTTTCATCAACTCCAACAATGCGAACATCGTGGCACCACCCGCCATGCGAAACAGCCAATCGTTGAGAGACGACCTTGAACTGGACGCAGAGGGTGCGTTGGATTTTTACAAGTACACAGCAGAACAACTACTTGACGCAGGACTCACACGTAAGCAGGCACGCGAAGCCGCCCGAGCTTTCATTCCCAACTGCATTGAGACCCGCATGGTAGTGACCGGCAACCTCCGCGCATGGCACGAGGTAATCCAACGCCGCACACAGCCAGACGCCGACGCAGAAATGCAAGAGGTCATGCGACTAGCCGGCCAGGAACTGCACACCGTATCGCCCATCATCTTCCCCAAGGAGAACAACTAATGACCGCAAATAAACTAAACCTCCCACCTAGCCATGACATCCGCCGATTCACCCACCACGGATACCAATGCGCAGTGCTCATGGGGCCAATGACCATCAACGGCTACATCGCCCTCCCAGACGGGCACCCGTGGCTGGACTACCCAGACTCACTGGAAGTCCATCCCGACATCGACGTTCACGGTGGAATCACCTACCACGAAGGCAACACCATCGGATTCGACACCGGCCACCTCGGCGACGGCCAACACCCCGACGCCCCACACAGGTACCCATCTCGCTTCACCGGCCACGTCTGGGACTGGGACGAAGTTGAAGAAGAAACCCGCCGACTCGCCACCCAAGCCAAAAACGCAGAAAAGGAGGTCACGGCATAGCCATGCCATGCCACGTTATGCCAGGACTTGACAGTTTGTGCCGAAATGGGCACAATGAAACGCAGTGGGCACTCACCCACGGCGAAACAACCCCCTACGAGTGGTGCGTCTACATGAACGGCGTCCCCCAAAAGCGATTCATACGCAGGGAAGACGCAATCCACTACCTAAACGAAATCAGTAAGGAGCCATACAAGCAATGACCGACCAAGCAACACAACATGACCAGAACGAGGGCCTACGCATGACGTCGCTGGAAGCGCGAAAGCAACTCGACCGAGTGGAAATCGGTGGGCGCGTACCCCAGGACATTGCCGTCGCAGCGCTAAAGGAAGTATCAGGTATGCGGTATAAGTACGCCGCCCAAGTCTGGCGCCCACTACTCGGCAAGTGGCTATTCGTGGGGCCGACCGGATTGTGGGAATTGCCGCGCCGTGCCCGCTGGTACATGCGCCCTGAAACCGCCGAGCACATGGCCGCTGAACAGTATCCAGGCGAGCAGGTGCAGATTGTGGCGCGTGCCTACAGCCAGCCAGTGCCAGTGGGAGAGGAAACCAATGACTAAGACCCTCGCAGACCTCGCGCCCCAGGACCTCGCTAATTGCGTGGGCATGTGGGTAGACGTGCCACATAGACCGCACCCCGTGGTCTTCACGGGCGAGTTCCAAAGCACCGGAGAAATCAAGTACGGCGCAGCCATCTTCGACCCGCGATACGGCACCGACTACGAGCGGCTCGACGACTGCACACTACGCCCCGACCTAGCTCGCGCATGGAACCCAGACGGAACACCACCAGCAGGGGAGTGGGAATACGCCCACATCCCCGCCCTAGGAGAGTCCACACGCCGGTTCGTAGGGGAATGGGAGGAAGCATGAGCCGCTGCCGAGTCTTCAAAGCGTACTGCGCATGGCACGTGTACGAATGCGGGCCGAAGCGCTATGAAACCTTCACCACCTGGGCTAAAGCCATGGAGTACGCCAACCGTAAATCTCGACTAGCCCCGGACATCACCATCAAAGACCCCAGTGGTGCATTCTGTGGCCTCACCGCCACAGTCAACGACCGAAACTCTATCTACCTCAAAGCAGGCGACGATACCTTTACCCTCGTCCGACACGAATGGAAACCACTAGCACACTTCCTACTCGACGTAGCCAAGCACCAGGAGGAAGCATGAGAATCCTCAAAGACATCTGGGACACCTACCGCGAACACACCGGCTGGTTCAACGTAGCAATCGACGCACTGATCCTCGTAGGGTTGTTCGGCTCCATCGTCCAGGCAGTACAAGACCCCAACTGGGACAACATGACCAACGCCGGAATGTTCGCAGCCTTTGCCGTCGCCGTAATCCTAGGCGGGTGGGGACTACGCGCGTACGCACGCACGAGCCGATACCGCGACCTCGGCACCATGATCGCCTACACGGCACAACTGCACAAACAAGTCGTCGTCGCACAAGGCGGCAACGGCTGCTACTACATCGACGCCGAGCCAGGCGAAGCCCATGACCTACGAGGAATCTACACCGACGAAATCACCATCCGATACGGGCTAACCCCCAGTGGTGAACTCGTAACCGCCTACAGGATCACCGGCGACCAGGAAGCCGTAACCATCGCAGGAATCCTCGAAACCACCAAGCACAACTACCTCACCAACTACACAGGAGACCATGATGGCGAATAGCAGGGGCCAATGTGCCTATATGAACACAACCACCGGCATAAAGTTCACCCGCAACGCCTACCCCGAAGCCTTCCACCCGCATGAAATCATCGTCGCCGGGGCCACAATCCAAGACGCAAAAGAATGGACACGCCAACACGGACTCAACGGCGCACACCTCATCTGCCTACGCCCGCACGCGCGACACACCACCCACGAACTCATCGGAATCCGAGCCGTCATGCTCACGCCACGGCTCGAACGAGAAACCATGAGCCTAGCGCGTATCGAAGAAGCCACATTTAAGTGCATGTTAGGTTCCGCGCCCGTGCTACCCGCCCACTACAGGCGCACCGGCGACCAGGAGGTTGCCTAATGTACCGCGACAGCAAGACCAGGTGGACACTCAAACTGCCCTACCAAAAGCCACCGCTCAACATGAACCAGCGCTTACATTGGGCCAAAAAAGCCAAGATCACCAAGAACATACGCAGCTCCGCCTACTTTCTCGCGCGCTCACAACGCATACCCGCCTACAAGCACATCAACGTGCAACTGCACTACGTTCCACGCGACAACAGGCGCCGCGACCCCTCCAACCTCATCGCCACGCAAAAACCGATCGTAGATGGGCTAGTCCAGGCCGGAGTAGTGCCAGACGACACGCCCGAGTACGTCACCGAAGCCATGCCCAAGATCCACCCCGCAGACAAGGCCGCAACCGTCCGCATGTGGCTCACAATTGACGCTGGCGACCCCAAACAGGGATAAACTATCGCGCGTAGGCACACGCGCCCACACAGGCGCGTACGCACGCGTATAGGAGGTACACAATGGCCGTCAGGTCAGGCCGCGCAGGACGTAAGTGGCGCAGAGCCGTCGAAGCAGTCAAAAAGCGCTCCCAGGTGTGCGAACTATGCGGCGAAGCAATCGACATGGATCTAAAGTTCCCAGATCCCATGAGTTTCAGCGCAGACCACATCATTCCGCGCTCCGAAATGGACGACGACGATCCAAGGCTCGAAGACCCCGATTGGCTCCAGTCCACGCACTTAAAGTGCAATTCCTCCAGGCAGAACATGTCGATGGCCGATTGGCGCGCCCGCCAGGACGAAGCGGAAGAATTTACCCGCACATGGTCACGCCAGTGGCTGTAAAAACGACAAAAGCCCCCACCCGGTAGACGAACTACTAGGTGGGGGCTAACTCGCGTACGTACACGCGCCTACGCGCAATAGAGGTCGTGTTGTAGCTGGAGATCGGCAGACTGTACGGCGCGGCGATCCGACTCGCACCAGTCCAGGATCTCATCGTGCATAAACGCCGCGTAGGAGTCCGCAGCAAGCCACGCTCGCATGTCCGACGTCTCCACTACGCTATGCACGTGCGCGTTCTGAATTGACCCGTTAGCGGGCCAAAACAGCATGTCGTGCGTGTAGGAGGATAGTTGTGACGTCTCCACGCGGTAGTGGATCTGCTCGTAGGTGCGGAACTCAAAGCTCATAGGGTAGTAAAACCTTCCAGTAGAAGTGACAAAAATATATTAGCAGGTGCGTTCGACACGGCGCAGAACGTGCCAGATGAACACACCCGCGCCAACCGACAGGGCAATCAACGGGATAGCACCCCAACCGAACGCAATAACCGTCTGTGCCAGCAACAACACCGGAAACCCGACAACAAACGCGCCAACAACCAACACGAAAATAAGCGAATCCAAAAGTTCCATTTAATACTCAACTCCAAACAACTGTTCCAAAGCAAAAGCGCCCTGCAAAGGGCAAACACCATTGCCCAAAATTTTCAAAATATCTTTCCTAGACAGGCCAGGAACCCCCGAAACAAAGCCACGCGGCAGGCCCATCAACCACTCCGGCAGCTCAACATTCATCACACGCCCGCCATGCGCGCCCGACAGGACAGGCACAGGGGCACACCCCATCGTTTCCTCCCACCTCAAAATAGCGTCGGCATATCGTCCGAACTGCTCGGTGACGACGGATCGTCTACGTCCACGTAGCGACTCACCCCATCCGAACCGGTCACAGGAAAATGGGCGTCCACCACGGGTAACTCGGGCGAACGACGACGCAAGCTCGCCGCATGGTTCCCACGCTTCCAATCCGAACTCAAAGGAGTCGGCAATAACGGCAAACAATCGTGGTCGGTGGTGTGGTGCTCCAACATCGGCAGCTCGTACAAGCGCCCACCGGACATCAAGCCCCGCGCTGGCACAGTCCCTAAGGACCTCGTTGAAACCGACGGCAAGATGTCCTCGCACATTCTCAATGAATGTGAATTGCGGTCGTAACGTGCGAATGGCGTCAAAGACGACAGGCCATAGGTGTCGCTCATCTTCTACTCCCTCCCGCCTACCGGCGGTGCTAAAAGGCTGGCAAGGATAGCCCGCAGTCAACACGTCCACCCCGTCCAGGGCAGACATGTCCAATTGCGTAATATCACCTAGATTAGGCACACCCGGATAGCGATACTCCAGCAGAGCGCACGCCGCAGGATCAATTTCCACATGCCAAGCAACTTCCGCGTCGGGGAACACGGTGCGAACCGCCATGTCCAGGCCACCCATGCCCGTGAACATGCTTCCAATCCTCACAGCGGCAGCACTCCCTGCGCCAACCGCAATTGGATCAGGTTGCAATAGCTTGGGTCTTTCTCGATCCCAATCGCACGCCTACCCAACTCGCGCGCCGCCAACAACGTCGTTCCCGAACCGGCAAAAGGATCAATCACCACGTCACCCGGATCGGTAAACCATTCAATAAACTGGCGAACCATCGGCATAGGCTTCTCCGTAGGGTGTTCCGTCAACCGCGCGGACGGCAGATAGAAATTCCCAGCATGACCGCCACCATTCCACGACGCGCGGCCCGGCTTATGGAAATACGCAATAGCTTCCCAGCCCTGCGCCGGCCTATCGCCCGTCAACTGCGGCATCGGGTTAGTCTTCACCCACGCGCCCACGCGCATGACGCGCAGCCCCTTAGGTGGCTCATGCTCATACGCAACCGCCATTGAGTAGTCCAGGTTGGTGACCACCCATGACTTAGATACGCGTGCGCACGCGGAAAGAATAGGCGTTAGCTCCCAATCGTCAACGTGACGAAAGTTAATAGGGCTGGAGGTACGGGAACTAACAGACTTTTTGTTGCCAGAACGCGCATTTTTGTGGGTACGCTCCGAAAAGGGCGGGTCGGTAATCACCACACCATGCCCACTTGGCAACAACGGCAGCACTTGCGCACAGTCACCCCGATATAGGCACACGCCGTCCTCATCGTAAACAGGCTCAAGCTCCGACATGCCTACCGCGCCGCCTTAGTGGACTCATACGCGTCCCAAGCGCCCTCGGGCAACGCGAACTTAGCTAAGTCAATTGCAGACAAACCACCGAACAGGTCACGGGCGGAAACATCATTAACGCCGAGCACCCGCTGGAGGACGTCAATCATGCGGCACAGGTTGAACAGGACAGGATCATCATCCTCCGACAGGCGATCCTCACCCGCGCCCGCGCGATCCTCATCGCCCTCCGAGTCCAGGCGCTCAACACGCACATAGGGGGCGAACAGTAGCGACAAGCGCCTAACCTCCGAGTGGGTCACGCCGCGCTCAACTTCATCAAGCGACAAAGACAAGCTCCACTCAACGCCGTTTGACTTCCAATAGTCACCGTCATCGTCTCGCACAATCACGCCCGGAAAGTCCACGGCATACGCTTCCGCTGGCACGGTATCGTCTGCACGTTCACTCGCACTCTCGCACTCGCACGCGCGCGGGTAGAGGATACGATCCGCAACCGTCCAGAACTCCAGCGCCGTGAAATTCAACACGCGATTATTCCCGTCCGCAGCGGCCAGGGTGTCCACAATCTCCACGCACTCGCGCGCGCTAGGGGAATGGCCGTCGTCTTTCAACGTGCGATTAACCATCGAGATCGCAGCAGCCTTAGGGACAGTTTCGCCCCTCATGTCAAAAAGCATAATGTTTCCTTTCAGGTAGAAAAATGGGTTATGTGGTTGAGTATCGCAACCACTAGCGAAGGCACCCATACAGGCACGGGTGCCAACCTAGCGACTACGCACGCTCATCCACGCGGATAGTGCAATCAAAAGCGGCCACGGAACCATTAAGGGCAAACCCCGCGCCCTCAATCGCGTCCGTTAGCAGGTCACAATCTTCTTCGCTCCAGTTGTAGTTACGCGACCACACGGGGCCAACACCGTCGGGATAGGCAATCACGTACACCTCAACCGATTGACCATCATCATCCGAGTCCAGGACGGACAGGTATTCTTCCTCAAACGCGATCGCCAGCGGCTCCGAGGTAGTCGGCATGGAATAGGTGACAGTCGCAAAAGCGGGGTTGCCAATTTCGGCAAACTCAACCTGCCCGTTGGTGTAGGTAACCTCCGAGTCCGGATCGTGTTCACTCCAGCGCTCCAGCACAGATAGGGTTTGTTCAATGGACAGGCCCATGCGATTAGCGAACAGGGCAACCTCAACACCGTTTAGCGTTTCGGCAATCTCCCACAGGGACGTGTACGCGCTTTTAACGGACGTAGGGACATTGCTTAGGGACAGGTTCAAAGACATTTCAATTCCTTAGGTAGTAGGTTCAGGTAGCGATACCGCCACCCCGTCGCGCATATAGGCACGCTATACGCACGCGGGGTAGCGCGCCCTATGTGGGCACGCGCCTAGATTAAATAGTCCGTTGGTGGACATCGAACAGAGCGGCAGCCAAGCTAGTCACGCCCGTCACATACACCCCAGCATCTTCCAAGACGATCTGGGGGAGGTCATTTTCGTCCAGCTCATAGGCCGTGTAGAACACGTCCAGGGCGTCCGTTCCATCTTCTTTCCGATCGAACCACACTGTTAGGATCATGTACTCGCGTTCGTTGATGTCCAGGCGGGCAATCCCGTCATTGTCGATAACCTCAAAGTCAACACCAATCGCTAGGCAAAAGTCATCAACCTCAATGTTGTTTAGGCCGTCGGTGGTGCGCAACAGGTCACGTGCGATTAGGTTGTAATCCATTTCAATTTCCTCAGGTAGTAGTTTGTCCCGATATGGCAACAATAGCCCATATCGGGCACGGGGGTAAGGCGTGGGGGCAACTATGCCGCGTGACGTGGCACGCCTAAATACTCATTGCCAACAACCATCGCACGCCGCGCCGACTCGCAACCCTCAAACGCCAACTGTGCCAAAAGACCAGGCGACCACACGCCACCATCTTCCCAACGATGACGACCAACAGGGCCACGCTTAAACAGGTTCAACATTCCAATTCCTTCCAATAGGTAGTGTTAGCGACTTTCGCTAACCCGCCGCGTACACGTCCAGGACATGCACACGCGGGCTAACGCGGCCCCAACAGGCCGCGCCACCGTTACACAGTTGCCAGCGCCTTAAGCTCAAAATCGCCCGTGGCAATCAACTTCTTAATCGCACGCGCAAACTTTTTGCCGCCCGTCGCCTTAAGTTGCGAGTGCCAAGTGTTACGGCCCGCATCCATGCGTAGCCAACCACACGTCACAGGCACGTGGTGTTCAAACTGGGATAGCAGGCCCACCAGCTCACCATCTTCCACGCCATGCACGCCCTTTACAGGAACACTAACCAGCTCATCGCGCCGCGCCGCGCGCTTTTCGTTACCCACGTGGTCATACACCGGATCCATCGTGTGCGTAAGTTGCTCACGCCGCGCCGCGTGTCGTTGTCCAGGAAGTTCCACACTCTCGGGTGCGTCAACCGCACCGGCTACAGGCCGCGCGCCCTTAAGCCAATCGGCAACACTAACAGCGCAATTCCAGCCCGTTAACAGCGCCGCTGCGCGATCCGTCGTACGTCCCGCCGCGTCTGCGAAACGATCCGCAAACGTTTCATACTTTCCAGCCGTGATCCAGCCCGTCAACATTGGGATCACAACCTCCCAATCTTCCGCGCTAATAACGAGGTCATGCAGCCCGTCATCCGGTAGCGGATAAACCGCCTTACCGCCCTCACGCGCCCACACGCGCGGAACTCGCACCATACCGGCGGGCGTTTCAAACTCAACGCGATCCACAACCACCGGCCACCGGCGACCATCCGCCATATCGCCACACGCCATACACGGGGCGGTGCATGTAGCGCCAATCGTCATGCACTCCACAGGCGCGCCCCAATCAACCCGCGCCGCCGGGGACAGGCCCTCCACGTACTCATCAACACGCGCCAACAATTCCATATCGCCCACATACACATGGGCAAACGCGTCCAGGCCGTGCTCAACTACGCCCGCGCAGGACTCACACAAAAATTCTTGATCAAACATTCCAATTCCTTAGGTAGTAGGTGTTAGGTAGCGATACCGCTACCCCGTCGCGTACATGTCCAGGACATACACACGCGGGATAGCGTGCCCATATAGGCACGCCACAGGTTAGTTAAACTGCACAGCTCATATACTCGCGCGGCATAATCCCAGACTTTTCGATCTTGTCACTGAAAGCAAAAGCAACTTTGTCCGCAGTTTTCATAGTCAAAAAAGCAGATTCAGTGAGTCGAGTAACCGAACCGCACGGGCTGATCCACATGACGCGATATTCACGTGGAGCATAAGGCGGGTTAACACCCTCAACAAACACGCCCGTGCGAAGAATAGTGTTCACACGCGAACCAAAGAATTTCATCGTGTTCTTCGAGAAATAGTACTCGCCAAAATCAGAGTTACGGCGCTGCATGGAATAGAAGTTATACGGGCGTCCACGGGTCGGTGTGTGCGTTTCCGCTTCCACAGACATAAGATCCCCCAGCTTTTCCACGGGGATCATGTCGTACTTTTCGACATAGTTAACAGACATAACAGGTCTCCTTAGGTAGTAGGTAGCGGGGTACTTTTGTACCGCCATAAAGCACGCCTAGACATGTCCAGGCGAGCCATAAAGCAGCGCATAAGCGCCGCCCCGCTTTAAATAATCGCTAAGTCAATGGCAAGATCTTCCAGCATGTTCCGCTTGGTGATGACCTCATCGTCTTCCAGATCCGTCCAGTCCAGTCGGTTATAAAGACCGCCTAGCGTCTCCCAATCTGCGAGACTGCCAAGGTCTTGACCAAACATTGCCGCGCCGTCCGTATCGCACTTAAGCGCGGACAGGAAAGAAACAATTTCATTTTTGCAGTCATTAAGCGCGTGAACGTAGTAAACAACGTCGTTCACGTCACGGGTTGCGGTGGACATAAAGCCAGCCAAAAAGTGTTCAAACATTCTTAATCCTCAATTCCAGGAAACGCCGCCCCCACGGGGACGGCAATCAATTGTTACTTGCAAACGTTGGCGAAATGATTGACGACCGCGCGGGCCATATCCAGATCACCCAACAGTGTGCCTAGCGCGCCGTAGCCGTCGTCCCCGCCCTTGCAGGCGGTGGCAATTTCTTCCAGCGCGATTAGCACGGTCTCAAGTCCAAAGTGATTAATGGCAGTGAGAATATCCAACATGGTCATTCCTTAGGTAGTAGGTGTCGCGTGTGCAGTGTTGCCCACGTCCCTAGTGACGCGGCTATTGCCGTGCCACTAGGTGACGTGCACGGGCATGACGCCCATGCACGCTTTGACCATTAACGCGTTTCACTATTCAGTTGTCATACAGCCTTGCAAGTGCGAGCCGCTAACGCACTCCCCTTGCGGGTGTCGCACGCCTTGGTGGCGTGTGCTCGTTGCGCTCTCGTGAACTTGCAAAAATGAATTTACGGCACGCCAAACAGGCCCAAAATGCCCAAACAGACGACCAAACTGGCCTGGAACAGCCAAACTCGCAGGCCACAGCGCCGCCGGCAACGCCTGGAAACGCACAACGTCGAGCGTCACCTGGACCCACGAAATCGCAGGTCACGGAGTCGCCATACCGACATGACAAACACGGTCAAACACGGACAAAAACGCAGGTCAACAAACCTGGACAAACAAAACCGCAGGTCACAGCGTCGCAAACACAACCCTGGGGGGTGACCCCTCGACCTGCGACAACGGGAGACGCCCACGCCAACTACCATTTTTCTCCCCGGCAACTTTTGGCACGTGGGTCCCAGTCGTCACTCGGGTTGCGGTGGTGCCGTGAACGCTGGTGTGTAGTATTCGTGTTTGAGGTTGCGGGCTGGCGGGCTTTGTTTTCTAGCAGCTTAATTCGGACACTTTTTGGTGCTGGCTCGGAACCTCCTGGCGCTGGCCCCTTGGTGGGCTGGCGCTATTTTCTTGTGTGGGGTGTGGTGTAGGGTTGGTGGTGCGCTTCGTCGGCGTCTTTCGTTTCCCAGCAACTCGGAAGTCTTTGTTTGTCCACTCGTCGGCGGGGCGTTGTGGCGTCGGCTTTGGGCTGGCGCCATTCCTATTTGTGCCGGGTGCGGCTTATTATGTCTGTATGGGTATGAACTTGGAGCCGCCCGTGGACCTTGGGGTTACGGGGCGTGATGTGTGGAATGAGCTTGTGTTTGAGCGTGAGCTTGGGTCGGTACATATGACGTTGATTCATAATTGCGCGCGTATTGCGGACAACTTGGATACGTTTGCGCGTGAGTTCCAGGGCGAGTTGGTGCAGATGGACGAGATGGGTGCGCCGATTGCTAACCCGTTGTTGGCGGAGTTTCGCCAGCAGTTCCTTGCACTGCGGCAGGTGTTAAAGGATCTCAAGTTGATGGAGTTGCCGGAGGGTCCGCAGGCTGGCAAGCAGGAGTCGAAGTGGGACGCGTGGGCAGAGAAGAAAGGTATTTTGGGTAGATCATGACCTCGGCGCTGGTGTTGCCTGAGACTGGTGTGCAGACGCCGCGTATTGATATTCACCCTTTGTACTTTTCTTCTGTCGGTGAGGACGCGGTGTCGTGGACGCATGAGGTTGCGGGCATGTCACTGTTTCCTTGGCAGGATTATGTCCTGGAGAACATGTTGACGATGAAGCAGGACGGTCGTTGGGCTGCGCCTGATGTTGGTCTTATTGTCCCTCGCCAGAATGGCAAGGGCGAGATCATCCAGGCGCGTGAGCTTTTCGGCATGTTCATGCTGCGCGAGAAGAAGATTATTCACACCGCCCATGAGTTTAAGTCCGCGAAGGAGGGCTTGTCGAAGCTACAGAATGTGATTGCTCGTTCGCCGGAGCTTTCGGAGAAGGTGCAGGTCAAGACGGGTAATACGGAGCCTGGCGTGTATTGGATACCGGACAAGCGTGGTGAGCCGTCGCCGCGCATGATCCAGTTCCTTGCGCGCTCGGGCGGTTCGGGTCGTGGTTTCTCGTGTGACTTCCTGGTGATGGACGAGGCGTTTGCTGTGACGATGGAGATGGTGGACGCGATGGAGCCGACGATGGGTGCGGTTCCTAATGCGCAGACACTGTGGGCGTCGTCTGCCGGCTTTGCGTATTCGCACCATTTGGCCGCGCTGCGCAAGCGTGCGTTTGATGGGGATAATGATGACCTTGCTTTTATGGAGTGGTCTGTGGACGAGGACGATTTTGATCCGGGGGATCCTCGTGAGTGGGCGAAGGCTAACCCATCTGCCGGCTATTTGATGTCGTGGGACTTTTTGAACCGGCGTTTTAAGACGTCGAAGGCTGCGGATAACTTGGCCGGCTTTGCTCGTGAGCACTTGGGCGTGTGGGAGATGTTCGCGGCTAACTCGGAGATCCCGGAGTCGAAGTGGCGCAAGGCTCGCATGTCCTCGTCGGAGATTGTGGACGACCGTGTGGTGGTGTCGTTGGACGTGTCTGCGGCGCGCCGGGCGTCTGTGGTGGTGACGGGTGCTACGGCTGATGGTTCGGTGCAGTCGGAGGTTGTGTTTAATGATGAGGTGTCGCC
>Ga0181465_100826_pt1 | contig 13181 bp, 15 predicted proteins | sample InSIn3gowninarea_FD_119076 | JGI IMG/M metagenome (GOLD analysis project Ga0181465, IMG submission 119076) | Clean room microbial communities from NASA Spacecraft Assembly Facility at Jet Propulsion Laboratory, Pasadena, California, USA -... ... | reverse complement strand
ATTATCTGATCCAATATCCCCTTTAGCAAAGCTAATGACCAGACGCCGTGATGGCGTGGTGTGAAAGTGTAAAAGAACTCATCTTCACCTCCACTTAGACCACCATTTTCGTGCCGCTTTCTAGAAGAAGTTAACTTCCTCCTCGCCACCAACGGCCTCCTGCTCCAGACCAGGCTCACTCTTCACCTCACTGCGCTTGACACCGTTCCCGTTAGCAGCAGGAGTCGCAGCCTTCGCCTTCTTCCCAGCAGGACGCTCCTCCTCCTCGTCCTCAGTCTCATCAGCACCAACCACCTTTTCCGGCGTCTTCCTAGCCCTCTTCCTCGAAGTAGGCATAGCAGTAGCCCTCGGCGTGCTCGTTCCCTTCTTTGTTGGAGTTTTGGGCGTGGTGGCGTTGTTGCTGGTCTGCAAGCCCGAGGACAGGGCGCCATACCTGCAATGGAATGTGTCAGCTCGCGGGAAGCAATGTGCAGAGATCGTTTGAGCGAGGACTTACTCTTCTTTCAGCTTGTTCTTGGTGACGCGCATTAGCTCTCTGGCTGAGGCGGCGGTTTTGAGGCCGGCGACGGTGGCGAACTTGTTGTAGTCGATCTGGGCGGCGTTGGCGTGTTAGTAGGCTGCCCGCGGAACTGGCACTGGCAAGATGCTGGAGAGCAGAGTTTACCTACCTTGGGCTCGGACTCGAAGCACTGCCACTGTTGTTGCAAGTCAGTCTGTTGATGTGGAGTGCATGGCATGTCATATTGCTCCACAACTTACGGCAAGTGCGAGGTACTCCATCTGCTTTGCGGAGAGAGGCATGGTTGTGGTTGCTTGAGAGTTGGGTGTCTAGCTGGTAGGTGCTGGTGTGTTGCAAGGATGCTGTTGTGTAGGAGCAAGACTTTCATACAGTGGGAGTTGGAAAAATTTGGGGAGGGTACAAGGTAAAAATTGTGCACCGGCAGGTGAGGGGAGGGTATTTTATATTGCTGGTGCGGCTGCTGCTGTTGCATGTGATAGGTTGACCTATTGCATGTGACGAGAGGTTGGGTGGCGGAGGTAAGAGATGAGGAGTGTATTGTAGTCTGATATCACTCGTTGAAGTGGACGACGATTTGTACCGAGTGATGAGTGATGTTAAGCCATTTGTACAGGGTAGAGTCGGCCCTGGTCGAAGTGAAGTGAAGTCAGCGCAGGCGCCATGCTTCAAGTCTCTGACACGGGGACGTCCAATGATTTGCAGTCCATATCAGGCCACATGTCCATGCGTTCTTATGTTCGAACATTCTCTAGGAAACGAATATGCGTCTTCGCCAACGTCTCGCGACGGCAGGGGTCTGCAGTGGCAAGTTTGCCTGTATGTTGTGCAACGAAGTCAAACGCCACACAGACTGGGGTCTTGAAACGCATCTGTCGCTTTGCGCCAATTCTGAGCGATATATCTGGGATCTGTAGATAACGTATGGACAGTGGCGGAATACTAAGCTCTTGCCTCTAATTTCATCGAGCTTCAAGCCGCGCAGCAACCTCCAGATATATGATCTGGTCCTGGTGTTGTGTGCATTCAAGCATAGCGATACATTGAAAGATGTTCGACCGCACCTCGAAAATTACTGACGGCCCTCGAGCAAGTGACCGTCGAGATTGAGCTGCCAACCTAAAACGCCACGGCGTTCGCCTTCTTACAGACCTTTGAAAAATGTCTTCGCACACAATCGTTTCAGCCGCCTTCCAGCGGTCGATTACGCCGTCCATTGACGTAGGTCTACGTACGTATGTCGAAGACACCATGTGTATCTCAATGGTAAGAGTGGCAGCTTTAATGCATATGTTCAGCGATACTGGATACTGGCAAGATGAAGCGTAGATGTGGTTTTCTAGTCGCAAGTATAGCCGTTCCAATACACAAGCCTAACATTGGCAGTGTGCTTGCTGTGGAGAGGAGACACTCGATCAAGTTCAAAGGAGGTGTTTCGCAAGTAGCTGTCTTGTATCACGTATTCTCTGACGATCACATCGCAGTACTTACTAGGTACCGGCTTGTCGCGGGATCATGAGTATAAGTCGTTTCAAGGTGGTGGCAGCAAGATCTCTGGATCGCAGCCCGAGCATGAGGGCTCACGGCTCGGAGAATCACCAGCGAGTCAGTCGATCAGAGGCGTACAGCACGTGAATTCGCACTGCTTTGATGCTGCCCTAGCAAAAGAAAGCAGCCAGACTTGCAGATTACTAGCGAGACAGGTTGGTCTTGTAGTACGCGTTCCGCACACTCCCGGTTCATCTTCCGGCGACAGGGTTGAGATTGCCCGTCAGACTACCGACGTCAAGTTAGTCGGGCCGCGACGGTGAAGCAGCAGCTTTCACGAAGCGCTCAGAGCTGGGAGGTAGAAGATGATCTGCATGTTAAAATACTCAAGGTACCAGTCTATCTCATCGCATGAAACTATTCGCCCGCCCAAGGCAGTGTCAGCTTTACGATAGTCTCTATGCGTGACCTAGCTCGCTTAGACCGCCCACACTTGGCGAACGACTTGGGAGGAAGTTGACTTTGGACGGCAGCACGCCTCGCTCGCGTGACGTGAACAGGGAGGGAGGATGGCGATAGACTAGCAAGAGGGGAAGACAAGACACTCGACAGATAAGGTAATGAAAGTGTATAAGGAACGGGTGGGGCGAGGCGTAATCTTGGAATGGACCGCCACTGACATGTTTGCGCGACGTTCTGCCTCCTCCAAGGTCGTAGCTGGGCCTTCAGCGGAGGGAGTTGGGCGTTTGGAGATGGGGGCGAGATGGGACAGCAGACAGAGGCACAACAACAGAGATATTAAAACCAGCACACAGGTACCGCTAATTAATGGCAGCATTCCTCGTGCTCTCGCTCATGCAGGTCGCGGATGAAGGGCGGTTTGTGGGTTGTACTTGTGATGACATGATCGGCCGTGCACTTGTCCCAGCAGCAGATTCCGGCATCCAGTCCCTGTGCGAACGGCCGCGGTTGGATCTCGTTGGCGGCGGCGGTGACTGAGCGAGCGAGCTCCGCAGCTCTTTGTCGCGAAGAGCCGCATACCGTGCCTGCTCACTGTCGCTCTGTAGTGCGTGCCGACTATGTAGACTGTTTCCTCTCGCCACCGTCTTGATATCTCTCTCGCGCCCGACACACGGCACGATGCTCTCAGCTGGCACAGCGGAGCCGAGGGGCCGCCAAGCCATGGAAGGCGCTGCCCCCAGCGCAGCAGCGCCTTCCAGCGACCACCCAGCTACGCGTGATAACCATCGACCACGGCCCGTTCGCGTGTCTATACATCCCCTCCTGCGACGAGAGATCGGTAAGCGCCCTCCCTCCACCCTCCCTGTCCTCTACATGCACCGCGCCGCCTCCTCAGCACGATGCGCCTTCGCGTGCCTGCCCTCCGCGCGCCCGCGCCCGCTCGTTCGCTCCTGCTGCTGCGCGTGGCCGACACTAGACTGACCTCCCATCGCGTGCAGGCGCATGATCGATCATGAATCAATGGCAGCCGTCTGGCCAGGCCGATATGTTCCCAGGCACCCCCTCCCAAATTAATCCCTCCCAACTCTACGCCAACCACACCGCCGGCCTCGCCAACCCCCAGCACTTCGACCTCGGTGCCGCCAGCTCCAACTTCCAGCCCGGCCTCCAGAATGGCAGCCTCGGCGCGCAGCAGTCGCAGCAGTCTTTCAACAACCAGACCTTCCAGCCCGGCTCGGTAGTGCCGCAGAAGAGACAACACGATGGCACCGCTGGGTCGCCGCCTCCACCGACTTCCCAGGTTTCGCGCTCGCAGACGCCCAGCTACGGCCAGTACCCGGGCCAGCAACCCGGCCAGCAGTTTCCTCAGCAGCCGACTCCTTACGCGCACCTGCAGCAACAGCCAGGCTCGGCTCAAGCGACCCCATCACCAACCATGCAAAACCAGCAATTCCGCCAGCCTTCGCAGCCTTCACAACAATCGCGCATGCAGAACGCGTCTCCGAGTCCATTTCCCGGTCAGCAACAGCAGCAAGGCGGTTACGCGTCTCAGATGTCGCCCACGCAGGGCCAGCAACAGTCACAGCACAATGCCATGACGCCGCAGCAGAACCAGATGGGGGGCTACAACGCGCAGTATGGCGCGAACCAGAACATGCAGCAAATGCAGGGCATGCAAAACCAAATGGGCGCACAAGGCAACATGGCAGCTATGACACAATCGCAGATGGCGCAAAGGCAATACCAAATGCGCCTGATGCAACAGCAGCAGCAGATGCGCGCCAATGGTGGAGCTGTGCCGCCACGGCCAATGAGCGGACAGCCCGGTCAGCCAAACTCCATGTACAATCCTGCTGCTCAGCAACAGCAACAGCAACAGGGCGGACAAATGATGAATGGCGCAGGTGGACAGGCGCCAAACCCAATGATGGCGCAACAACAGATGAAGCGTAAAGCGTTCCTGACCCAGTGCAACCAATACTGCATGAACCAGGGCCGCCAATTCAACCCTAATCCCGTGATCGGTCAAAAACCTGTGGATCTTTACATGCTTTGGCAAGTCGTCATATCTGCCAGTGGATCTGGATCTGTAGAACAGAACAACCAATGGCCTGCAGTGGCAAACAAACTTGGCTTCGTAGGTCCCGGTTACGAGGCTGCCGCAGAACAACTGAAGCAGATATACTACAGCTCGATCATGATGTACGAAAGGGCATGGATGCAAGCACGTGCATCGCAGAAGCAGGAGCAGGCAAGACAACAAGCACATCAAATGGCTGGCTTCGGACCTCCAACCCAAGCCTCGCCTACAAAGACAATGCAGCCTCCAGGACAGCAGCAAAACCAATATCCCCAATTCCCTCAAGGTCAGCAGAATCAGGCACAGACACAGGCGACTCCCGTACAAGGAAACGTGGCACTTGCTCAGCAGAATGGCATGACAACACCACAGCAGTCATTGGGCGGCGTAGGTACCATCGCACATCGACGAAACAGCAGTATGCAAGTGAAGAAACCCGATGCTGCAACTCCACAAACTGCTGTACCGGGCGTTGCTGCACCCTCCCCAATTCAAAAAGTGTCAAGGTCACCCTCGGTCAAGCAGGAACTTGGTGGGCCGGTAATGAAGAAGGAAGAGCCTCAAAGTACCAACTACGTGCCACAAGCAAAACATGTCGATCTCGATGGTGGATACGATATACCGACGCTGGCGGAGCTCGGCACTCACATCCAACGAGCGATGCCACAAATGCCATTGGTAGACGAAATGGGTACCATCGACACACAGGCGATGACGCTGAGTCTCGCATCCGGCATCCACAGCGAAGTGAGGTACGCTCTGGATGCTCTGGCTATAATATCTATGGACCAGCGCGTGTCGTTCGAATTGGAGAAGTGCCACGATCTAATAGATGTCCTGATCGACTGCGCGGACGAGCAGTTGGATCTACTATCAGAGGAAGCCGCTGAAGTTTCTGATGCGTTGGATCTGCCATCTTACGAGGACATCATGCGCGGGTCGCGAATAGAAGCAGATGCACTCCAGGATGTACCTGCATTTGGCACTCAAGCATATGAGCTCGACCGCGCTGCCGACAAACTGCTTGCCATCACTGTCATACTCCGCAACTTCTCCTTCTACGAACACAACCATCGACTCCTCACGACAGAAACTCTGATGAAATGGTTGAGCAACACCATTCGCCTCTTGGGAACTCGCAACATGCTACTTCGGACGTACTACAATACCCAGGATTTCTACAAAGACATGATCATTTTCCTTTCTAACATTACACAAAGCCTGGAGCTGGCGACCAGGGACGATGCTCTGCATGTTCTCCACTTCCTGCTTGCTTTCGCGCCACAGCCCAGTCCCAGCTATACTGAAAGCACCTCGAAACTGGTCTTCGCGAGTTTCGTGCCTTCGGTCCACCGCTACCTCCCACCAGCGGTAGACTGCTTGGCCAAGCTTCTTGCTCGACAAGATCCGAACCGCGTCTTGTACAAAAGTATCTTCACAGCGCCATCCTCCTCTCTTGCATCCTCCGAATCGCCACTCGACCTCCTCACCCGAGCGTTTGCTCTGTCAATATCAGTTCTCCCCGACCGGTCAAAGGGTTCCACAACAAACTCAACTCAACTACGTATTGTAGAAGCACGAAAGGCCTATCTCACACAAGGCATGCTCGCAGCAGACATTCTCACGACTCTCGCGCCCAGTAACGCATCAGACCTCGCCCGCGCTTGGCTCGACAGCGACGATGGCTGGGCCAGCAGCCTGCTCAGTCTCGCATCTCTTCTTTCGGTCGAGCAACCTCCCCGCCCTGTCACAGCAGTCGCTAAGGGTCCGCCGCCAATGGGCTGGGATGTCGAGAGCTTCCGGCAAATTTCTTATCGCGCTCTGATGATGATGAAGCGCCTGGCAGAGAAGGCCGGTACTTCACGCGCTTTGGCACGCGGATTCGTTAATGGCGCCGCCGTGCTCGACGCTGCATCTAAAGACGTCAAAGATGAGAACGACGAGAGCGCGTCCGCAAAGTGGGACGGCGCACCATTTGGCCACGCGGTCATTGGCGCTCTGATGCTGCCTAATTGCGACAAGACTAGCCTGGGTCTGCTGTGTGGGCTACATGCTATGGCAATGCGGGAGTGAACGGTCAGTGTTTGAAGGATTTGATGCGATTGAGCGAGGGAGGAGTGTTGAAAGTGAAAGAGCAAGACCCCGTCCTGTTTGCACTCTTTTTTGCCTAGATATCTTGACCATTGTATACGCATTGTAGAGTACGAAATTGCAAAAAGACCATCGATTACCATGCAATATCTGTGCATGACACAGCTCCAAGACATGAAGTGCCGTCTGTCATCAATATTGCCGTGATATCGACCGATATGATAGCATTCTAAACACAATCATATGCTGTGCCATCAACATCAGCCTGCAATTCCGTGACAAAGGATGGAACATCCATATCTGCCACTGGAACACAAAGTGTACTCGGCGACTAAATCAAAGAACCGAGCTTATCTCTTCTCTTTCCGTTCTCTTGTTTCTCCCTTCTGAAGCGAATGTTGCGCGAGCCGATTGGCCGCCAGCGCTCAAAGGTGGGGTTTCGAGCGAGCACGCCATGTCGTGAGCGTATCACATACTCAGTCGGGCAATTGATCTTGAGAGGGGTTCGGAAGAATATAATCAGGATGATCTCGAAAATATTGTGTTCTCGTACTACTGGTACTTCTTCGTTAACAGGCTTGCTATAGGCTATTCCGTATAATACATTCTGATCTCGAGCAACGACCTTATTCACCCTTCACAGATATAGCAACCCCACGCCCTGGAGAAAACATTGCAAGACCGCATTAATACTAGCCATTTTGCCAGACTATCTATATCCCCTCGGATCTATTCTACACCCTCCCAACTCTGCCAAAAATGTCCTCCCCTCTCCTCCAAAGCACCGCCAACAAGGCCATTTTCCCGGACGGTCTCAAGACTTCTGGCCAACACAACCCAATCTACTCCCAACTCACGCCACCTTCTCAATTCCCCAAAGAGATTTCTGGACCAACAGTCTGGCAAGCAGAAGACTACCGCGACCACCCGGAGCGATGGACGCACGCTTTCAGCAAAGATGAAATAGCTGAGCTTGGTGGAGCGGCGGACGAGTATATTAAGAGTGGGAAGCCGTTGACTGCTATGGCGAAGGTAGGTAATTCGACTTTTGAGTTGCCTGTTTTGGTGGGGTTTGGATAAATTGGGGACATTTGCTGACTTTTTGGTTGACTAGGATTTGTTCCCTTTGCCTAAACTTGAAGGGTTCTTCGGGACCGTGAGGAGGGAGGTTCTCAATGGCAAGGGATTCATTTTGTTTAAAGGTGTGCCTGTGCAGGAGTGGGGGTTGCAGAAGTCGGCGACTGCGTGAGTTTTGCTTTCTGCGCTTGAGTCTGTGTCCCGGATTGCGATAGCTGACGTGTTGGTGCAGATACATGGGCCTCGGAGCGTATTTCGGGTACTTTGTCAGCCAAAACGGTCGTGGCCACGTTCTCGGCCACGTCAAAGATCTCGGCGAGGATGCCACGCAGAAAGACAGAGTGCGCATCTATCGCACCAACGCCAAGTACGTATCTGCCGCACCCGCGATATACACGCCTCGCCCTGCCACAGAGAGAGCAATCAGCTTCCAATGAAAGCACCCTATTAACGCTTGCTCTTCGTAGGCAATACTTCCACACGGACGGCGCAGACCTCGTAGGTCTTCTATGCATCTCCAAATCGCTCTCGGGCGGCGAATCTGACATCGCCTCGACCCACCACATCTACAACACGCTACAACGCGAACACCCCGACGTAATCGAGACCCTAACAACGCCAAACTGGTACTTCGATCGTAAAGGCGAGGTAGGCGAAGGGCAAGACCCGTGGTACAAATCCAGCATCCTCTACACGGAACGCGACGGCAACCGAGTCTGGAACAAAATCGACCCCAACAACGTCACATCGCTCGGCCGATTCAATACTGGACCCGACGCTGTGATTCCACCTTTGAGTGCTGCGCAGCTGCACGCGCTGCAGATTCTGGAGGAGACGGCGACCAAGTTGGCGCTGCACATGATCTTAGAGCCGGGTGACATCCAGCTTCTCGCCAACGGGCATGTGCTCCATGCTAGGACGGCTTATAAGGATTGGCCCGCTGGGAGTGTTGATGAGAACGGACGGGAGAGAGTGAGGAGGCATTTGATGCGGCTTTGGTTGGCTGTGCCCGAGAGTGAGGGAGGGTTGAAGACGCCTTTCCATGATTCGGATGTCAAGAAGAGGGGTGGGATTCAGGTTGGGGATGTGGCGCCGGTGTGTCCTTTGGATGCTGAGTAAACGATGCTGTGACTTGGGAGGGTCAGATGACGAGTAATTGTATGAGATTAGATTTATGATGTCTATTTGTCAATGTTGGGTACGCTGTCCATGCGAAAAGTAGCGCTCAGCGGTCTCTGTAATTACACAGCTTTGCGAAGGTTCACGCCACACCATAAGACTGGCGCCAGACTAGTCGCACAGTCGAATGTGAACAGACTGATGAACCAGATGATGACGAGCACTGGGACGGGTGCTAAGAGGACTTCGGTACGACTGAGGAAGGGGAGTGCTAGGATATTGTCAGCTTGATATACATTTCGGGGTAGTAGTCCTGCGTATGTATACCGTTGTATCCGAGGAACGTGATCACGAAGTAGTAGCCGAAGGCCAAAAGGTACATCGTGTTGCCAAAGAAATTCGACACCCAGTAGTCACGCGCAATGAGCGGCATGAAGAGGAACTGCAGCACGTACAAGAAGACCCAGAGCGGCAGGAAGGCACGGATGGATACCTAGAGATTGAATCAGCGAGGGTGTGCGTGGGAAAGGTAGTCGAGGGATCCGTACATCGAAGCAGTAGCCAAACTCGAGTCCTTCTTCGCCACTGGTGGGTGGGCCAAAGAGGCCCTGCCTCCGTTTGCCAAGGACTCGTCCGACAAGGAAGTACATGAGTGTCGAGACCAGTAGTGAAGTCCCGAGGAAGTGGCCGAGTACGAAAACCAGGGCAATCCGAATAGTTGGAGCCACGCCATCAGCATATGCTGATCCCCATGCTACGCCTGTCATCAGGAAGAAGAGCGATAGCAGGTATGTGAACGCGGGATCTGCTCGATGATACGAGTTTTTAGTTTCTACAGTCGATTGTTAGTTCATTGATCGCCCTCACTGCATCCTGCGGGGTGTCGTACGTTTCTACAGATGTCTGTCAGCAATCGTCGCATCATTGGAGAGTAGAGATTTGTCCAAGCTTACGTGGTAGTATATGTTTCGGAAGACTTTCTTTGGTGCGATGATCAACTGTGTCATCTCCCATACCGCCTGCTTGACGTTAGTGATTTTGTTCGGTCAAGGCAAATCTGAATTGGACAGCTTACTGTTTCGAAGTCCATAGAGGTAAACTTAAACAGTCTTCGGAAGAATGGCGGCAAGCGCATGCTGCTCCTTCGTTGTGCCATGGCGATATATCAATCGAGTTTGCTGCTGCAAGCTTTCCAGATGTTTGAAGTCCGAGCAGGATAATAACGTAGGACTGTACTGGTGGCGAATGCAAAAGGCTAAAGTTGGCAGCTTGCAGGCGTATGATTCTCGTTTCTGCCAATGGATACACTTATTGTTCGTCCGATGTGCCGGCGTTCAAATGCCAAAAAGAGAGTTGCGAGGATGTTCGGCTTTGTTTGGTCGGAGGCGACAAGTGGCCAACAGATGATCGAAACCAGAGAAAGGCGAAGAGGTGCAACCGGCTTGAGTGTGAAGTAGTTGCACGTGATCGATCCTGTACCTAGATGTGAAGATGCTCGGTGTACTGACACGTGATGCTGATTTCCTAATTGTAGCTGTAATCTCTCCTTGCGGCGAGTGAAGTCGGCACGAGCGCTGGACCAATCCCAGCACTTTGTTCTACGCGGGCCCTTCCCGGCGCTAGTCGACCTTCTCACGCGCGCCGCATGAAGCTGCTGTCGCAAAGCAACTTTGAACAACCACCAGCCTTGCCTAAACAATCTCACTCGACTACTTACCCGTATTACTTCCGCCTCCATCTCCTTTTGCTCGCTCTCTCCTTACCTGACTACGCGCACACCACTTGTCTTCGATTGAATCATGGCGGAGGAGTACGACCCGCTCGATCCTCCCACCTTCAATGCAGAAGACGACAATGACGATAGCTACGACCCGGCCGCACCGATGAACGGCAACGCTGCCGACGATGATGATGAGGAAGAATATGAACCAGACTTCGGAGACGAAGCGCCAAACGAAACGCCTGCACATACAAATCCTTCCGCGACTGCTTCAGCGCAGCCTTCACAGCAGGTCAGCCGCACATCTTCTGCCGCGCCCAATGTCGCGGAGCAGACCACAAAGCCGAAAACCGTCGGAGGATTCATTCTGGAAGAGAGTGACGACGAGGAAGATGCTACACCCGCGCCGTCGCAACTGAACGGTACGCGCGGCGCACAGTCGGGGCTGGGTGCGATTGCGACGTCGGAAGCGCAAGACTTATCATTAGGTAGTGAACCTACGCCAGATGCTGTCGCTGCTTCTTTTGCACAACAGAACCACGGTCTCATGGGCTCCACTCCTGTTGCTACATCCACAACTGCATCTGTTTCTGCTCCTGTGTCTAGCGTTACCTCTGATATACCTGTCCCTGCTGTCCAAGTCTCGACTGCTACGGCAGAACAAGGCAATGTCTTCTCACCGTCAGTTCAGCCAAGTGCTGCTCCCACGCCAATCCCCAAGCCCGCTGAGAGCACGGGTATTTCTCAGACTACTCAATCAGCATCTTTGGCCCACCGCCTCCCACACGACAAAGTCGGTCAGCTCGAGGATCGTATCAAAGACGATCCGAAGGCTGACACTGACGCGTGGATGACCCTCATTGCTCACTACAAGGAGAAAGACCAACCAGACAATGCGCGCAAAGTATACGAGAGATTTTTTGCTGTTTTCCCCTCCGCGGTATGTACTGCAACTTTCACCTTTGCTTTTGCTTTTGACCTAGTGTCTGTGACAGATGACTAATGGATTATTACAGGCGCGCATGTGGCTTGAGTACGCGAACTGGGAGCAAGACAATGGCGAACCCCTTCGCGTAGAGCAGATCTTGGGCGGCTCCCTTAATACGGTCACCGACGCCAAACTGTGGCAATTTTACCTGAACTTCTGTCGTCGCCGCAACCCTTTGATCAACGATGTCGAAGGAAAGAGTCGTACACTTCTTTCTCAAGTCTTTGAAGTAGTGCTCGACAAGGTTGGCATCGATCCTGACGCAGGTGAGCTGTGGAAAGAGTATATTGATTTCATCAAATCTGGGCCCGGGCAAATTGGAGGCTCTGGGTGGCAAGACATGCAGAAGTCTGATCTTCTGCGCAAAGCGTACCAACGCGCGGTGGCCATTCCCCATGAAGATCTCATAAAGCTCTGGAAGGAGTACGACACATTCGAGACATCACAAAACAGGGTGGCTGGCAGGAAAAACCTCAACGAACAGGGTGCATCTTACATGACAGCCAAATCAGCCAAGACGCAGCTGGATGGCCGATTGGCTGGCTTGGACAGGACGAGCCTACCAAAACTCCCTCCTGTGTATGGATGCGAAGGTGAAGATGAATTCGGGTTCCAAGTGGAGAAGTGGCAAGAGTGGATTCGATGGGAGCAGGCGGACGAGCTGGTCTTGATGAATGAAGAAGATGGTGCGCCGTACAGGAAGCGTGTCTTGTTCGTCTTGAAACAGGCTACCATGTCTCTACGCTTCTACCCCAACATCTGGTACGATGCTGCCGTTTGGTGTTTCGAACAGGACAGGGATGACATGATCGAGGAGGGCGAGAAGTTCCTGGACGAGGGCATTGCCGCGAACCCGGAATCGGTCTTGTTGGCGCTGAAAAAAGCGGATCGTGTCGAGGGCGCGCTGCCTGCAGGCTCCTCGGACGAGATTATCATCTCGAACGGTACCAAGCTTGACGCCATCTACGAGGCCAGCCTCGCAGCTCTGTACGCGCTCAGGGATAAGTACGCAGAACGCGAGAAGAGAGTCCAAGCCGGAGTCCAGGAGCACTTCGCCAACATGACACCGGAGGAGGAACAAGACAACCAAGACGACGACAACGACGACATGGACGAAGATGAGAAGCCCAAGTCTCACAAGGAGCAGCTCGAGGAACAACTAAAGAATATTAAGATGAGCTTCGATGTTCATCGTGACTTGCTCAAACGCACAATTTCGGCCGTTTGGTCCGCGAAGATGCGCGCTTTCCGTCGCATCCAAGGACAGGGTGCACCGAAACAGCCGAAGAAGGGTTTCCGTGGTGTGTTTGCGGAAGCCAGACCACGAGGCATGCTTACCAGCGATGTCTACGTTGTCTCCGCTCTGCTCGAGCACCACTGTTACAGGGATCCCGCTGCGAGCCGGATCTTCGACCGTGGCCTCAAACTATTCCCAGTTGACGAACTCTTCGCTCTTGAATACATCAAGCACTTGGTTTCCATTAACGATCTTACGAACGCCAAGGTGGTGTTCGAGACGACGCTTACCAAGATCCTCAACACCGCATCGGTTCCTCCGGAAGTGCAAAAGGAGAAGTGCCGCCCATTGCTTGGCTACATGCATGGCTTCGAGTCCAGCTATGGCGACCTGGCACAAATT
>Ga0181465_100490_pt2 | contig 13185 bp, 10 predicted proteins | sample InSIn3gowninarea_FD_119076 | JGI IMG/M metagenome (GOLD analysis project Ga0181465, IMG submission 119076) | Clean room microbial communities from NASA Spacecraft Assembly Facility at Jet Propulsion Laboratory, Pasadena, California, USA -... ... | reverse complement strand
CCTTGCGAATCAGTTGCTACTTCTGCAAATGGTTATGTGTCAGGTTTCTTCTCTGTTATGATCATCCGGGTTCCTTCGATTTTGAAGCATAAAATTTTAATCGAGTTGAAGATTTTTCCTGGTTTTGGTTCAGGTCAATACGCTTTGCTGTTTTAGGACTTGGGTTCTTAAAATTTATTCAATCTTTTAGGTGTTCTCACATAAAAATTCCAAGTTCTTGCATCCTTTGTTAGCTTTACGATTTTCCCCTTTGTATTTTGGTGACAAGTTCTTGATTCTCAACTTAAAATTTTTTGGCTTTCTCTTGATGAGTTTCCACAAATACAAAGTGAGTTCTTGAATTCCTCTCATTTCTTGTGTTGGCTTAGAAATTTTTATTGGATCTACGTTAAATATCTTTAGTAACTTCCTTGAATTTCAATTTGGTTGTTATCTTGTGGGCTATGGGACTCAAAGCCTAATGTCTTATCTTCTACTGTTATATTCTTGATGATTTTGTCTTTGTGAAAAAGTAGGTATGTGATTTTATGGGAGGTTCTGAATTGTTTGGTTCTTTGTGGAATTGTTCTCATAAATTATTTAGTATTTTAATTTTGTAGAGTGCTATGATTTCAGTTCCTTCAATTATTTTGAGTTCGTTGTCTTTGTTTTTTTGGATAAAAAATGGTTTTTATTTGATCTCGACCATAGTAGACAGTTCCAAGAAATTTGAACTTTGCACCTCTGCCCAAGTAGGTATGTGATTTTACAGGAGGTTCTGAATTGATTGGTTCTTTGTGGGATTCTCTTGTTTTTGGACAAGTAATGGCTCTTTTTCTAATCTCTAACATAGTAGAGGGTTCTAATAAATTTGAAATTTGCACCTCTATCCCATTCTTACAGGGGGAGGGTTCCATGAGATTTCAACCATTCACCTTTGTCCAGAAAGATCAGTGCTATTCCCTAATGGCCATCCTTTAAACCTGGAATGGGCTTCAGTTGTTGCTCCAATCATTTTCAAAGCTTTTTGTTATGGAATTTCTTGATTATCAGCAAATAGTCTGAGTTGAACAAAATTCATGCATTGTATTCTTTCTTGTGAGCTTAAGAAGTTTGAGTTGTGAATTTTTCTAGATTTTCCTTGAAATCAATCAATCTCTCAGCCCTTCAGTTTTGTTGCTCTTTTCATGTGTGACATTTCATGTTTAACTATATAATTTGTCTGAGAAAATATGTTTTTATTGGCATTTTCTTTTGTTTTCATTCCTGGGGTCTCTGGAATTTGAACTGTGAAATTTAATGTTTAATCATAAATTTTGTCATTGTGAAGTAGATTCAAGAGTTCCCTGTCTTGTTTTTTTTTTGGATAAGTAATGGTTTTTGTTTGATGTCTACCATAGTAGAGGGTTCCAAGAAATTTGAACTTTGCACCTCTGCCCCATTCTGACAGGGGGAGGGTTCCATGAGATTTCAACCGTGCACCTTTGCCCTGAAAGATCAATGCCTTTCCCTACTGGCCATCCTTTAAACATGGAATGGGCTTGAGTTGTTGCTCCAATCATTTTCAAAGCTTTTTGTTCTAGAATTTCTTCATTATCAACAAATAGTCTCAGTTGAACAAAATTCATGCATTGTCTTCTTTCTTGCGAGCTTAAGAAGTTTCAGCTGTGAATTTTTCTAGATTTTCCTTGAAATCAATCAATCTCTTAGCCCTTCAGTTTTGTTTCTCTTTTCTTGTGTGACATTTCATGTTTAACTATACAATTTGTCTAAGAAAATATGTTCCTATTAGCATTTTCTTTTGTTTTCATTCCTGGGGTCTCTGGAATTTGAACTGTGAAATTTAATGTTTAAACATAAATTTTGTCATTGTCAAGCAGATTCAAGCCATTGTCTTTTTAATCAAATTTTCTTTAACTTGTTGTGTTACTAAAATAACTCTTGTTCATGATTTTTTTTGTGAAGACTTTATTTTTTTTCATATGGTGCAAAACCTACTTGCAACTTGAACCTTACTAGATGCTACTGCTTGCAGATTGCCACTTATGTTTGAGAAAATATGTTCCTATTGGCATTTCCTTTTGTTTTCATTCCCGAGCTCTCTGGAATTTGAACTGTGAAATTTAATGTTTAATCATAAATTTTGTCATTGTCAAGCAAATTCAAGCCATTCTCTTTTTACTCAAATTTTCTTTAACTTGCTGTGTTACTAAAATAACTCTTGTTCATAATTTTTTGGGAAGAATTTATTTATTTTTCATATGGTACAAAACCTAATTGTAGCTTTAACCAACAACAGTGTAGCTTGAACCTTACTAGACACTACTGCTTGTAGATTGACACTTAAGAGCTTTGTTCTTGTGGCCAATGCAATTTCAAACTGATAGGCTTTGCTTGAGCAACTACCCCACTCAATGTAGGGACTTGTTGCCTTGCAGCTTCCCTTGTTAGTATTGAATTCCAATTTTATTTTCGATTACCCATTTCATTTTCCATTATCAGTTGCAGATGTCAAAGGCGAAGCTTCTAATCCCCCTGGGCACCTTCTCTAGAATGGAAATCCTAAAGGTGAACAATGTCTTTAAACCTTATCTAGAATGGAAATCCTGAGGGTGAACAATGTATCACAGAGACTTTGGGACACCCATTCTTCAATTTTCTCCATCTATGGCTCGAATGAAGAAATTGGTTTATGAAATTTGTATTCTAAGTAGTTAGGCATCCATAATTAGTAGCTCGACACTTTGTGACTCTTCCTTGAAATTCCCTTCTCTAGTGGGATTAGCATATCAAAGGGATAATTGCATTGGGCATGACTAATGGATTGAGTAAGACTTATCAAACCCTCATAGAGTGAAATGAAATAGTAATTGAATTAACCTCGTTTCACTTCAGAAAGTGAGAACCAATGAATTACACAGTGTTAGAGAGTGCATGATATGAATGACAACCAAGCCAGATAAAAAATCACTCATCAAACTTTAGCGATGCTTGTATAACATATTATTCTCACACGTTTAGCGATTTGTAAGATTTTTAGGTTACATAAATTGTTACAATCTGATTCACACACCAAATTTAAATGCTTCATTCTATCTTATTAATATTGCAAAGTTTTATAGTTTTAATGGAAAGGAGTTTTATAGTTTTGATGGGTTTATGATTGCATATATAGATTTTGCAAGGCATAGAGATTGTGGATAATTCACAATTTAGAATTGTGATTCCGAAATATCTCTATCAATTTTTTGATAAATTGGAAAAGAAGTTATGATTGAAAACTTTCCACAACATATAACATCTAGACTACGACATATAGATTACAGATAAAAGATTTCAAAACTATAAAAAATTGTCTAATAAATTCTAGTATCATTAACATTGTAATTCAATAGAATAGAGTCTACAGTAACACTTCAAAAATTATTATAGAAATAAGAATACATGTATGCCATGGAAAGTAAACAATATCATGTCATCTTAGATCAAATGTTTTTATATTGGATTTTTTTGGATGAATTTTTTCTTGTTATATATATATAAAATAAAAATCTTAAAAAAGGTGACATATTTTCTAATATTACAGTTTTATTTATCTTTTGAAAAATCCCCATGAGGCATCAAAATTCTTAATTTAATAGATTTGAACCAATTTTTTTTAGTGCTTTTGGTTGAAGATGAATTTATGCTGGCTTATTATATCAGGTTAGGTGTATATATGTAGTTATTTCATTTTTATTTAATCATTTTTTGTTACCATAAAATGCATTTTGAATAAAGTAACTATTTTGGGTTCTTTATAAACTAATAAAATACACTTAAAAAAACAGTTTGGTATAAAATACACTTTTTGAAAAAACAGTTTTTAGCAAATTTTTATGTTTATGATTATTGTTAACAAATGGGAGAATTAACATTACTTTACATTTTAACATTTAAATCTATTTAATTATGAGAGCATTATTCTCATTGTCCCTACTTTTCCTTGGAATTTGAGTTTAATCCAGACTAATTGAATTATAATTGAATTCTGATTCAGTTATTAATTACTATGGATTTGAGTTTAGTCCAGACTAATTGAATTATAATTGAATTCTGATTCAGTTATTAATTACTATGGTCTTTTGTGTAAACTATTTAGTGGTTTGAAAACATTAATACGAGAACTTCGCTCCACACTTTCAAACATTAACATGATATCAGAGTGCTCCCTATAGAAAACTCCTCGAGAACGGTAGAGAGAAGTAGTAGGAGCATGCATAAATCTGAGAAGTCGCTATCTTGGTTGAAAGACGAGAGGATCATTTAGGTACAAAATATAGGCTTAGAGTACACGCGGAAACATTGATGCAGATCCAAAACTGTAGTGGGATTGATCAGGTCAAAAGGGTTGACTCCGTTCTAACGGACCCTCAACAGTTTAAGACACGTTATGGCGCCACCACTTCAACACCATCCATTTTCGGAATGCTAATGCAGACATGTAGAAGTCGTTGTTGCGAAATAGCTTTAAAAAGACAAAAAAATCAATGTCTTGGAAGATTTCGCAAGTCCACAACTTAGTCCAATCCAGAAATACTTACGCGTAGATGTCGTTTGCAATCTTTGTGTTATGGCAGTTTATAAAAAAATATGCATACTTTAGAAATGCTCATGTAATTTTTGAATGAGAAGCGACAACAACAATTGCAGTAAATGAAATGAAATGGTAATTGAATTAACCTGATTTCACTTCAGAAAGCAAGAACCACTGATCGAGCCGGTGATAATAAGTCTATATGATATGAATGAGAACTAACCCAGATCAGAAATCGCTTATCGACTTTCGTCGATGTTTGTGCTACAGAGTATTTCAAGCGTTTAGAGATTTGCTATATATTTACAATCTGATTGGCACCCCAAGTTTAAATGCCATTCCTCACGTAATTGTTCCATTTATGTTATTAATATTCGTGTTTGAAAATGTAAAACCACTTTTATACATTTTTATGTCTTGTAGTTTTAATGGGAAGAATCATTTATATTTGTTCATAAATACATATGATTCACATATAGCAATAAGTACATTGATAATTATTAGGTGTAAATTAATTATTGTTTATTTTTATTATATATATATATATATAAGTAAAAAGTAAAATTAATAATTAAAACATTTTGACTCTCTGAAATTACATCAATATAAAATAATAAATAATAAATAAACATGTTCAGATCAATCTTAAATCTAGATCTATCAAGGGTCTCAACTCCCTCTTCAGGTTTAATTTCCCTTTAGTATAAAAGGGGATTTAATCCCTCTAGGCACTTGGTATATCCAAAGTCAAATATAGATCTAAGGTGGTTTATAAACCAACTTAGATTGAAGGGTTTATAATATTAATCCCTTTGATTTTTTAATCTCTTTGTATCATAATATTAATAATCCCTTTGATTTATTAATATATTAGATTTATAATATTAATCCCTTGGGATTCATATTATAAACAAAATGGATTAATAAATTCAAGGGAATAATAAATCTAAAGGGCTAATATTAAAATCAATGGATTAATATTATAAATGATAACACTAATATATCAAACCTAATATTAATATTATAAATCTTAATATATTATTATACATATCACAAATTAATATTATAAACCCAAGGGACTAATAATATTATAACCTTAAGGGATTAGAAATCCTAAGATGAATATTATAAATCATACAATTATAAACCCTAAACCCAATATTATAAACCAAAATAAACGATAAACATTAAAATGAGTATTATAAACTAGATTATTAAACTCTAATTCACTCAATGTTGTAATGAGACATAGAACAAATTATATGTAATGTATCAAGGGATTAATATTATAAACTCAATTGATCAATATTATAAACTCTTGTGGTTAATAGTTTTGATGAAAAAAAAATATTAAACTCAATATGATGATTATTTTATATAATATATTTTCAAATATTGGAAGTTTTTAATAAGAATAAGTAGTTTATTGATCGATATTTTCTGGATTGGTTGGTGAGATAAAATTTTATAATCACCTCTTCTTTAAATTCTCAAATAATTAAGAGGTAATAAAACTTAAAATAAATAAATTAATAAGTTAAATGGTGTTATATTATTGTACCTTTTGGGGTATTCGATAAAAATATGACAATTTTCTTTAAATTCTTAAATAGTTAAGAAGTAATAATAAAAAATAAGAAATTTTAATAAGTTAAATGGTGTTCTCTAATTATTACATGCACCTTTTTGGGGTATTTGATAGGAATATGGTCAAATTTGTTTTAGTTAAATCTTGAGCATTTTTGTTATAATGAGGTTAATTGGGATTGCAGAAAACTCAAAAGAAGTAATAAAGAAAAGAAATTTTAGTAATTTAAATGGTGTTCTCTAATTATTAGATGCACCTTTTTGGGGTATTTGATAGGAATATGGTCAAATTTGTTTTAGTTAAATCTTGAGCATTTTTGTTATAATGAGGTTAATTGGGATTGTGGAAAACTCAAAACCAGGAAAAATCTTCAACTCGATTAAAATTTTATGCTTCAAAATCGAAGGAACCCGGATGATCATAACAGAGAAGAAACCTGACACATAACCATTTGCAGAAGTAGCAACTGATTCGCAAGGCTCCATAGCTGAAGCTGAGGCCAGGTTGTTATTAGAGCAAGAGGCATTGTTGGAATAATGTATCTTATTTTACATTGTTCAAGATCTATGCATGAATATTTGTTAATGTTTCCTTCCTAAGTTCAAATTCTCTTAATTATATTGTTGAAGAGCTGTTGAAGCTCCATAGAAAGCATACGGTTAGCAAATCTGGAACTTGTAACAACATATGTATTCTTGTAGAACTCGCAATTAGATTAGCAGGTTCTCAGAAGTCATAAGATCAAAACAAGGACAAAGTTTTTGACTAGCCTTAGGATTCAAAGGGAGATTTGAATCTTGAAAGAGCTGTGGATTTAGAGGGAGCTTTTGATATAAAAAGAACCTTGAATTTAAAATAATCTTTGGACTCAAAGGGAGTAGTTTAATTCTCTAGTTTTTAGGGAGTCTTTAAGAATTATATTTTATAGCTAAAGTTGTGATAGGCCTTTGAGAAGATAGGTTCTCAGTAAGAGGATAGACATATTCCCTATGTGTCAGTTTCTCAGTAAGAGGATAGACATATTCCCTATGTGTCATGTTTGACCAGATTAGCGAATATGGTTCAATAGTATCATGGACAGACATTTTACCTTAGGGCTAGTAGTCCAGAATGGGACAATCATTCTACCCTAGAGAATGGCCCATTAGAGGATAGTCATTCTTCCTGTTTAAAGTTGCTAAATGAGAACTCTACTTTTTTATGTATAGGATTCTTGATAGGATGTCATTTTAGTAGGGTAAATAAAAGAAAACTTTGAAGGAAAACCTAAGGGAAATGAAGACAAAGTAGATTATGGAGGAATTCTTCACAATCCTAATAGCATTAACATGGCTTTGTATATTGAAAACATGGGAGACACTGTAAGCCATAGATCATAAAATCATTGACACTATAAAGAGAGCTTTGGTCATAAGGCAAATATATCATCCTAGGTATTTAAAGTTTCTATATGAGAACTCTACTTTTTTAGGTACAGGATTCTTGATAGGATGTCATTTTTTGCTTTTGCTCCAAGAGCCTATAATAAAAGTTAAAAGTGTCAAAAGCTACAAAAGAGGGAAGAGTAAAAGAGAGATATTAAAAGCTGAAAGATTGTTTGCAAGCTTAGTTACATTTGGCATGCTTCTGGAGTGGAAGAAGGGAAAGGGAATCCAATTTCCCTAGATTCTATAACAAAAAATCATTTCTCCACTAAATCCTACACAGGGTAAAATATGTCAATACAATGTAATAACATAAATAGTACCTGATATAAACCAATGGGAAAGCCTGTGCATATTAACTCGCAGAGGAATCAAATAATATAGGCCCTACTTACATTTTCAGAATGGCGACCTATTTTTCCAGCTATTGTTAGGAGCATGGTTTATGAAACAAAATGTCGAGGTAGTGCAATTTGAGCAAATTTCATGAAAAGGAATTAACAGAGGAGGAGCATCAAATTTCATGAAAAAGCAACAAAAAAAGAGGAGAACCATGGTAGATAGATGCATGAGATGACAGAAGAGATTAATCCTCTTTGATACTGAAATTGAATTATTCTATGTGGAAAATGACATCTGAACTATCCAATAGAAAACTGCTTTGTACATGGAAGCCTCGTAGGTTTTATGTCACATCAGCAACAACTTTAAGATATTTTTCATATGTTAGATCTATTAAAGATGGACAAAGCTCTAGTACCAAACAATTTTTTCAGAATGCACTTGTACTAAACATTTGACTCTGTTTGGATAATGTAGTGCAATTGTAAACAATGTCGATACATGGTTAACTCTTTACATGTGGAACAATTAAATTGATCCGCAGAAAATATTCTGAATGTATCTGCTGGAAGAGAGAAATTGTTGCAAATTGTTACAAAATGTTCTGCATGAATATTTGATATCGTCAGCATTCCTTTTACCTGGTTCATGTTCCAGTGTAGTTTTAGCGTTAGATATTGTAATAGAAAATGCTAGGTGGATAATAAATAAAGGAGCATAATTTAGAGGACAATGAATAAAGGACCAAAATTTATATCTTGTGAACTATGATACAACCTTTGTTTTTGACACAATTATTTTTCTTAGGTTTGCAAGTACTTTGTTCGAATTGACAGTTGTTATAAACCTGGACTTGCACGTGTGTAGTGATCTGTGTTCTTTCCCTCTAACAACATTTCGAAACAACACCATTGGTGCTTCTTGTTTCAATTTTTTTTTTGTATGGATTTGAAAAGTGATACAAATGTACTGAAGAGATAAACCTGAATTGCAAAATGTACTAGTGTTAAAAGTAATTGCTTTAAAATCTGTTTAAGTAAATGTAAAAAGGTATATATGATTGAATTTGTACATACCATAGCTTTTTCTCTTTGAGATTGGCCATCCTTGATATTTAGCACATATTGACTACATATTTCTTTTGCAGATGTTACAAGGCCAGTGATTGTGCCGATCGTGAATGTAGTTGTTGTGTTGTGAGATGGTTAATTGTTATTGTTGGTACAGATTTGTACTGGTTACAGATGGCTAGGATTGTTTCTACGGTGCTTTTTTCATGTAGAACTAATATGCAAGTGTAGTCTCCATGGTCATAAATTGTTTTTGGAGAGATCTTAATATCTCTTATACAAATTCCCTGGCCGACTACAAGTTTGGTTTCAACAGTAGCAATGAGATTATGTGGCACATTCAGTGTAATTGCCATATTCCCTTTGCTATCAACTAGGTCAGCACGTAACAATTCAATTTCGTGTATTTGATTTGAGTATTGTTTTATATATTGCAAGAATGTCACCGTGAAATATTGTTCCAAGTTTCAGGTTTTTCAGTTCTTGTTCGTGATCAGATTGCATTATTGATGATTAGTCTTTATTTCAGATTTCTCTTCATGTTTTTGTCTGTAGAACAATATTAAAATAATCTAAATTAACGTATTGTTTGCATTATAAAACTTGTAAGAATAGAAATAAAGCTTGTTTAGTTACTTTTTATCAGATTCTGAGAAACTGCAAGTCTCTGGAGCGGTAATTTGTTCGTGTTGTATTTTCATATTATTTACCTGTACAGCACATGGGTAAAAGCTATTAGGTTTACACGAAAAATGTGTTCTATGTAATAGGAAGTCTATGCATAATGTTATTCAATGTGTTGTTACATACCTAGATTAGTTTTCCCAAAGTAGTTGCAAGGAGGCTGCAAGACATAGACTCGTAGTATGTCGATTGGACATTGATGTTGCTTAGAGAACATAGAATTTGTTTGAATATGATGTTTAGCAAATTGTGCAGAAACTTGTATCTCAATGTTACATTGATTTTGCCATGAGAAAACAAAAGGTGCAAAAAAGTGGAAAACATAGACTTTGTTTTATGGCATGTTTAGCAGATTCCACAGAAAAGTGTCATTAGAGCTGTAGTAGGGCATAGAATATGCTATGATCAAACCAATATGCCCATGTTACATTTATTTCACACTGTTTATGGGCAAGGTTGTCCAGATATGGTCTATTATTATTTTTCGTTGCAGGGATAGTTTGCTTTTTATTTCTTATAAGTTTTCCATTTCCATAAATTGTACAAAGATTTTTCTATGAGCTGTTTGTAGTTGGATGTCAATGTTGAAATCACTAATGAATGAGAAAACACAATTAGTATATGTAGTTTGCAATTTTTCTTCCTTAATTATTTGTATTATCATGGATACTTGTTCAGATGGTGCTGCATAAATGTTCATTAAGAAAATAGGTTGTTGAAAGTACATGTCAATCAGTGTAAGCTCTGTTTTGTTTTTGAAAAATCTCTTTGTTGCTTTAATAGATATTTTTTATTTATACAAGAATTCCATGTGTAGAATGTGCAATGGAAAAATTGAATGATCAAAATTCTTTGTCTATTGGCGGAATGTACAAATGAGTTTCTTGAAAACAAAGAATCATATTTTCCATTAAATCCTTGTGGTGGATCACGTCACTAAGATGTGCATGTAGACTATGTGTGTTTAGATTTGCAATTGATAAAACATTCTTGTTATCACATTTCTTCTTTGCGAATTCTAGTTTCCATGCACCAATTGTTTCTAGCTGTGCCATTTCATTGATTATCTTGTTTTTGACATGGAAGTGTTGTTGTGTCAATTTGTTAATCAAGTATAGTGAGTCGATATTACTAACATGTGATAGTGAAGTATAGACTAGACCATGTTTTGTGACACCAGCTGTATCAAATGCAAGTTGATCTAATGTCAACCCTTGTGTTCGGTGTATTGTTCGTGCACATGCTAATTGGATTGGAAATTGTTTTCAAATCGTAATTTGTAATTTGTTATGAGACATTGCTAGTGATTTTGCAATTTGAAAGATTGGTGTCCAGTTTGGCAATATATTTATATCATATAGTTGTTTGAATTTGTTTCTTTGTTGTTTCCCAATTTCTATGTTTGAAAATTCTATCTAGACAATGTCAGGTCTATTGTTATTAGATGAATAGGATTTTAAAATCCCTTTAGCACCATTAACCAATCCATCATTAGTATTGTAGTTTCTTGTATATAGTTCAACTAACATGTATTGTTTAACTGTAATTGTTGATGGCAATGAGATTTCTTTATCAAACGAAAAATAGCTCGATCCAGGAATCTCGTAGTTGCCAATTGCAGCAAGCAATATTTGTTCCCCCTTTGTTAGTGAAAGCATTTTTGCATTGTGATTATGGACATCTTTGTTTCGATAGAAAATGTATGGGAACATTGAGTATAAAGGTGTGGGCCAATAGAAATTATTGTTTATGTAAGAAATATCTTGATCTGTTTCCATGTTTAATCTCATTCTATTTAGTACATCAATGAACAATGGGTCTTTTTGACGCATTGGTGTGTGCAATTGATAACATTTCATTTTCTCTGCCCAGAAGTCATATGGAATTGTGTTTTTGTTGATTTTTGGGTTTTCAAAGATTAGAGAGTCTCTTAGGGGGTTTTCTTGGTAAAGATCACGAGAGAATATCATGTCAACATTACCAAAGTATGAAGCTGGTGTGTGTAAGATTTGTCGGAGTCGCTTATCAATTTGATATAGTGTTGTTGCACCAATAAGTGATGCCTCATCTATGAGGAGTACATAGAATTGTTGGAAGTGCTTTGATAACGTGTCCAGTTTTTCGTTGTTTAGTGAGGGGAAATTTTCTTTGTTAAAGGGAAAATAGAATGTGGAATGCAATGTCACACCACTAGCATTAAAAGTAGCTTTGCCCGTGTATGCAGTGATTATTCCTATTAGTTGTGATGGGTATAAGGAAATGCCACATGATGTATGCGTACTAAGGATTGGAAGATTGCCTTAGCTGTGTGTGTATTTCATATTCCTACACCTCCTATTAATAACAAATAGATCAGTTCATCTAGTCTATACAATTTTCTTGTTACAACATCAGTGACTATTCTTGCTTGTTTTGTGTTTAATTGTCGCATAAAATCATAGTACTCTATGTCTTCAAGTATATGTGGTTGTTTGAGGATTTCATATAGCCTTGTATATCGTAGAGAAAACTTCGTTGTATCTTGGAAATGTTCTAAGTCATTTTGGAAGTCATAGTTTTTGTATTTGTCATCCATCAATTTGTTAAATGTTATAGTTTTTGTTTCATTTGATTTTAAACTATCTATGTTGCATATTTGTCCAGTTTCTATTTATACTGTGTGCATTCCATCATTTATGTCACCCCATGTAGTGTTGTAACAAATTTGAACTTTTATTCATTTTTCCTCACTGTTTCTACGAATGCAAGATATGCAGATTGCCAACTTGTGTGATGTTGCTTAATTGAAGTTTCACTTTCTCTATAGGGATAGTATAACATTAATTGTTCTCTACAATGATTTTCAATGTCCTTGTATTTTTTATATCTAACAGATCGAATGAAACATGGTCTACTTAATTTTTTGTGTTTTTGTCCTTTCTTTGTATAACTATATGCAAATTCTGCTAAGCATATAAGTTCAATAGCTATAGGTCCTAGAACATAGTAGTCAATCATTGATGGGCACATTATGTCTTCTAAGTCATCTGCTTCCTTTTGCAGGTCCTCTTTTCTTTTAAGAACAAATTCATGTTCATCGATAGGAGATGTATTAATGAATACACACTTTCGTGAACTATAGTTTAGTGGAAGTGATAACACAATATGCACTGCTTATTGTGCAGACATTTGTTGCATGTTGACCAAATATTTCCCTAAAGAGCTAATGGTATTTACGAATTCAGATTTTGTTTTGACATGATATTCGCGTATGTTTCTAAATGTTCTTATGAGTGTTTTATCTTCTTTTATCATATAGGAACTCCAATACATTGCAGATGCATATGAGTTAAGTACAAATTTGGAATCAGTGTTTGCAATCCAAATTCCCAGAATGTCTTGTGTAAAGTTATTCGTCCAGGTGTCAACTGGTTTTATTTGCAATAACAAAGTTGTTCGATTTAGCATACATTGGATGGAATGTATGTATTCATTATTTACTAGTCCAAGAATAGCCAAGAAGCTATCAAATGTATCATTTTC
>Ga0181465_100655_pt2 | contig 13186 bp, 5 predicted proteins | sample InSIn3gowninarea_FD_119076 | JGI IMG/M metagenome (GOLD analysis project Ga0181465, IMG submission 119076) | Clean room microbial communities from NASA Spacecraft Assembly Facility at Jet Propulsion Laboratory, Pasadena, California, USA -... ... | reverse complement strand
GGCAAGTTAAAGTGAACTTGAAAACATAACATTAAATAAAGTTAACTAAAGTAACTTTTACAATTTGATGAACTAAACTAAAGAAAAGACTTCTAAAGTAAGAATACATTAATGTACATGATTACATCGTGCTAGTTCATCAATTCCTCCCTGCTTAGAAGGAAAATTGTCCCAATTTTCTAGGACCTCAACAGATGTGGAAAGTCTCGGTCCATGGTGGCTTGAGAAAACCATTTGGCTTGCGAAGGCAAGCTGCCCTTCTTTCCCACCAAGTATGTCATGATCTGACGGTTGCGGGTTGTCCTGGTTCTGGTATCCAGAAGGGTGTCTTCGACTAGAGGCGGTTGAAAGTCTGGAATGTTGTCGTCCGGGTGAAGCACCGCGATCTCGTCCTCTAGCTGGGGTGGCTCATACAACTTGAGATTATTGACATTGATGACGTTATGGATCCCAAGTTGAGCCGGGAGGTCCAGGCGAAAAGCATTTGGTCCAATAGCTTCCAGTATTGTGTATGGCCCATATCTGAGCGGCTTGAGCTTGTGATGCGACTGGGTCTTGAATCTTTGCTTGTCCAAATGCAACCAAACTTTGTCACCCACCTGGAGGTGATGTTGGATTCTGTGCCAGTCTTGTAGAGCTTTGTATTTGGCCTGAGACTTGGCAAGGATCTCAGAGACTTGTGTATGCAATTTGTGGAGGTGATCTACGAAGACGGTGGCCTTCCTCTGTTCTGTCTGCTCATGAGTGGTGACTGGAGAGGGAAGGACCAACGGAACCTCAAACGGGGCCACTGGTTGAAAACCATAGCATACTTCAAAAGGCGAATGCCCTGTGGACACATGGACGGCTCTGTTGTAACCATGCTGGATGGATGAGAGTGACTTGTCCCAGTGTTTAGTGGTATGCTGATAGATCCGGAGGCAATGAATGAGGGTTCGATTCACAACCTCAGTTTGACCGTCTGTTTGAGGATGGAACGCGGTGGAGAATTGGAGCTTGCAGCCGAGGAGTTTCCATAAGGATTTCCAAAAGTGACTCAGAAAGCGTGCATCCCGATCTGAGACAATGCTGGTGGGGAGTCCAAACTGCTTCCACACGTGTTCAAAGAAGAGCTCAGCGGTTTGTGGAGCATCTGTTGTCTTTGTGCAGGGAATGAAGATGGCCATTTTTGAGAAACGGCATACCACGACCAGAATGCAGTCATGTTTCTGCTGCGTCATAGGCAAACCACCGAGAAAGTCCATTGAGATTGACTCCCATGGACGTGATGGTACTGGCAACGGTTGGTACAACCCAATTTTCCTGTTGGAGGGTTTACTCTGGCTGCAAAGTGAGCATTGCTTGATGAATTTCTCCACGCTTTTACGCATGGAAGGCCAGAAAAAGTACCGCTGCAAGTGGAGAAGAGTCTTCAACACGCCAAAATGGCCACCATAATTGGAAGAATGGGCCTCCTTCAAAAGTTGATCACGACCGCTGCCTTGAGGGACGCAGAGTTGCTGAAGTTTATAAAGGATTCCGTCCTTGAGGTGGTAGTCTCTGAAAGGATGCATGTTGAGACTTGACGGTGTGTGAATGGCAGAATAAATGGACCCAAAATCTGGATCGGTGCTATAGAGATCGCGCCACTCCGTGTAACCGGAACACTTAGTGTCCAACACACTAAGCAAGGTACAGATAGGAGGTCGGCTGAGAAAGTCAGCAACTTGATTGTGTACCCCCTTCTTGTACTTGATAACCAGATGGAACTGTTGCAAGTATGATGCCCACTTCATGTGTCGATGCTCCTGGATCCGAGACTGTGAGTGAAGAGATTGGAGAGGTTGGTGATCTGTGTGCACAATAGTCTCTTTCCCCAAGAGAAAGTGTCTCCAATACCTCAAGGCCTGGACAAGGGCGTAGAACTCCTTGTCATATGTGCTATAGTTCTGCTTGGCCTGTGAGAAAGTCTCGGAATGGTACGCCACAGGGTGGCCTCCCTGCTTAAGTACAGCTCCCATAGCAAATTGGGAAGCATCTGTCTCCACTTCGAATGGTAATTGAAGGTCAGGAAGTCGAAGAACAGGAGCAGTGCATAAGGTGTCTTTCAACCTGTTGAAGGCATGCATCTGGTCTGGGCCCCAGTGGAAAGGGACCTTGCCCTTGGTGAGAGCATGTAATGGTACAGCAATGTCAGAATACCTGTGAACAAACTTCCGATAGAAGTTCGTGGATCCCAAGAAGCTCCGAAGGTCAGTGACATTTGTAGGTGGTGGCCAATCTCTGATAACCTGTACTTTTTTCGGATCGACTCTAATGCCTTGAGCATCTACAATATAACCCAGATAGGAAACAGAATTCTGGCCAAAGAAACACTTGGAGAGATTTGCTTTGAGTTGCTGGGATCGAAGGGTTTCCAAAAGTTGTTGCACATGTGAGGAGTGCTCCTGTTGTGTCTTGCTGTAGACAAGGATATCGTCTAGATAAACGACGACAAACTTCCCGATGAAAGGACGAAGGATGTCGTTCATGAGACGCATGAAAGTGGCAGGAGCGTTAGTTAAGCCGAAAGGCATAACTAACCATTCGTAAAGGCCGAACTTGGTTTTGAAAGCAGTTTTCCAAGTGTCGGTGCGGTGTACCTGGACCTGGTGATAGCCTGAAGCCAGGTCAATCTTGGTGAAGAATTTTGCTCCCTGTAACTGATCTAAGAGATCGTCAATGATGGGCAGAGGGTATCTGTTCTTCACTGTTATTTTGTTTAAGGCCCGATAGTCAACGCATAGGCGCCACGTGCCATCCTTCTTTGGCACAAGAAGGACTGGGGACCCGCAAGGAGAGGAGCTCGGCTGGATACGTCCTTCCTTGATTAATTCAGTCAACTGCCTCTGGAGTTCAGTTGTTTCAGGAATAGAGGACTTGTATACAGGCCCGTTTGGCAATGAAGAACCAGGTATGAGGTCAATAGTGTGACTAATGGCACGAGAGGGTGGCAACCCTTTTGGAACCTTAAAAACATCCTGGTATGAATCCAGTAGGCGCTGCATGTCATGTGGTTGACGTGATGGAGAGGTGCTTGCGGTCTCTGCCTGACGCACAAACAACATTGTGAAGACTTTGGCAGAACGAGCTAATCTGCTGGCCTCGGGAGCATTGACCAACGTGATTGCAGAATTGGAAGTTGGCTTCATGGATCTGGTCCCGGAGGACGAGGTCATAATATAAGTCTTCTTGTCCTTTCGCAACTTGTATGTGTTGGAAACACTGTCATAGGTTGCGTGCCGGTCGAATTGATACGGTTTGCCCAGAAGAAGATCACAACAGTCCATGGGCGAAACGTCACAGGTGACAGTATCAATGAAGGGGTCGACCGCAAAGGTGATGTGGCAGACTCTGTCAATGCTGTTGGTGGGACCATTCTTTGTAACCCAACCCAAATTATAGGGGGCGGGGTGTGGCTCGGTGGGAAGCTTCAACTCTTCCACGAGCTGAGCTGAGATCAGGTTCTTCATGCTACCATTATCTAATATAAGTAGACAAATCCGATCTTTAATTTGACAGTTCTAGGTGAAAAGAGCCTCCCTGGCTGCTGCAACGGAGGGTTGACTCATGAGAATGAGACGCGGATTTGTAGTGACCTGATTGTGAAGGGCTCGTGGGTCTTCTTCATTGTCAGATGTGTCAGCTTCCTGTGCCACTAAGGTTTTGGATTTAGCCTGAGCTTTTTGCGCGAGACACTCTTCATCAGAATGTCCGTAACATCTGTGGTAGCGGCAATACTTACGTGGCCCTTTGCCTCTGGCAGAAGTGGAAGGACCAGATGAGGAAGGCTGAGGTGACGTCTGCTTTGGCCGATAGGTGCTATTCGGCTGATGAGATGAGCTGGACTGGAAGGTGGACTGAGGAGGTGCTTGAGGTGAGCTGCGGGCTTGCCGCGTCTGTACACAGCGCTCCACCGCTAAGGCATATTGGAATGCCTTGTCCAGGGTGGTGACCTCAAGTAGTTCGAACTCCTGCTGTAAGTAGGAAAAAAGTCCACCGATGAACTTTAACAATAGAGTCTCAGCGTCATCGGAGACAGCCAACATAATGGACATCTTGTGAAAGGCTTCAATGTACTGTTGTACGGATTGTCCAGGTTGCTGTCGGAGGTGTAGCCACTTTTTCTTCAGGTTGGCTAGGTACCCGAGAGGGTAAAAGTGGGATTTAACTGCGGCTTTGAAATCATCCCACTGTGTGATGGCCGGTTGGTGGGCAACTGCTCGGGATTGGACGTGGGTCTGCCACCAGAACTGTGCCTGCTCAGACATGTGAACAACGACCAATGTGATTTGCTTCTCTTGGGTAAGGTGCGGCTGGCAGGTGAAGTAGGCCTCCAAGGCCCGAATCCAGCTATCTAAGCCCTCAGGGTTGATGGACCCGTCGAACTGAGGAATGGAAACTTTGGTGTCAAGTTTCAAGGCTGGCTGAAGGGGAACTGCCTGCGGAATGTTGGCACCTGGAGGAGTACCCTGTGGATTACCCGGCTGCTGTTGGATCTGTGTGATAAGAGCGGCCATGTCCAACCTGGTCTGTCTCTAAAAGTCCATCTACTGCTGCATCTGTTGTTGCTGGAAGGCCTGCTGGTCAAGCTGTGTCTGTCTAACCATGTCTGCAAGCATAGTCATCATGTCGGCGATGGTACGACGCTGCTCTCTGAGCTCATCAGCTAGGAAAGAGAGTGCGTCTGAAGCAGGTGGAGTCTCTAGTGACTGCTCTGACTGTGGTCCCTTGCCCTTCGGCATGATGTCGGCTGACTGACTGATGTGTAGAAGGTCAGAGTGAGCTACAGAGGCTTCCTAGGTGGCTGGACAGGTCAGAGAAGATGTACTCGTTGTCAGTGCCCTGGGTTTGGCCGATCCCGTGGCAAGCGGTTGGAGACTGATACCAGAGACGTGCAATGGTCCACCCGCCAAGGTGAACCGTCTCAGGCTGCTCGCACACTGACAAGAGTAGAGTCCTCGGGTAATACTAAAAGCTGCGCTCCGGGTGCAAGACTGAGAGAAATCCGAGTAATGTGAGGTATCGAAAATCCAACAGCCCCTCCCGAAGAGAGCGGGTACTAAAAAAATGAAAATATCGGTCTTAGTGTGGTTTTCCTGGTGCGGTTTTTAATGATAAAAACGGAAAAGTGCGGAAAACGAAAAAAAAACTGAGATAAAATGCGGAAAAAGGTGAAAAGGGTATAAAAATAATGGAAAATACCCGTGCTGAGGTGACCCAAGCTGTAGCCGCGGAGAAATGGAGCCTGCTGGCGCGAAAATCGTGAAAATCGGACTCCGGAGGTGCAATTGGCGCCAAAAAAGGTCCAAAAATAGTGATTTTCCAAATAACTTTATAAAAGGTCTTTGATTAAAAAGGGAATATTCCTCAGAATATTCCGTTTGAAAAAATTTTTTAGTTTCCTAAAGTCCAAAAACTTTAGGAAACTAAAAAATAAATGGACCATTGATAAAATTTCAAAAAATATGTGCCGAAAATCTTCGCGGGCGTCGAATTTTTTTTTTTGCGTTGTGATTTCCGGATCGGGCGGGGCGTCTCCGTTTGCTGTTGGGTGTTGGGGGCCCCGTGGGGGGACTGCAGGGGGGCTAGGAGCCCGTCCCAGGCCTGCGCGGGGTGCGCAGGGCCTGCGCAGGCCGCGCGGGAGGCGCGGGCCTGCGGGCGCCCGCGGGAGCTCCGCGGGTGGTCGGGGGTGCACCCACGGGGGTGCAGGGGCCACGGGAGGTGGCCAGAGGGGAGCTGGGCCACCAGGGGCTGGCGGGGGACCAGGGGGTCCCGCCCTGGCCATAGGGGGTGGCGCAGGGGCCTGGGGGCCTGCGCAGGGTGCAAGGGGCACCCGGAAGGTGCAGGAGGCACCGGGAAGGTGCAACAAGGGTGCTGGGAGCACCGGAAGGTGGCAGGGGTGCCACGGAGGTGGAGTGGAGGCCCCGGGGGCCTGAAGAAGAAACAAGGGGGGTGGCTCCTGAAGCAGGGGGCTGCCCCCTAAAAAAATTTCGAATTTTTCTCCTTGAATTCCACCGCGAAGCTGTGCATCGACTTGCTCTGATACCAATTGATGTGGGTGCACATCAATAATTCACCGAACGGATCGGATCACTTCCGGATTGGATGAGGGGATCATGCATGCAAGAGGCAAACTGGTGCCAGCTTTGGAGAGAGAGCAATGAAACCCTAGAATGGAACCAACTCCAAAAGTTGTTTTCATTAGTGAAAAGAACTCACTTATATAAGTGAGTTTACAAAATGAACTTGCTCACTTTTACAATGTGGGATTTACCCTTTAAGTGGCAAGTTAAAGTGAACTTGAAAACATAACATTAAATAAAGTTAACTAAAGTAACTTTTACAATTTGATGAACTAAACTAAAGAAAAGACTTCTAAAGTAAGAATACATTAATGTACATGATTACATTGTGCTAGTTCATCACATGAATTACGAATTCATTTCTAATTTTAAGGACTTTCAAGACTAAATTATTAGTATCTATCTACTTCTCAAACCCATTTGTAAACACTTTTACTTTGAGATATTTTAGTCACTATTAGTAATTGAGTAAGCCTATTATTACCTTTTAATTCGTTAGGAAAGGATTTTTAAGAGGTCAAGATACATGGTATGAAAGGGACTAATTTTGATATTGATTCACTATGATCCATGGTAAGATCAATATCATAGTATACTTGACATTTTTGGTAAGCATAGGTTCATCCCTTAAACAATTTTTTTTCCCTTTTGTATACCCAATATGGAATCACACTTACCAATAATATGCACACAACATTCCTCAAGCTTGATAAAAAAAATAATTTATCCTTCTTCCCAATAATTTACATAGAAAATTATTCAACCTCCCATATAGAAATATAATTTATTCTAAAATAGTAAATACATAATATAACACTCACTACAAATGTATTTTATGTTGTAATCTAACAAGGTATTGAAAACAATGGAAAAGATACCATTCCAAATGCCTACTTATAATTATGTCACTCCCAAAGCCTACTCATAATTATCCCACTGGATGATACCATAATACACATTTCCTAATGGTATATACATGACATATCGGTCTCTCTTCAATTATAATGGAATGACCACTATCCACTCTAGCATTGTGATCATCCCTTGATTGACGTAGTTGTAATCCTTCACATTCCTTAACCTAGTTCCTTTTCTCTCATTATAATTTTTCCTCTACTATTTTAAATCCATTTCCTTTCATTTTTAATGAACATAGGGTAATTCTTGTGTATACGGTGGTATCCTTTTTTATATTTCAAATGGACACTATATGGAGAAAGGATGAGTATGCAAGTACCTATCACTTTTTATATCACATGAAACTATTATAATAAGAGATTCTCCTATTTGTAGATACACCAATGCTTCCCAAATATTTTGTAAGTCTCTTAGCTTGACTAAAAGGATTATAATAGTCCTGTGTTGGATTAAAATATTTCTTTTAGCTTGTTGGAAATATCCTCAAGCCTCTAATTCCTCTTTAGTTCCTCTATATATTTTTGTTGAAATATAAACTCACCATTGATTTCATTATAATTTTTTTCATTGATTTTGGATTTATTAAAACTTGTTCAATATGAAAAGTTGAATTCTATATGAAATTAACCATCATAGATATGTCTAGATATATAAAATTTTATCTAAAATCCAAAATCAACATCCTTACTTATCTTCCTAATGATTTACTCTCCCACCTATTACCCACATAAATATGCCAAGAAACTATATAAGGTAGAAGAAGAGATGCTTGCAAGTCATCTATACTAGTTTTTAAAACATTAGAGGTAATGACCATAAAAACTTACTCTAAATACAACTCTATTATTACATTTGGATTCTCCTCTTGAAAAGTTGCATGATATATAACATGGTTTATAACCATATTCACTTTCGTAAGACGCAAAATCCTATACTTGGATTTGTAGAAATATCTTCATTTATTTGAACAAAAAAAGCATTGAATTCCACTCTAAATAGGCAATTGGAAACCAACATGGATGTATGGTTTTCCAAATACAAATTATATTCTATGTTCTCTAAATGTATGAACTCTAAAGGTAATTTTTGGTAGAAGCTTCATATTGCATCATTATAGTCATGAATTTCCTACATCATTATACATATTATTAAGAATCATTTTAACTATTGATATTGCAATATTTATATCTTTAATTCTACAATCCTAATGATGGATTTGTGAGTTCACACATGATCTTATCTAAAACACAACATGACCCATGATATTTGTTAAATATGGATAGAATTTCCAAAAGAGTAAGATAAAAATAAAATAAATTCTAAAAAATATTAACTATCAAACATAGGTAAAATATATTAAACCTATCAAATTCATCTCACATCAACTGAGTATGAAATGGCTGATAACATAAACCAAACTTTCACAATTTATAAAATGACTTATTTCTCCAATCCCTAAATTATACATGAAACAAATGGTTTCTATTTATCCAATCATAATCCCAATTTATAAAATGGCATATTGTCTACTTATCTTGATATATTCCCAATCACATAGAAAAATTCAATAGAATGAATAGGGATCGAATGTTGTACACCAATATGAAAGATGGTAATTCTAAGAATTTCCAACCATTCCTTTACTTTAAAATCCCTAGTCATTCATATTAATTTGAAGAGTAAAGTTATGAGGGACCTCCACCACTTTATCTATGGTAGATACTTCTATAACTACCAAATTACATATTCTTAGAAGTATAGATACCTTCTTCATTGTCCCTATGAAAAAGAAAAATTGAATCTTATTGCAACCATATCAAGTCATAAAATAATTTATAGGAAATTATTTAACATCTACCTCTAACACCTACATCCCTTAAGAAATATTAGACTCAGAAGATGTTATTTATATATTTGATATAAAAAATGATATAAAAGTTAAGATTTTAAAATATAAAATAAAAGCTACTTTATAATGAATCTTGTATAGTCACATTAGTGGTATGAGGTAGGGAGCGAATATATAATTAGAGACATGGCAAAATTTAAGTCATTTATTTAAATAAAGGAACATATAGATACATATTATGAATAAGGTAAGATGTGCCCAATCAACAACATCCAATTATTGTTGGATCTATAGCATTGGAAATGTAGTGATTTTATTTTTAAAATTTCTCCATATAAATTTAATCTTTGAAAATGCCTCTCCTCTTACATAGACATAAACTACAAAGTTTAAGGATAATAATTAATAGTAGGAAATCCATAAAATAAGGTAAAATAATTTTTTTGTGATTTATAGGAATTGAACAATTGAAATCCTCTATTATGAGAAACCATCTAACCTTTTATTAATATTACCCCAAAAACAAAAAATAGAGACCTCCATTAATGGTGATTCCTCCACATAATTATTTAAGATAGATTCTAGTTATTGAGATTAAATCTCATCTCCAATATCTCCATTTCATTCCTTTATGTGACTTGCCTCACAATGCTCAATGGTACTTGTCCATAATGGAGACTTGTAATGATAAAATCTCCCTTAAATCAAGCTTAAAAGGCCAAACATATTTACAGTTTAAAGAATCATAGAACTAGAAGCATAAATAGAAGTTTCATAATAGTAAATTTGATTAATAATGGAGAATTATGAGTTGACTGTGAATGTTCTTTAAAATTGATTTTGATTTATTTATATAGAATGGTATCAAATTATGTATAATGAAACTAACATACATATTATCAAACTCAATGCTTATTAGATTTTATTATTTTAGATTTTAAATTTTTTAATGGTATATATTTTTTCATGAGGGTGGATGGATGCACACACACATGTGGAAATAATTACCATGATAATTATGTTATTAATTCATTTAGTGAATAATACCTAATTTAATAACTCTTTATCCATTTCTAGTCTTTCCTCCCTCCTTATTTTGCACAACTTTCTCTAGCATGTTCTATATGTGTTACCAACTTTGATTCTCTTTTTTATTCTTCTATTTCTCTTTCCATTTTGAAATGTAGATGATTTATTTTTATTATAAACCTTCCACTTCTTATTGTATATGATTATCACCATTACAAAATAAATAATGTATGACCATAATAATGAAAATATTCAATGCTAAGAAAATGGTATTGTTAGTATGTAATATTCATGAAATTAATATATTTCTTACATGTATACATGGTAGATTTATATGAAAAAAATATGAATAGGTTTCATATGAGGATTTTATAAGATTACAAACTTAAGCTCCCAACCTACAATAACTATTATTGTATGAAAAATTGAGTGTGTCATATTTAGACATAGATCACATATATTAACTTAGGATTATTTAAGACTAAGAGAATACTTGATAGGACAAAGGGTGGATTATATTGGAGTAATTTTTCTTTCACTCTTTTTCAAGAGAGAAATGGTAGCACTTTAAAATCTCCCATATCATCCTCCAATCAGGGATAGGATTCCCTTAGTATGGGGTAGTGAAACTCTATTAGAGAGACTCAAGAAATTAGTCAATGTTTGGATTAATGGAGGAAGAAAGAACCTGTGTTCTTGATTCTATGAGAGAGTTAATCCTCTTCAAATAATATGAGGATATGGTAATAGCTATTGAGGATAATCCCAATAATAAAAATGAAGTTATTATAAATTTTAATGTAGATTACCTTCTAGGGGTCATCTAACTTTGAGAATATGATTGAGTTTTCATGTGAAGACTTATAGAAAATATGCATTCTATAATCCTCATAGGTAATTTCAATGGATTTATTATACCACTATGAAAAATAAAATCATAGGAAAAGGTGACTTGAGGTAGCATCATTAAATATCCTATAGACTTTGAGGAAAAAGGTAATGGTTATTTTAATATATTCTTTTAATCAATTCTTGATTTTAAAGTCATCTTATATGGGGGACCTTAGATTTACAAAAAAATAGGGTTGGTGTTAAAAAAATATGGGTTTTAATTTTTGAACTTGTTAAATCAGTTCCTCTAAGAATTCTAGTATGGTTCTACTTTCTATATCTCCTCGAGGAATTCAAGGTACTTAAATATTCACAAAAAATAAATTGAAAGAGTTCTAACTTTTGATAAGGAAACACTCTCTCATAGGACTAGAGGTGTGGAAAAATTATGGGTGGAGTAGGCATGTGGAATCCCCTTAAATAATACATCTTCATAAAAATTGAAGACATAAAAAAAAAAGATGTAGATTATGAGAGAATATTATTCATTTGTGCATATTGCCATAAAGTTGGACATATGAGAAAGTTTTTTTCTTAATTGAATAATATGCAAAGAAGAGATACATTAGCTAATTAAAATACCTAAAACCAATAGATACACCATAGGGATGACCCTCTGGTGGAGAATATTGAGACTATAACTAATAATCAAAAGAACAAGAAAACCCTAAAAGAAAATAATTAATACATTATAGGGTGAATGGAAAACATTCATAAGGAAGAAAAGGAACCCATAATAAACATAGTAGATGGAAGACAATGCAACATAAATCAATAATATAATGGCCTCTATTTTTCAAGATTTTAAAACAACTAAAAAATAAAAAAGGGATCCCTTAAGTATCCACAATGTCAATAGGGAGGAGATGGCCAATCCATCCAATATACTATAAGGGAATAAATTTTAGGTTGTAATAATAAGATAAAGATAATGTAGAACCTCCCCTAAGAGGAAGACAAATAAGTCAATTATTCCTAGGGAGGAATGCAATTTAGAAATTAGGTAAGAATACAAATATGAACTTATATTAATAACAAGTGACTAAGAATAATCAACATTATAGATCTAAAAGTATGAGTGAAAGGGAATATTCTAAGTATAATCCCACTATTAATAAATGATGTAGTTTCTTAAGATAGTGAAATAAGCATCTTGACTTAGAATTTTAGGGGCATAGGAGAAAATAGATTTAGAACTAAGATTCAAGTTAAAAGAATAATTAAGAAGATGAAACTATAAGTAGTAATCTTAACTGAAATGCACTTACCCAATAATGAGGAAGTTGAGAAAGCAGTTCGAAGTATTTTTCCCAATAGTGATGGGAAACCTTTAAATGTAAGTTCTTCATACTCAAGGATTTTAATTTTATGAAATAATAAACTTCAAATAAATTCAAATATCCATGGAAACTCCTCTTAGGGGATTGCATTTTGATCTAATGTATTGAAAAGGCTTATAGTTTGATGGGGATTATCCCCCTTAAGTTAGAAAAACCTTAGGTTATTAAATATTAACAAAAAAAACACTAAAAGTAGTTAATAAGATGTATTATTAATATTTTACATTCTTTCAATATAAGGAGAAGAAACATTCTGGTGATTTGTTATTGTCTCTCTTTCTCTTTCTACTTGGTTGGTTCCTTGTTTAAATCTTACCATTCAGGAGGATCTGCATCAATTAGTATAAGCGTAATAAGTTACAACACTAAAAAGATAAAGAAAAAAATACATATATCCAAAGATTATTTAGTATATTAAGTATATAATATAGTAGACATTGAAAGAATATTTTTTAGGAATAGATCTTGAACTGGTAGAGAGAATGCTCGACTCTTGTAGTGATAATATAGATCCTTCTATTAATATTTTTCATAATCTTAGCCACAATCATTATGAGAAGATTATATCACCTACAATTAATAGTTCAACTAATTCAAATGGTTGTTAGTTCAAGGACCACATATTCTTCCTAAAAGAAAGGTAATGTTATTGGTGATGAAGACTATAGAGTGGGATATCACATACTTTCTATCTATGTAGAAGATGGTTTTAGAAGAGTACAAAGAGGTGTTTCTAGAAAGGTTGAAGAGGAGTATGGATGTGTTAATTTTCTTAGTCATAATAAAGAGTGATATACAACCTTAAAAATTATAACATTGCTTTACCTCTTCAGGATTCGGGTGTGTTGTAAATATAACATTCTATGAGTGTACATGAAGCAATTCAGATGTAGGTGAATGAATCAATTCAATTATAGGAAAATGAAGTGATTCAACTATTAGAATGAATGATATGATTCAATTATAGAACTAAAGTGATTTGTCTTCTAGACAGTTGAGTTTATAACTATAATCTCATGGGCCCTTATGCTTTCATATTATGTGTGTGTGTGTAT
>Ga0181465_100823_pt1 | contig 13198 bp, 10 predicted proteins | sample InSIn3gowninarea_FD_119076 | JGI IMG/M metagenome (GOLD analysis project Ga0181465, IMG submission 119076) | Clean room microbial communities from NASA Spacecraft Assembly Facility at Jet Propulsion Laboratory, Pasadena, California, USA -... ... | reverse complement strand
AAACGTTACTTCAACCGTAAACATCCCAAACTCTTCCACCACTTTTCCATTCGGGTTATACTTTACTGGTCCGTTAATCACTGTATTTGTTTTTTCTTGTAAAACGACAAAATCAAAATAATCTCCAAAACCACCTGTCTTCGAAATTTTTATCGTTATGGAGCCTCTAATTTAAAGATTCGCAACGTATTGTCGCTTAATTACTATTTTGACGATGCCATAAACAATAATACTTGAGCGCCTTCGAAAGCGGCTGCGTATTAGGCTTATCACATTTTCTTGGAAATACCTTTCATGCGAAGCGGACGTGTTAGTTACGCTGTATGCATTCAATACTCTCCCCTATTGATTTTACTTAATATCTTACCAATAACTTTTTGCAATAGTTGATCTTTTTCAGCAGGGTTTGCATTCTGGTAAGCTGGTTGAGCCATAAATAAATTAAGATTGTTCAACAAATTCTGATATTCATTATGCAAACTAAAATGCGGCACATTGATTAATTCGTATTGCCTGGCATAATGTTCCGATAAAAAATACCTCCTGCTGAAAGGGTCATAAACTAACCGAGTTCCGTTAACAGCTTTATCACCGTGAAGGTCATAAATACTATCTGCATGAAATTCAAAATAAGAAGCAACCCGATTTAAAGAAGCTTGAAGCCTTTGGGCACCACCAAGGAGTGGTGGTTGCCCTGGTCCTCCCCGAAATTTAGGGTGATCAGGATCAGTAGTATGCTCGGTAGTACTGCTCTCAAGGTGACTATAATTAGCTCTATCCCCTAAAGTCACTAAATTCGGTATTGCAACGGATACATTTGGAACAGGAACCGCTTCGTATGCCGGCTGGGGTAATAAGGGATCAATTCCGCCGCCTGAATGAGAAGATCTAATGTCGAGATTTGTAGCCGCCAGTGCTCCCATATGTCCTTGCCAATTTGCGTTAACATAGTTAGTCACTTGATTTGCAAGGTTAGCATCGTGTAATGCCTGTAGTACCGCCTGCCGTTTTCTATTTCTCTCAACTGTATTACTAATGCCTATATAAAGCTGGTGTTCATTAGTGTTCGTTGCAGCAACTGAAATTACAGTATAATCAATTTGACTGGTGGCATTTGCAATACTAGTCAGAAAAGCGTTTCTCTGTATCAAGGAAGAGGAACTGTAAACTGGTTCAAGGTTTGTTTGAATGTATCCGGAACTTCTTGCTTTTGCGCTCATCACTTCTGCCTCATTTTCTAACCCTTTGTCATCATTCAAAAATACTCCACCATTCGTCTGCGTAGTTGGCTGCACCCTCCCCTGCTTCTGCTGCACAACATGCCAGGCCTCATGCGGCAGGTGCTTCTCCTGGGCAGGCCCTACATGAACGTCTGTACCCTGAGTGTAAGCCAGCGCCTGCACCTGAGCCGGTTTGTCTGAGTCATAATGTACGCTCACGTCTTCTAAGGAAATGCCAGACAGCTTCTCTACTCCTTCCTTCAAGTTATCCGGAAGGCCAGTATTATTTTTCTTTTTCTGTACGGATGGCTGAAAGAAATTCGCTGCACCTTGTTCTTCTTGATAATAAGAAGTAGGGGCAAAAAATGCGCTTTGCATAGGTTCTTGGTTTTCCGAATGAGCGATATCGAAAAAAGGAACTGCCTGAGATTTTCTTTTTTCTCTTTTATTTGCAATAGTACCTAAATGAAATCGATCAACCTTACGGAATTGATAGCTTTTCATGCACCTTTGTTTTTAATTAGAATAATTGGAACAATTCTTGCTTTTATGCCAAATACTAATATAACATAAAAGTTCCAAAACTCTAAAACAATTCATCAAATAAGGAATTAATGGCAGAAATTACCCGTGGCTTACGGTCATCGTTTTTAGCCTAATGCTGCGAAAACTTTCATTATCTTTTACCTACACCATGCCTCCATGCTGCACCTTGAGCTATGGACAAGCATTGCTGTTCAGCTTTTGCTCATCATTACCTTTTCAGGAGAAATGCTGGTTAAAACGGCAATTTGGATTACTTGGTAGCTTTAAATTGCATCGGCTGCAGAATAACATTAAAAGATTAATCTGTAGCCTGTTAACTATCCAAATACAAAGGAGGTTAATGCATAGTTTCTCAAAGGCTCAGCGCCAATTGCAATTCACTACCAGATTTTCATGCCTGTATTGAGAAAATATCTTTTACCTCCAACTCTCACACCTGGGGAATGATAATATTGAAGGGTAATTTTCAAATCTGCAAAACTCTTTAAAGCTCCATTTTCTACATAGCGAATGTAAAAGCATTTGGGCAGCTGGGGCACAAAAATTTCTGGGTGAAGGCCGCTTGTTACTTTCTGCTAAGTCTGTCTACTTGATAGCGGGAGTGCGGTAAAATGCTACTTTATTTCTTTCTTCATAATATTATAAAAGACAAAAAATTAAGTTGACAAAACAAACCGGCCGTGTAAGCATAGCCGAACGTATTGCCAAACTAAAAGAGGCTAGAGGATTGCTTAACTACTTGGTATAGCATGTTTGCCCAAATAAGAAATGCAGATACGATAGGTTGTTTTTATATTAATAGTCCTGGTATCGTGACAGCTTTTGAAGTAGCTACGAAGCGATGATTATATAACCCTTGTTCCCGCATCGTCTATTATACGACCCCCAGTATCGCAAAGCAGTATGATGAAGCAATACATTTACCGCTTCCATACCCTGATAAGTTTGAATACCTCCACCCTAAAATGAAAGAACTGCTGGAAGAAACCTATGGGGTAATGGTGTACCAGGAAGATGTGATAATGGTTGCCCATTACTTTGCAGGGTTGGATATGGCAGAGGCAAACGCCTTAAGGCGAGGCATGAGTGGCGAGTACAGGGTACATAAACACTTTGAAGAGATCAGGGAAAAGTTCTCAGGTTGTGTAAAGAGAGGCGTATCCTGACGAGATAACAAATGAGGTATGGCGACAGATAGAAAGCTTTGGTGGTTATTCTTTTTCAAAAGCTCATTCGGCCAGTTATGCGGTGGAGAGTTATCAAACCCTGTTCCTAAAGACGTATTACCTGATGGAATTTATGGTGGCGGTGATTAACAATTTTGGCGGTTTCTATTCTCGGGAATTATATTTTCATGAACTAAAGAAAACTGGCGTTGTACTTCACCTGCCTTGTTTAAAAGAAAGTGAGTACTTGACCTCTATTCACGTCTCTGATGTACATATAGGATTTATACATGTACAGGGATTGGAAGAAGGATTGATATCAGGGATTATGGAGGAACGAAACAAGAACGGCAACTATTTAAACTTGCAGGATTTTATTCAACGTATTAAGCCGGGAATAGAGCAACTGAACATCCTCATCCGCATAGGTGCTTTTCGTTTCACCGGTAGGAACAAAAAGGAACTTTTGTGGGAAGCTAACTTCCTACAAAAGAAAAATGCAAAACATGATGTTAACAGCTTACTCTTTAAAGAAGCCCCAATAGCTTTTCAGTTGCCTGCATTAACCCAACAGCCTTTAGACGATGCTATTGATGTAATTGAACTGCTCGGCTTTCCCCTATGTAATGTGTTTGAATTGGTTGATGATGATCCAGCGCAATATTTACCAGCAGATGAAATCCAAAAGCATTTGGGAAAGGAGGTAGATGTGTTAGGCTACCTGATTACAACAAAACCTGTTCGTACTATTAAGGGCGATACCATGTACTTCCATACCTTCATAGAAGCCAAAGGGGATTGGTTAGATGCTGTCTTTTTCCCTCAAACCGCCATTCGGTATCCTGACAGGAAAAGGGTTTTATAGTATGAAAGGAAAAGTGGTGGAAGAGTTTGGGATGTTTACGGTTGAAGTAACGTTTTGTAAGAAGGTAGGGATTAAGGATAGGGCCGGGAAGGGGAATGAGTTAGAAGAGGGATGGGAAGGTTAAGCAAGGGTTGGTGGAGAGGGAGTAGGACCTTTCTTTTGTACTTAACTTAACGTTTATGATACTATTAAACGAGGGAGGTATTAGATTTGTACTTCAATAAATAAACACTCTTTAAATTATTTCTCTCTTATTATCTTGAATAATAAAAAAAGTTGGCGAGGTTAAAAGCGAGTAATATCTTATTTAGACGCCATATTGAACTAAAAGCGCACTTCTTCAAGAGTTATGTGGGATATTCCTCATGCTTCAGAACAGCAGAGTTCAGATCAATTGTAGTATAAGCTATTCCACTCCTTCTTTTATTGCAGCGAAGCTGCATTCATTCACGCCTCCGACTTACACAGAGTTTCGGCCCATACGTCATAAATAGAAAGTCAATAAAAAGTATATTGGTATAGATACGAGTTCTACGCAAATATATTTTGTTGAAAAAGAAATACCGAAGTTTTAGCCGAAAGGTTCAATAGACCGAATATCAATTACTATGATTTGCCTTTTGCTTTTTAGCTGTTGCCAAAATATAATTATGTATGTCTGTAACATCTTTTTCACCGAGACGATTTCCAAAATTGGGCATACCATTAGACAGTAACAATCCTTTCAGTACAATTTCCTTAAAAATTTTGTGAACTCCATGGTCCGAATATGCAAGGTCTGGTAGAGCTCCTGGTCCAGCTGCCACTCCACCATGGCATAGTATACAATATTGTAAATATAAAGTGCCCCCGTGTTTAATTTCGTTGCTGTCTGCCGAAAAACTTATATCAATTAGACTTTTCTTTATAGGTTTAGGGAATAAAGGCATATCGGCTTTTCCATTTAAAGCAAATGTAGATTCCTGACCATGAGTACCCATCATTCTTTTTCATGAGTACCCACCGTTCCTGCCATGTGGACCCACCTCCGTCGTGGTGTAAAGGAATTAGTGTCATGCTGGTTTAGTGTACCGGATTCCTGCATGAAGACCCACCCCTGGAAATTTCATTTTAAAGAGTTGCGGTTGAACACTTCTGCCATTCCTGCATGAAGACCCGCCTGTAAACCATCTTGAGAGAAAGTAATTGTTCGGCTTTTATAATGTGTTTTGCCCTTCAAACAAGAAAGGGAATTATGTCACAAAAGCCGTTAACGATGGAACAGTTAAAACAGGTTCTTCAATTAAAAAAGGATGGCGTTGCCATTAGAGAGATTGCGCGCCGCACCGGTATAAGTCGCAATGCAATCAAAAGGTACTTAGGCCGGCTGGAACAGTCTGGCGATAGTGCGCAAGTAGAATTAAGCAATAAGCAGTTGGCTGATAAGGCCTATAACAATGATACCCTTTCATTTACAACAGCCCGGCAGGACGCATTAATGAAGCACTTTGCCTATGCCGAAAAAGAACTGCATAAAACCGGTGTAAACAGGCAAATGTTATGGGTCGAATATAAGGAACAGCATCCGGAGGGCTATACTTATAGCCGCTATTGTTACCACTTCAATCTCTTTTTGAAGCATGCAGATGTATCGATGCATTTAGAGTTTCAGCCGGGAGATGTTATAATGATTGACTTTGCCGGTAAGAAGCTAAGCTATATACATCCTGATACAGCTGAGGTGATCCAATGCGAGACTTTTGTTGCCATCCTTCCTTATAGTGGACTTATCTTTTGTCAGCCCATACACACTCAAAGAACTGCAGATTTTGTAACCTGCATTAACACGATGCTCAGGTTTTATGGAGCAGTACCCAAAACCATTTTATGTGATAATCTTAAAACAGCGGTAAAGCGACCCAGCAAATATGAACCTGTATTTACCGAAGTCTGCAATCAACTTAGTGAGCATTACCAGACAACCTTTAGTGCTACCCGCCCTTACAGCCCAAGAGATAAGGCAATGGTAGAGCGTGCAGTAAGCATTGTTTATAGTAATGTCTATGCTCCCCTGCGTAACGATAATTTTTTTAGCCTCGAAGAGCTAAGGCATGCTATGTACCTTCAACTTACCGCACTCAACAATAAGCCCTATAAAAACTCCGCCTATAGCCGTTTGTATTTATACGAACAACATGAACGTAACAACCTCAAGAGTTTACCCGAAAAATCGTTCTCTCCTAAAAAGGTAGCATTGGCCACAGTGCAGCGCAACTATCATATACAGTTATCAGAAGACCATTTGTATTATAGCGTTCCGTATAGCTACGTTGGTAAGAAGGTAAAAGTGCTCTATGACAACAACACCGTTGAAGTATTTTATGACTACTCCCGCATTGCATTGCACATCCGAAAGAGCACCAGCAAGGCATATACAACACTTACAGAGCACATGCCCCCCAATCACGTTCATATGCATCAGGTCAAAGGATGGACAAAAGAAACGCTGTTGTCACAGGCGGCAAAAATAGGTCAGTACACCAGCCATGCTGCCGAACATATGCTTGCAAGCAGCATCTACATCGAGCAGAATTATAAGGCCTGCTTTGGCATGCTAATGCTTGAAAAGAAATATACTGCTTCCCGTCTTGAGGCTGCCTGCCAAAGGGCTTCCAATGGTACAAGAATAAACTACACAATGATCAGGAATATACTTGAAAAAGGCCTTGACAAACAACACTTACTCTTTGACAACAACCCTTTACCGCAGCACGACAACATTCGGGGCGCAGAGCACTACCAGTAAGGCCAGCATGTTGACGCCTGCTGCGGGCTTGCGCCTTTTGCCCGGAGGATTTTCAATCGTGCTTCAGTTCGTAGACCATCAATAAATCCTCTGGCCAAAATGCGCCGAAATAAATACATCAATATGAAAACTTACAAAACAAATTTTTTATGAACCCAGCAATCGAAATGCTGTTAAGCAGCCGTTGCGTCGCACACTTCTACCAGATAACATTATTCAACAATCATTAAACCAAAATCAACAATCCATGAATGCAAACGAAACACTGCTACAAATGCAGCAATTGAAGTTTAACGGTATGGCCGCTTCCTACAATGAACAGCTCCAGCTACCCATACATCAACAATTAGAAGCGCATCAGCTTATAGCACAACTCATGCAAGCCGAACTACTATCCAGAAACAATGAACGAACCGCTTATTACCTCCGGCTCGCTAAGCTACGCTTGCCGGCTGTGGCAGAACAGGTAGAATGCTCCACTACCCGAAACTTCACCAAACAGCAACTGGCAACCTTATTGGAAGGGCGTTATTTACAGCAGGGAGAAAACATTCTCATTACAGGACCAACCGGTTGCGGTAAGAGCTTCCTGGCTTGCGCCCTTGGGCATCATGCCTGCTTGCACGGATACAGGACAACGTATCTAAATATGAACAGGCTGATAGAAAAAATCACGTTATCAAAACTGGACGGCACCTATATTAAGTACCTCAACTATCTGGAAAGACAAGCCCTTATCATTCTGGACGACTTTGGATTACAGCCATTGAACCAGGATGTGAAACTTGCCCTACTGCAAATAATGGAGGACAGATATGCAAAAAGAGCTATAATAATTACTTCTCAGCTACCCGTATCAGCATGGTATGAATACATAAATGAACCTACACTTGCCGATGCAATTATGGACAGAATGACAGCTCACGTTCATCGAGTAGAGTTGCAAGGGGAATCCAGAAGGAAGAATAAAAATAAAACGCAGAGTCCTGCCTCCTAATGTATCTTTAATTTATAAAAGCTCTTACAATTACTGGCCTCCCTCAAGGGTGGGTCTTCATCACAGGAACAGTGGGTCCACATGGCAGGAATAGACAAAGCAAATGTGTAAACTGTTCCAGGATGAACTTCTTCGGTGAATTTTTTTGACAGTCCTCCAGCACCTCCCCAACCTGCTGCGATGCTTACATATTGTTTTCCATCTATTTCATACGTTATAGGCGATCCAATAATCCCCGAACCAATAACAACTTCCCATAAAATCTTTCCATTATCCGCATCGACAGCCATAAATTTTCCGTCGGCGGTGCCTTCAAAAACAAGTCCTGAAGAAGTAGTAACAACTCCGCCATTCCAAATGCCTTTAAGTGGCACTCTCCAAACTTCCTGTTGGCTTACAGGGTTCCATGCTATTAATCTTTCCCCGGTTTGTTTAGGAGCCAGAGAATCTACTCTTAGTGGCAGGGAGGGATCAAAAGATATCCCAGTATTCATTCCTATTCCTGAGCCTATAAAACTAGGCTGATTATACTTCCAGTTTTTATCCTGGCCAAAAGTGAAAGACATATCTCTTACCGTCAGATAGACAAAGCCTGTCTTCTTATTATATGCCATAGGCTGCCAGCTATGGCCGCCAAAAATATGAGGATAAATAACAACGTTTTCATTAGCATACCTGCTGAAATCATTTTCTATAGGTCTTCCGGTATTTTCGTCTATTCCTTTTGCCCAATTCATATAAACAAACGGTTTGGCAGAAATAAATCTTCCGTTAGTTCGATCAAGTACATAAAAGAAGCCGTTTTTGGGTGCCTGCATGATTACTTTTCTTTGTGCGCCATTTATTGTAAGATCTGCCAGAATTAGGGGTTGTGTAGCTGTATAGTCCCACTGGTCTCCTGGTGTTGTTTGATAATACCATTTTAATTCTCCTGTGAAAGGATCCAATGCCAAAATTGAAGAAATGAATAAGTTGTCTCCCTCATCTGCACTCCTGTATTTCCTGTTCCAGGGTCCACCATTTCCAGTTCCGACATATAATAATTTCAATTCAGCATCATAAGCCATCGCGTCCCATGCAGTACCTCCTCCTCCATATTCCCACCACTTTCCGTTCCATGTTTTTGCAGCCATTTTCATGGCAGCATTTTCGAATGGTTCGGAAGGATTACCTGGAACAATATAAAAACGCCATGCTTGTTTTCCTGTATTAGCATTATAAGCGGTGACATACCCTCTTACACCATACTCGCTTCCAGCATTTCCTATTATCACGTTGCCCTCTACCACTCGTGGTGCCCCGGTTATAGTATACGGTTTTGAATTATCTACCGTGAGTACAGACCAAATCAAACTTCCTTTTTTGCAATCAAGGGCTACCAGTCGCCCATCTAATGTGCCTATAAACACAACACCCCTGTACAAGGCTACACCCCGGTTTACCACGTCACAGCAAGCTTTTTCTCCAAAACTCCTGGGAACTTTGGGATCATACATCCAGACCATTTTCCCGCTTCTTACATTTATTGCATACACCATACTCCATGGGCCTGATAAAAACATCACCCCATCAGCAACTAAAGGTGTAGCTTCAATACCTCTCTGGGTTCCAAGATTTAAGCTCCACACCAACCCTAATCCGTTCACGTTGTTTTTATCAATTTGGTGTAGTGGGCTATACCGGTCTTCATAATAACTCCTTCCATGCAACAACCATTCTTTACTTGTATCAGGCTCTTTATCTGACAGGTCATGAACATCCTGTTCTGTCCAAGGCGAGTTTGGAATTTTGTTGTGTAGCTGAGAGCTGTGGAATGATACCAATACAAAAATTGAAAAAAATAAAATCAATGCGCCGATAACAGGTTTCATGGAAAGGAAGTTTTAAGGTGGAAAGCAATAAAATTTTTGAAACCGGAAAAAGTATCTTTTAAAGCGGAATGTACTGGTTGAAGAAAGCATTTGACCTTTCTCAAGTTCGATTCCTTTGGCACAGGTATTAATCAATTAGCATGGCCACACCTGAAGATAATTGCCTATTAAATATAAGAAATAAAAAATATTATTGCAACATGGCTATTAAATGTTTGCCCACTAAGCCTTCCATTATATTTTAGATTAGAGGTGATAATACCATGTATGGGAGACCTTACTAAGGACGACAGGTAGTAGCGATATGGCTATTTGCAGAATAGCTCCTCATCCTTCAGAAAAACACACTTTTAATGAGTAATTGTGATATTCAACTTTTTCCCTCCTTCCTTCAATGCGGCCAATCCACTTCCATTCGCATCGCCTTGCTCACAGTTTCCGCTATGGCACTTCATGCCATAACTCCAACTTGCCCTTTGCTCTTTCAAGCGTCAGCTGCATTCAGTCACTCACTTCAAAGTGCCCGATAAATGACAATACGGGAGGTATACGTATTTAGAGTGATTGGAGTTCTGTAATCACTAGTTTAACCAATTCAACATCCACTTTAGAATGTTTTAATTTTTCTTCATCACCTATTGCTTATAATTACCTTCCTCATCTCTTTCAATAGTACCTAATTTCCTAACAGATCAACCACTGTATACTGAACGTAACCAAACCTTATAACATGAGCTTTAAGACATAAGTCAATACCGTAGTAAGTAACCGGCAGTTCTAATGCCTCCATGCTTTTGTTCTCCTTGTTTTGCCTAAATGCAAATAAAGAAACGAAAAGAAGTTGCACCAATTGTACCATGAGTTTATGTAGCAATAATGAAGGTTTAAGCAGGCGTAATATCTTCATTTTTCACATTTTCCGGCTCCTTCTCTCATTGCATGCAACCCGCCTCCATTCCCGCAGCCTCTCTTACACTTTCCGCTATGGCACTTCATCCCAGAACTCCAACTTGCCCGCTTCGCATTCAAGCGGCAGCTACATTCGGTCATCCGCCACCGAGAACATTGCAAACAGGAGATCCATTAATGTAAAAACGCCATCCTCCCTCTACCGGATAATCGCCAATGAACTCGCCCCCAACCAGCTCGCATTCATACGTCTCAACCCACTTTCTATATTCTCAAAATTTTAATATCTTTATAATCAAGTACTGTCGGTAATAGCAGTCGAGTAAACAGCAGCTTTGAAATGAAGCTGCTCAAGAACCCTACCTGAAAGTCTCCCTTCATACAACGCGTATTATCCAATCACGCTATTACTGCAGGTGTCTAATTGTAAAACCATAAATGGTTCGGTTTGCATTGATTGATATTTCTTATACAACTTGTCGATGCCCGTATTTTTAATGACTATACCGTAAACGGGTTAGAGTTTAACTGGTTGTTGAAGAAGTGTTGAGAACGTTATTGATACATTTCTTCCAGTTCTTGTGGAGTTAACCTAATCAAATCAAATACTTTCCTGACTATGCCGGTCGAAATCATTAATTCGGCTTCATGACCTGCATTTGTCTGGCCTTCTGGTGTTATATTCCTAAGTTGATCCCACGTCGGTTTTGCTGTATTTGAGCATGCATTAAGAAACTCTTGTCGTGGCACTGGCTGCATTTTCTTTATAGCAATAACAATGTTTATAAAGGAATTTTGATGACTTAAATCGTTGATTATTTGTTCGGTTTTTCGCTCGTTCCGAAAATTTTCCAGATCCGTATAAGTAAAGCAATCTGTTTCAGAATAACTTATTCGAACAGCTTTCCGCTGCTCGTCTTTAATAACACTGACTAATTTGTTGGGGTCAACAGTCTGAGGAAGTTGTTGCTCTGATTTTAAATGAGGATCCCATTTACCTATAACAGCCACTATTATAGACCCAATAACGCCTATTATCGCCACCAGAATTAGAACGGAATGTTTTGGTTTATCTTCCATAACTGAAGGATTATTTGACTTATTGGACACTCTATGAGTTGGCAGGGACATCATTATGAACATGCCTTAGCATGACCTTCATATTCGTCTGTATTAAAATTACAATCTTTAAGAAACTTTGTCAATATTGGTAAAGCGTGGAGAAGGTTCCTGACCATCAATTAGAAATACGATCCGGTGAACGGTTTTGACTTTAATTGAATGAATCATTTAAAAATACTTTCTACGGTTGCTCCTATCTGTCTCGGTAATGGCATAGCAACAGATGAAGCAAACTTCTTCTTCTTCTGATTGTTGAGTGGATTGATCAAAAAGGGATATGGTTTCAGTAGCAGCGAAAGACAGTTTTCGTCCAAACTGAGGTTGAAATAATTAGGGCCATGCATCGCGGCCAATTGTCGTATTTAAGCAGGAATGGCAGTTCGTTAACGGTTACATCAAACTGCTCAAGGTCTACAATATGGCGCACTCGTCTCGCGCTACGTTCAAGCATGGAAAGAAATAGTAATAAGGTTTGCGGCGGCTAAGACCACATTCTTTAAGGCTGTTGGGAGAGATATTTCCAAACGTAGGAGAAACGAGAAGAATTTTAAATAGATGTTCTGTTCATAAATGGTTGGAAGGAGCTGATATCTTTTATGGATTAAAAATAGAGGAAATAATTGGTGAGGAAAGTGATTGACGGGAGGGAAAAATGCAAGTTGCCTACCCATACTTGTAGTCTCTCCACTTTTCTTCGCATTGCCCATTCCACAGTTTCAGCTATGGCACTTCATTCTTTAACTCCAACTTGCCTGCTGCTCATGCAAGCGGAAACTGCATTCACACATATACCTCCATTAAAATGCAAGGACATACAAAGCGGACAATTCAAATTCTGGTTTAAGAGTTACCCGCGATATTCCTAATACTTCAAAACCAAAACGCCTTTTAAATGAATGGTCATTCAACCTTTCCGCTACTTCCTCCATTGTAGCTAACCACCCTATTCCCAATCGCTAACTAACAGTTCCCCCCATAGCACAACATGGCACAACTCAAACTTACTTCGTGCTTTCGGCTGGAACATGCGTAAATGCAATTCGAAAGCGAATTGGATTCGGTTGTAGGGGGAGCTTCATATAACATCAACAAGAGTCCTTAAAAATCCACCAAATCTTTAATGTCAACCTTTAGTACTTCAGCTATCTCGAATAAAATGTACGCAGAAGGATTGTGGCCACCTTTCTCTATCCGGTTAATGCTCTGCTTGTCCCGGCCAATCCGCGTAGCTAATTCAACTTGGCTAAGGCCAGATTCAATTCGCAGTTTGCGAACATTGTCTCCAAGTTTCTTTAAAAACGCTTCTTTGGTCACGTCGCAAGAACGTAGAAAATAGTAAACATATTTGTTTACTATTCAATTTTTACCTACATTAGCTGAATGCTTATCCGACCGCCATAATTTTAATAACCTAAATTCAAAACCATGCATCCAGGAGTTACAGCAGCCATATGGTCACTATTATGCCTTATCGCTCTATTCTTTTTAATCCGATTTTTTTACCGATACTTTAAAAAACCACGAAAACAATGAAAACCTTCATTATCGCAGCACTTACGCTGCTGCTTTTTTCTTGTCACAAAACGCAAGATGCACCTGTAAACAGGCAGGAGGAAATAGTCACTGAATTAGGCTTCGATGTCAACAAGATAAAGTTTACGAACACATCCTCCGCACCACAGCTCGCCTTCAAAACAATTTCGGAAGCGAAACAATA
>Ga0181465_100820_pt1 | contig 13201 bp, 14 predicted proteins | sample InSIn3gowninarea_FD_119076 | JGI IMG/M metagenome (GOLD analysis project Ga0181465, IMG submission 119076) | Clean room microbial communities from NASA Spacecraft Assembly Facility at Jet Propulsion Laboratory, Pasadena, California, USA -... ... | reverse complement strand
ATACCCCTTAATTCAACTTCCTTTCCTTCCGTAGAAAATCTGATGAAAAGTTCTTGAAAATTAAAAGCTATTGTACCCAAGGATTGTAGCCATTGGACTCCTAGTACAACATCATCACCTCCCATTGGAGGATTACCATACGAATGGTACATGTTCAGGACTACTCTTCTGAACAATAATGTAATTCCTGGTTTCGAGGAATTAATGGCTAGATGCATTCAAGAAGAAACAAGGGTAGCAAAGGAAGAAATGCCCTTGCCTAAAGGTCCTCCTGCTGCTTTTTCTTCTCATTCTAAGAAAAGAAATAATTATGGGTCTAAATTGAAAATAAAGGTTGGACCTAAGGGTGGAAGAAAAGGACGATGTTACATTTGCAATAAAGTAAGTCACTACGCAAGGGAATGCCCTGATAGAAAGGACTCTCACCATGACGATGATCAAAATCCCTCTCATGGTAATCAAAGGAATGGAAAAATAAATAGAAAAGGTAAAAGGAATGTTGGAAATCAAGGAAGAGGGTAACCATTCAAGAAGGCTAGAAATTCGAGGTATGAATCTAACACTGTTGACAATAAGCAGGCTGAATATTATCTACCTCCACTCCTTCAAACTCAATGGGAATTTGGCTCATTGATAGTGGTGCCTCAAGACACTTCATTGGTTACAAATAAGTACTCCATACTCTGGTAGAGAAAGAAACTAACCTAGAAATTGTCCTTGGAGATGACATGAAATACCCCCGTGAAAGGTGTAGGCAATGTTTCTCTCAAATTGAATCAAGGTAATACAATCCACTTACAAGATGTATTATATGTACCTGATCTCAAAAAGAACCTTTTATCCATCTCGACAATGGAAGACAAAGGCTACAAGGTAACCTTCAGTGATGGCAAGGTACATATATGGAAAAATAATGTTAAAGATGCTTTCACTCTTGGGTTTCGAGTTGGTTCTTTATATCAGATCAGTGGAAGTCCACTAGGTGTCATGTCTTGTGACACAACTCTTCAGTCTGAACTTTGGCATCGGAGGTTTGCCCACCTTCATTACAAAGCTCTACCCGATGTAAGATAGATGGTAATTGGGATGCCCAATTTCCAAGTAGAGAAAGAAGGTGTATGTCTAGGATGTGCCAAAGGAAAGCTCAAAAGGGGACCATTCCCCTCAAGTCAAAGCAAGACCTCTGATATATTACAACTAGTTCACTCAGACATATCTAGTATAATGCCTGTGAACTCCTTGGGAGGATATTCATATTATCTTACCTTTACATATGATTATTCTCGAAAGACCTAGATATACTTCTTGAAAAAGAAGGATGAAGTGTTCTCTTGGTTTCGACACTTCAAAGCCTTGATCGAGAATCAAACCGGAAAGAAGATCAAGATCTTAAGAACTGATAATGGGACTGAATATGAATTTAATGAGTTCCATGATTTTTGTAAAGAGGTTGGCATCAAGAGGGAGACTACTACACCATATACTTCTGAATAGAATTGTGTGGCGGAAAGGAAGAGTTGCACGATTATGGAAGTTTTCCGGGCCATGCTACATGATCAAAGACTTCTGAAGTTTCTATGGGCTGAAGCTGCAAACACTACCATATATACAAAATCGATGCCCTCATCAAGCATTAGGTTCCAAGACTCCTGAAGAAAAGTTCACCGGTAAGAAACATGATGTTTCTCATTTTAGAATTTTTGGAAGCCCTGTATATTTTCATGTGCCAAAAGAGAAAAGAAATAAATTGGGTGCATTTGGAAATAAGGGAATTTTCGTGGGCTATGGTGAAAATACTAAAGGCTATAGAATCTATGTAGCCGGTCAAATGGAAGTCATGATTAGTCATGATGTCACCTTTGGCGAAGATATGGCTCTCAGCAAGGTGGACAATCTTCTGACTTTGAGGAGCTCTCAAGAAGTCGACACCAGGGAACCAAAAGAAAAGGATGATGAATCAATGCCTGATGTAGAAGAACCCATGGATCCGATTGATACTCCTCCACATGAGCCTTCCTCTTCTAAGAAGAGGCCCTCATGGCTTAGGGGACTACTTGATGATGCTGAAGGACATGTTGCACCCTGAGGAACCTTTCATGAAAGTAAGAAACCTAATAGGTATTAGGGATACCTGACCATCATGAGCATGATCATACAAAATGAGCCTTCATCATTCTCATATGCTATCAAGCATCAAGTATGGAAGGATGCTATGACCAAAGTATATGAGTCTATTATGAATAATGATGTATGAGAAGTAGTTCCCAAACCCCAAGATAAGATAGTTGTTAATTCCAAATGGCTTTACAAGATAAAGCATGCAATAGATGGAAGTACGGAAAAGTATAAGGCTCATTTTGTTGCTCGTGGTTTCTCCCAGAAGGTAGGTATAGACTATGATGAGATATTTGCACCTGTTGCTAGATATACGACCATCCACTCGATCATAGACCTTGCCGCTTCACAAGGATGGAACCTACATTAGATGGATGTCAAGATCGCGTTCTTGCACAGCTTGATCAAAGAAGAGGTCTACGTGGAGCAACCAGAAGGATTTGAGATTTATGATCGAAAATATCATGTATGCAAGTTGAAGAAGGCTCTCTGTGGGCTGAAGCAAGCACCTCGAGCATGGTATGAGAGGATCAATAGCTACTTGATGAAGCTCAAATTCACTAGGAGTGAAGCCGATCCTAACCTTTACTTTAAGGTTGAAGATGATAAATCTCTCATACTGCTGTTGTATGTGGATGACCTCTTTCTAACAGGTGTAGACCCTCTCATTCTCAAATGTACGAGGGAGTTCACTTCTGAATTTGAAATGAAGGACCTAGGACTGATGCACTATTTCCTAGGACTTGAAGTGTGGCAGAAGCCAAGGGAAACTTTCCTATCTCAAGGAAAATATGTGGTGAAGATATTGGAAAGATTCGGTATGGTGGACTGCAAGCCTGTAACTACCCCGATGGAGCTTGACTTCAAGGAATTAAGCAGTAGTGCTGCCGGACCTGTTTTATGAAATGCTACTGAGTATCGACAACTCGTCAGAGCATTAATGTTCTTAGTGAACTCCCGTCCAGATATATGCTTCGCAATCAACACATTGAGTCAACATATGGTTGAAACCCACCACATACATTGGATTGGTGCCAAGAATCTGTTGAGATATCTTCGTGGCACTATCACTTATGGGTTAAGATACACTGCCAGAGATGTGAGACTATTTGGATACACAGATGTTGATTAGGCAAGCAATGTGGAGGACCGTAAGAGCACTTTTGGGTGTTATTTCTCCTTGGGATCTGCTTCAATATCCTGGATGAGTAGGAAGCAAAAGTCGGTGACCTTGAGCACCGCCGAAGCAGAGTATATTGCTGCCAACATGGCCTCCTATGAGGCAGTTTGGTTGCAAAAGCTTTCCAGTGAGATGTTTGGAATTACATTAGATACCACCGTGATCCTTTGTGACAACCAGAGTGGGATTCATTTGTCAAAGAATCTTGTATTTCATGATCACTCCAAGCATATCGATATCAAATACCACTATATTTGAGATATGATGCAGCAGGGAGCTATAAGGCTCCAACATATCGGTACAGATGAATAGGTCACCGACATTCTGACAAAACCCCTTGGGAAAGTAAAATTTTTGACTTTCTGAGAACAACTTGGAGTTGTTCAAAGACCCTCCGATGAGGGTCATGTATGATACATTGAGCTCTGGGAGCTCCAAGGGGGTGTGGGGTACTTCTTGGAGCAGCATATGACCACAAGATAATTCACTATCCCCTGATGGTATACATGTACACCCCATGGTGACATTGTAGCAGGATTGATGTGTTCTCCTGTGAGGCCTGGATTGATGTGTTCTCCATGGCAATTGTAGAAGGATTGATGTGTTCTCCTGTGAGTCCTGTATTGATGTGTTCTCCATGGTGACTGTAGCAGGATTGATATGTTCTCCTGTGAGGCCTAGATATATGTGTTCTCCATGGCGGCTTGGATTGATGTGTTCTCCATGGCGATTGTAGCAGGATTGATGTGTTCTCCTGTGAGGACAGGATTGATTAGTTCTCCTGTCGAGGCATCCTACCCATGCAGTCTGGGACTTATGGGAAGTACCTCTCATCTGATCAATGAGCAGGGAAATGAAGTTAGGGACCATAGTAGTATCGATGGATGCATCATTGTATCTACCGTACTCCCTATGCTAGGATGTCCTCCATTGATCTAGGATCAATGATACTGGTCTGGGACCAATGGTAGGAGTTGTACCATACTATAACACTGACTTCGGGTCAATTGAGATGAGTCTGGGACCAGTGGTACATACTCTGAGACTGACTTCATGTCAGTGCAGTACTGGTCTGGGACCAATGAGAGTGGTACATACTATGACGCTGACTTCAGGTCATTGAGAATGGTCGGGAACTAGTGGTACACTCTCTGAGACTGTGACACTAGTCTGGGACTAGTGGTAGGAGTGGTACTTACTATGAAGCTAACTTCAGGTTAGTTGAGACTGGTCTGGGACCAATGGTACGCACTCTGAGACTGACTTTGAGTCAATGGAGGATGATACTGGTCTAGGACTAGTGGAGTTGTACTCACTATGACGCTGACTTCGGGTTGGTTGAGATTGGTCTGGGACCAGTGTTACATCTCTGAGACTGACTTTGAGTTAGTATGATACATCCTCAATCATTTCTTCTTCTTCATAATTTGGACAAAAGCATAGTAGAACAGAACAAAGTAGAGCAGCACATAATAGAGCAGAGTCGTACAGATCAATACAGGGCACAACAAGACAAAGAAGAACAGGAAAAATAGAGCAGAGCAGGGCAAGGGTCAGACTTTACAGGGCAGTGCATTTGATGAATGAATAGTAATGACCAATAGACAGATTGCAGATGAAGTTCTCCCTAGTTGAGAGGGAGTGTTAAAACTGCCAAGTAGGGCAAAAATTCATGAGGGTCATCTTATTCATGGCTGATAATATGTTCATTAGATTCCTCTCATCAAAAGGTGTAGGATTTAAATAAAGATCATCCGATTCGATAAGTATTCATGGAGATATGAATTTATTTTTATTATGGAATTATTATCAAGCTGACCTACAACTCATGTAGGCTCAGAAGCCCAACAATCGCATCTATTCAAACACTAGTGTTGTGTATAAATATAGGAGGACTTTTCCTCATTTGGACTCACTCATATCATCACATCTCTTTCTCTCTACTACGCAGAAAAGATTCTCTTCTCTAATGCGCAGAAAAGGGTCTCTCCCTCACACATGTGAAGCTGGAAGTTACCGAAACTGAAGCTGCAACTGCAAAAGTAAAGTTTGATTTGCGTGAACTAGAAGATCTCCTCATCTGAACTACACTGTAGATTCATCTGAACCTCCTCTGGAAGCCACAACTTTTGGTGGTGGAATCAAGTCAATTCCATGGACAGTTTGCAAGATATTGACTGCACTAGTTTGAAGATGAAGCCACTAATGCTGATGCTACTGATCTAGGGTTTTCTACTACTGATATAAATCAGATTTATTGTATTATTTGTCTCTGCTGAATTATTGAAGATAAAAGAAGATTTGATCAAAGGGTTTCCCCACACATTGTGGGGTTTGTCCCTGGCTAGCCGCCACATCTTGCATCTCTTATCTTGGCTTGTTTTCTGTCGATCATTTAATGTTCTATCTGCACTTTACTTTATGTACATGTGATTGCTAATCTGTGGAATATACTAAGAAAAAGAAGTAAAATGTTATAAGCATAGAACATACCATAACTTAACAAAAACAAATCATGATAGTCTTAAATACTTTTTGGAACAAAGATTGTCTTTAGAAAAGCAATAAAAATGGGTCATAAAAATGTTGGGTTATGAATTTGAAATCATTTACAAAAAGGGAAGAAAATTGTTGTTGCAGATGCACTCTCAAGAAAGGATGAGGATGTGGAAGCATTATTTTATGCCATTTCTATTATCCAACCAAATTTGATAACTTAAGCAAGGGATGAATGAAAGAATTATGAAGAGGTGTGGACGTCCATTCAAAAGTTGCAACAAGATCCCAGTAAATATTATACATTTTCCTACAAAAATGATTCATTGTGTTACAAAGGTTGCTTATATATTTGTAAGAATTCCCAACTCAAATAAAATATTCTTTTGGAATTGCACACCTCCCCCTTAGGAGGGCACTCGGGATTTTTAAAAAATTACCACGAGATCAAGAAGGATTTTTTTGGGGATGGCCTTAAATCTGATATTTAAAAGTTTGTGGCAAATTGTTTGGTTTACCAACAAAATAAAGTTGAGACAATTAAGAGCTCGAGTCTATTACAACCTGTATCCATTCCAAGTCAACGTTGGGAGGAGGTGTTAATGGATTTTATCACAGATTTACCCAAGTCTAAAGGAAAGGGTGTCATCATGGTGGTAGTTGATAAAATTACCAAGTATGCACATTTTTGTGCATTATCTCATCCTTTTAAAGCTAGTATAGTTGCTACTGCATTTATGGAAACAATTAAAAAACTACATGGTAGCCCAAAGATTATTGTAAGTGGCAGAGATCCCATTTCATTGGAAATTTTTGGATGGAATTATTTTCTTGTCTTCATGCTCAATTATCTCATAGATCATCTTATCATCCTCAATATGATGGGAAAAATGAGATAGTGAACAAATGTTTGGAAGGATATCTTTGTTTCTTTGTATCTAATAAACAAACACAATGTGTCAAGTGGTAACCTCTAGCAAAATGGTGGTATAACACTTCCTTCCATACTACAGTAAAAATGACCCCATTTATCGCATTTTATGGATATCACCCACCATCCATCACATCATCTTTAAGAGAAAATTCTAAGGTTCAAGTAGTGGAAGATCACATCGAGCATCAACAACAAGTTCTACAACTCTTAAAGCATAACCTCACTCTGGCACAGAATCAAATGAAACAATAGGCAGATCAACATTGCAGTGAAAGAAGTTTTGATGTAGGTGATTGGGTATTTTTATAGCTACAACCATAAAAAAAAATTGTCCCTCAAGCAAGCTAGGTGGGATAATAAATTATCAATCAAGTACCATGGTCCTTACGAGGTGTTACAAAATATTTGTAATATGGCATACAAATTGGAGTTACCTGCATCTTCGCGAATACACCTAGTTTTCCATGTTTCACACTTAAAGAATGTTATTTGTGACAAGCTCCCAATTCAAACAATATTTCCAAAACTTGATGAAGAAGTCAAAATAATATTTGAGCCTGAAGTAGTGATGGAAACAAGAACCTGACAACTACAAAATCGATTAATTTCAAAGTATCTCATTAAGTGGAAGAACTTACCCGCGGAAGATTCCATATGGGAGGATGAGAATTTTATACAAAAGCATCCAGAACTACTCAAGCATTGAGGACAACACTTTTTTGAAGGAGAGGGGCATGTTGGGTCCCTATAATACTAGTTTAGCTCTATTTATTGTTATTGTTAGTGTAACCCCCTATTGTTATCGTTGTGCCCATGTAGCCCCCATATTGTTATTGGTGTGCGCCATAGAAGCCAACCTTTTTTATTGTTGTGCCCTTACACTATTATTGTTATGTAGGCTTTAACTATATTGTGACCCTTTAGACTCCTATATATATGAAGGAGGCCTTATCATTTGTATCATCCAAGAATTGTTCATTTATGTGATGCAAAGGAGGTTTCCCCATCGAAGAGGATATTTCTCAAGTTGTTGATCTATATTTTTTTATTTTTTTTGTGAGCTGGTTGCATAATAGAAGACAATCAGTTGTGAAAATATCCCATGACCAATGGAACAAACTTTGGAATATGGAAGGTCATAATGAATAATTTTCTAATGGCTTTAGGTTTTTAAGTTTGGGATTCAGTGATTTCTAGAAGCACAATAGAAAAAGAAGAATCCAAGGAACATAATGAAATATCATTGAATGAAATCTTGAGTGGGCTACCAAATCTTATGAAGGTCAAAATGGAGAAATTTTTATTAGCAAAATAGCTTTGGGAAACGTTTCAAGATATTGTTGGTCATAACCTCTAATCTAGAAGATGATGGAAAAGAGCACCAAGATGAACAAAATAATACAAATGCAAGAAAATATGAAGGGATCAATTTCAAAAAAGAAGATGATAGTGATGAAATTTCTGAAGTTGAAGTCAAAACAGATCTTAGGACAAAGATTGCAACTGCCATAAGTAGATTAAATAAATAAAATGAGGAACTCAAAAATCAAGTACAATATCTTGACAAGATAAATAAGGAAGTTGTCCATATGAGGCATAAAATACAAGAAATGGATGAGGAATTCAACAAGCTTAAGGAATAATTTCAGCATAACATGATGAGACATCGTGAAGAAGTCATATCCATGAAAAATCAACTGGACAAAGCAGAAAGGAAGGAAGACAATTTGACAAATCATCTTAAACATAAGTCTGAAAATTTGAGCCAAGTTGAAGTAGAAATTGGTCAATATAAGGAATACTCATTTTCCCTAAAAACTCAACTAAAATAAGAAAAGAAACAAAAGCAAGAAGTTGAAGTTGAGATGGAAAATTTATTCATCCTAAAAGGACAAGTTGATGAAGCAAGAAAGGAAATAAAATTCATGGCAGGTCAACTAAAAGAAAAAGATAATGAAATCTTCATAATTAAATCATACATCGTCTCTCTTAAAATAGAAGCAAGTAAAGAAACAAGGATGAAGGAAGAAATGGAGAACCATCTATCAAAGAAGGATGATGAATGTAAGAAGATGAAAGAAGAAATTGATATCCTAAGGAGAGAAGTTGATCAATTGAACAAGAGTCTAAAGAGATATCAAACCCTAGATGACATCCTAATTCACCAAAGATCCCCCCTTGATAAATCATGTCTTGGTTATGTAGGTGAACCCTCAAGAAAAAATGATGCAAACCCTAATGCATCAAACAACAAGGATGTAGAGAATCTTGGAAGAAATGTTGATGCCCCTAGTTCCAACAAAAGAAAGGAGATTAATCAAGATAGCCTTATAAGAAACCCTACTCCTAGAAGTTGTGCAAAAGGTGTCAAAGATGCAAGATGCAATGGATATCATCAAAGGATCACAAGGAAAAATACTTCAGAAGTACATCAAGACAAGCTCCATCCTCCAAGCACCTAAGTATATTTTTTGGTTATTGTTATTCTTGAACAAATCTTAGGCACATGGAAAAGGATTGTAGGGCATACAATAAGGAAAAAAATAATGTTCCCCAACAACCTCCTAAAAGCAAATTTTCAAGAATAATTTATGTTTCATCATTAATGAACAAGATGGAATGCTTAAAATTTCGTAATATTGGTCATATGGATCATGATTGTAACTTGATTTGGGTTCCTAAAAAAGCTAAAACCATAACAACCAAGCATGAAAGGAGAGTTACACAAGTTTGGAAAAGGAAGCAAACTGAATCATAAGAATACCATGTGGGAAGTGTCTTGGACACTTAAGGCGTCAACTCATGTTGTTGATCTGATGAATGTATCATTGGTCGATATGATATTCCAAGTTTTGATGATGATATTCTACCAATGCATACCATGAGAGGGAGCTTGTGACTATTTGACCATTCTTGCAAGATACATCTTTGATGAGCCCTGGAAAACCCTTGATGATTCACACATGGAACTATGAGACACATATATTAGGGGGAGAAATTCTATTGAAGGACATTACCCTTTGTCCAAATTACACATCTGATGGACTATTGTTGAATTTGCATTCCACTTGATCACAAAGTATCAATGTTTCTTATTCCATAAGAAAAAAGCGGAAACATGTGGGGTTTATGCAGGTAGGCTCGGAGTTGGTTGATCACAAGAAGAAATGAAAATTAATACATATCTCTTGCACCACATTGCTAGAAGAAGGAAATCATGATGATAGGGGATGAAACATGACAAAAATAAACATGATAGGGGAATAACTTTATGGAAAAAGGTGTTGTTAGGACACGCCATTTTCCATTGATGTTAAAGGGGGAGAGAATGTTGAAAGGGTGAGAATATTTCCATCAATGAAAAAGGGGGAGATTATTGGTCAAAGTTGTCATTGATGTCAATAGAATGATGTAATTGTTGAATATAATGGAAACCCTAGGTCTATTTTAATGCCCTTCTTGATGCCCTAACCCTATCAATGCTTGTAAAGAAACCCTAAGATTCCAAATTCATGATGCCCTAAACCTAGATGTTTTGAAAACCTTAGGTGAGAAAAACCTAGATCCTAAATACATGAAATGTTGGCACTAATGAAATTAATGAAACCCTAATATTTCTTGAGAATGGACCTAATTGAAGATCCATCCCTAACCCTATCTTATAAAACCCTAAAAACCCTAACCTTGTTAAAATCCTAAATTCATGCTCCTAATACCGTAACCCTAAAATTCCTAAAAACTAGCCCTAAATAATATTCATTTTACTTCATAAAAAAAAATCCAAACCTTCCTATAAAATCCCTAAACTCTAACCATACATTACCTTATTCTACGATACATTACCTTACATTACACACTACCAAAAATATTAAAATAATAATAATCCTAGGTTACCATACATTACGTTACCATTACATTGATACCATCAAGTCAACTTTTAGTGGGCGACTCTCCATAGGACGTAACCTTTAAAATACCATTGAATCGCTATAAAATTGACATGGAATTATAGTTAGACCAATCCATCCAGTTGATAAATATGACCACAGAGAAGAAAATAATACAAGCGAAGTGAAAAACATCTTGTAAACTAGCAAGGTTGTGCCAATCGCTCTTGGTGCAAGTATCTTAGTGAAGGCAATAAAAAAGGCGTAGTGGAGAACAAAAAATTTGTGAAGAAACATTATGATTTGAAAACTAGCACCTGTACAATGTTTTTTGTCCTGTAGCATCACCTTGCGACATATATGAATAATATCTCTTATAGACTTGTGGTGACATTCCCTCTAACTTGCGGATATGTTGGGTTTGTTGGGATCAATCATTAACGAATTCCTTGGGAGACATGTTGCAAACCTTGAAGACCTATTGAATACCTTGAAGAATCTATGAAGAAGACCTCGAAGTGATTTTGTGGAGATTTTGGAGCACTTTTGAAGATAATTCAAAGACTCTTGTTGAAGCATCATTTGGAGCCTTTTAGGAAGCAACTTGAAGACTAGTCTTGTGGGCCCTGTGTAAAATCTTTTTGAATAGTTTGAAGAACACTTGCAGAAGAAGATTGTAAAGATATCCTTGGAGACATTAGAAGAGACCTCATAATGCTTTGATGGAAGTCATCATGATGTGACCTTGAAGAAAATTATTTGGGTGAGATGAAGAGTGGTGGAGGCACCTTCTGATAATCATAAAGTTGTCATTGATGAGCTAAGCAAGGGCATTGTTGAAGCAAAACTTAAGATATTGTCAAGGCTTGTTGGAAAGTTTTTGGAGGCCTTGAAGAACCATTCAACCTACATTGAAGAGCTGAATAATATTGATAAGGTTTGTGCCCTATAGGATAGGTGTCCTAAAAAATATTAGGTTGAACCCTATGCTAGAGATATGGTGCCTTAGAGGATATGAGTCCTCAAGAATATTAGGTTGGAGCCTCATGAATTCCAAGTTTGTGCTTGGAAAAGTATAGGATGGATCCTTTTGGATTAAAAAATTGGTGTCTTCATCTAAGGTTGAAGTCCTAAACATTATTGTACTTGATTTAATGTAAAGAAGAGGGTTGGAGTCCTCGTTATTTCTATTTAATAAAATTATTTTTTCTATATTGTTCATTTTGTGTTCTATTTATAAGCGATATAAAATGGTAAAGAAAAAATTATAAAATAAATATTGATTCACCCCTCCTATCAGTATTTCCAAAACACTGATGCGATCAAGGAGGGCACACTTATTCTAGTCGAAGGAATGCGCTCAAAGGAAGACTTAATTCCTCAGGACAAAGTTTGGAACAAGGAAGGGGAATTATGTTTAAGAGTGTGCCATGTTCCCTTGGGGGGTGTAGGGGGAACTTTTGAAAACAAAAGGATTCCCGATCAGGGCTTAAGAGTGCACTTTTGCGCTCCTAACCCTAACGGGTTCACTTTGCAACCAAAATGTGTCTAAGTGTGAAAGATAGAACAAGGGGCAGACTTAATGATTTTATACATAGAATCATGTGTGATGCATACCAAATCCTCAATACAACTTAGACATAATTAAACAATGATAAATAAACATCAAACTTCTAGTTTACAAACACTCCCTAAGTACAATGGACAACATGTGTGCGACTATGACCAAAAGTGTCATTTTGCAACAAACATAGGCGTCATGACGATGAAATGTACTAGGTATGTTCTAATCAACGTGACAACACTTAAGAATGATCAAGAACACTTGAAACACATACAATGACTTGACATGACACTTGACGACCAAGGTGACACTTGATACAAAAGCTAAGTAGGCTCCAAAACGTAAATGTAACAAAAGTTTGGAGGGTGTTGTAGCAGCGAAAACACGTATGTTCTCTAATTAATTGTTCATTCACTACAGAAGATTCAGTAGCATTGTTCGCTACAGGATAATTTGGCAATGCACTGTCGAAATTTTATACGATGACTTCTAGGAAGATGAATCAACTCAACTCTTTTCAAATTGACTTTCACGTCCCTAACTTTGTCATTAACATAGTGAATGATTTCTCTTTCCTTTCTTGATCGGATTTGCAACATTATTACAAATTTTTCCAATCGAACAAATAGTATAAGAGGGTTTTTTTTTTTTTTTAGTTTGATCACGGGTTTTTGATTCAATACAAACTTACATTCCCATTTGATGATGCCATTAAGGCAAATTGGAAAGTACAGGTGTGTTTGCAAGCTTCAGAATTGTATTTACACCAAGGAAACAATGAGTTCCTCTCCTTCTCCTCCTTCAGGAGATTCCAGCAGCTCATTCTTTCTTGTTCCTCAAAAGAAACTGAATTTTACAACCAAGGGTCATGAAAAATAATTGATTCCCCTTCTCCCCAAAAGAAGGGAAACTGAAAATTATATTTACAACAAAAAATAACTTCTATAAATGAGTAACTTTTCCATATTATTTAAAAGAAAATCAAAGCCTACTCCTAAATTAAATATCTAGAAGTTCTTAAAAAA
>Ga0181465_100819_pt1 | contig 13202 bp, 10 predicted proteins | sample InSIn3gowninarea_FD_119076 | JGI IMG/M metagenome (GOLD analysis project Ga0181465, IMG submission 119076) | Clean room microbial communities from NASA Spacecraft Assembly Facility at Jet Propulsion Laboratory, Pasadena, California, USA -... ... | reverse complement strand
TAAAGAAATAAAAGCAGCTAGAATTTATTAGACTTAACTGCACATAACACTAGTAGCTGACTATTTTTTTAAGAAACTAAAAATAGGCTTAGTTCCATAAAATGCATTGGCAAAAATGTTTTGAGCATCTGCTGGAATGGGAGTGTGTTTTATGCTTTTACGCATTTTCCAAAATTCTAATGCACCAAGAATAGTATAATAAGCAGGTTTCAAACCTTCATTCTTAATACACTTCAATCCATTTACAAGCATTCTAAACAAATATTTGTCTCTGTTGTCACCAAAATACTTATAAACTGAAGCCATTTCGTTTCGGGTGCAATATACTTTCAATCGCTTGGTAGTTCTGTTTATTGCGCTTGCCCTATGAGTAACCCTGCAGCCCTCAAAATATCTCATTTCATATCCAGCCCCCAAACTTCTTAGTCCATACTCCCACTCATTGCCATATAAAAATATCCAGTCAGCATAACCTCCTATTTTTTCATACGTAGTCCTACGCAAAATAGCCCCGCACCCAATAAATCCCACAACCTGTTGTCCATCCTTCCAGTTATAGACAGCACTTGTATAAGGACCAGTAGTAACGTTTAACGCTAAAACTCCAACTTTTGGATTTTTATCTAAATAAGCCAGTGCATTTTCTAATCCTGATTCTACATGGCTATCATCATCTATTATTATGAAGTAATCTCCTTTTGCCTCTTCAAACCCCAAATTCCAGGCGGGAGCACCTGTATTTGTAGGATTTGCGATAAGGGTTATATCAGGAAAAGTTTTTTTTATAGCGTCAACACTATTATCGGCAGAACCATTATCTACTACAACGATTTCAAAGTCGTTAACCCTACTGTTTATTAATTCTTTTGTTTTCGAAATAGTTAGTAGGACCTCGTCTTTTCGATTATAATTTACAATAACAAATGAAGCTTTCATTGTTTACCTTAGAGTTTAATTAATTGAACTGTTTCAGTACCTGTTGCTGCTTTTTACAAATAGTGCATCAACGATTACTTAGCCGGTTCAAAGTCGTGTTCCTATGCCCTTGCTACTTTAAAAGGCAACTTATTAAGAACAAGTTGTTTTATGTTAGTTATATAAGTGTTCTTTACAAAGAACCATACGTAGATGCAATAGAAGATAGTGCAGGAGGCAATAATCAACAGTTCGGTTACACTCATTTCTAACTTTAAAGAACGGATAGCCAGCGCAATAGGAAAGAACAACGCAGATCCAAATAAGCACTGAAGGAAAATTTTTGTATCGAGTGTTATCTCTACAAATCTGCGTGCAAAAAAGTATGACAGTAGCGGCACTAATCCTTCAGTAAGCAGGAATGTTACACCTGCCCCCTTATATGAAAGTAGAGGGATAAGACAAAGATTAGAGATAATGCTAAAAATCATTCCAATAAAAACGGCCTTAAAAAGGAGACGCTCCTGCCCAATTGGATTTAAAATTTGCAAAGCAAAAATATTTGTAAAGCCTACAAGTATTATTACCGGAGAAAGCAGTTGGAGGACACTGATCGCGTCAGCAAAAGTTTTGCCAGCAAAAAAATTGATAAGAAAATCAGCTTCTAAAAACATACCGACAGCAATAGGAATACCTATTACGGATATGAAGCTAAAGGACTTGTGAATTAGCGAGCTAACAGTATTTGTATCTCTTGCATGGTAAGCCTGGCTTACCTGCGGTATCATTACGGCCGAAATTGCTCCAATAACAGCAAACGGTATTCTAACAATTCGTAAAGCAGTAGAGTATAAACCAACTTCTACATCTCCCTTAATGAAACCGAGGATAATACTATCCATTAAAGCGTAGACACTAATTGCTAATGATGAGCCTAAAATGGTAACAAGTGGTTTAAAATGTTTTTTAAATGTCTCTTTAATTGAAAGTGCTGAAAAATTTATTTTAGCATGCTTCCTAAAATTTATAATATTAATAAGCCCATTTAATGTTGGGCCGCTGGCTCCAATTAAGTAGTATACGATTGAAGGTGATCCCTTTTTAAGGAAGACATACAGAAATACAACGGACAAAGTTCTTGAGACTAGTGATCGGAGACTAGTATATTGAAACATTTCTATACCTTGAAAAAACCACTCAACGGTTATCACATTTACCCACAGCAACCCTATACCTACAAATATAAGATCGAGGTGAGCACGCAACGTAGGTACAATTAAACCTGTAGCTAAATAAAAAAGCGAAAAAACAGCGACGGATGTTATGTGAATTAACATTAGTTCGCTAACAAACTTGTTTAATTCTTCTTTGTTGTTCTTTCTTTTAGCTGTCTCCCTTATACCATATGTAGGTATTCCAAGGGCAGCAAACAATACGAAATAGGCCGTTATACTGTCGATAAAATTAACTGATCCAATACCCCCTGGTCCTAATATCCGACTTGAATATGGAAAAGTTATTAATGGAAAAATAAATTGAGTTACTGATAAAATCGAGCTATAGAAAAGATTTTTCTTTAACACAATAACTAGGGGCTATAGTAGCCGTAATTATAATTTACCTTTTTGTTAAATTTTTTATTGCCCTTTTTAAAAGATAAAAATAATATCTTAGAGTAAGAGACGGATGTAAAACTGGTCTGTAATAATAACTGGTATTTTTAAAAACTTCTTCTCGATGAATCCAGTCTTCCATCATCCATCGGTACCGGTCGTCAAAGGGGTTAACAAAAACGGTAGAGATGAAACTTCTGTACTCTTTAAATTTTTTAACCTCCTTATCCACTGCTACAGCGGTGTTTGAAAAAGACCTCGTAGTTTGAGAATGTGTTCTAAAATAATTGAGCGGCATACTAGTATGTGCTATTTTCCCATCTTTACTCAACAGCTCCTTCCAAAATAACCAATCCCCTGAAAACTTTAAGTCTGTCCTTAAAACATCATCAATATTTTCTGGCTTTTTAAAAACAACAGCACTAGCATTCGGTATAGTATTTCGATATTTCAAGTAATTCTTTAGCTCAGATTTCCCGTCGACAATATAATCCTTGCTCCACCTCTCATTATCACCCGTATTGGCAAAAGTAACCAACCCTTTAATGTTGCCTTTTTCATCAATACGAAAAGAGCGACAGTGGGATATTAAAAGATCAGAGTGGATTTCGAAAGGCTTAATTAGTACTTCTAAAAAGTTAGGGGCAGCGGTATCATCACTTTCAGCAATCCATATTAAATTTGCACTAGCTGCTTCTATCCCTTTTTTCCATTGCTTAAACGGGCTACCACTATTCGTAGTATTATAAATTACCTTAGAAATTTTGGGGTTATTCCTATACTTTTCTATTACCTCTACGCTATTATCGTTAGAGCAATCGTCTAAAATAATAACTTCAAAGTCCTGAAAAGTTTGAGACAAAATAGAATCAATTCTCACACTTAGAAATGAAGCATGATTATAGTTTGGAATGATAACAGAAACTCTAGGCATGCTGACTTTTAAGTTTTAAATTATATCTAAGGCTTAAAATCATCGCTTTGTTGATTATAAAGAAAGGAACAGCAAAAAAAACATGCAACTCCCCCGCCGTAAACAATTAGCTTAAACCAACTGTCTATATTTCTAAATGCGTTATGAAACAGAAAATATAAGGTTATACCAAACGAAGAACATACTATCACAGGCTTTAGAATCACCATGAAATAAGACTTCCAATTAAATTTTACATACTTGAAAGCGATAAAAGGAACAAACCATCCATTGGTTAAGGCTCCAGCTAATAATGTTCCAAGTACAGCCCCTTTTAATCCGTAAGCACGACAAAGCAAAATGGATAGGAGGATATTTAGGCTAGCTTCTACTAATGACATTAGTGAAAAACCTTTCACAAAACCCGCTCCGTTAAGACAAACCGCAGTAACGTGAAGAATGGTATGATAAATAAGATACAGACCTGACACAAGAATAATAAAGCTAGTACCAGCAAAGAATTGTTCTCCAACCCACAACCTCGTAAATGGATAAGAAACTAAAAGCACCATCCAAAATACTATCATAGATATTGATAGAGTCAATTGCATAATTCTATCATGCACGTCATTAAATGCTCTCGTATTATTTCCACTCTTGGAAAGCTCTACCATACCAGGAAAAGCATTATCAGTTATTTTCCAAATTACTGTTGTTGCTAGCTCCGGCAACTTGGTAGTTAAAGAATATATTGACACTGCAGTTAAAGAAATGATGGATCCTACCAACACCCGGTCTGTTTGAAATACTACTTGTACCGCAAGACTATTTATAAATATAAAGACACCATAAGAAAACATATCCTTTAAAAGCTTCGAATCGAACTTTTTATAGGAGACATTCAAGTGCTTATAGTGCTTTCTAAAAAAATATAAGTTCAATAAGCTGTTAATAATAAAACCAGCTAGCTGAGCATACACAAAACTCCATAACTGAAAGCCTTGATAAATAAAAAACAATACAAGAAGAGTATTGCTAATCATTAAAGCAAACCCCAGCGAGTTTGACAAAACCTGCCTCTGATGAGCAAAAAAAATTCCTGAAATAGATCTTAGCAAAAACTGGAGACCAACTAATACGCAGACAAAGGATATGATGGGCTGGACGTCATTCTGATAATTTGTTGGAACATTAAAAATTTTCACTGCAAAGGGAGCTAAAGCAATGCCCATAATCGCTATAATGCTTCCGATAATAGCATACACGACAAATGAAGTCGAAATAATTTTCTCAATTTTGTTTTTACTTTCGTCTGTTCCATCTCTCGTTCCAGCAAGATTTCTCGAAATGCCCGCCCCTAATCCAAAGTCAAAGGTTCCTAAATAGCCAGTAATTTGAAATATTATTATCGACAGTCCATAAATATTTGCACTTAACTGTTTAACAATAATAGGAGTTGTAACTATATTGACTAACATAGATATAACCATAAAAACCTGGGAAGAAATCGTGCCCCAAAAAGCTGATTTTGTTCTACTCATAATCTTATAAAGCTATCATAGCAATAGCAGTAACAGTTTACTTTCGGTGAAAGCCATTGCGAAAGCTAGCTGAAGGCGTAAACTATCTGTATTCTTAGCAACTATTAGAATGTTGGCATTTGTTGTTACCTTATATATTCTAATCGTAATAGCTAATTTCCTTTTTTATAAATTTTGTGATATCTTCTATCTCTAAATCTTTGTCGAAAAAGCGCTTACAATTAGGATAATCAAATGTCAATTTCTTCATATCCTGGTTTGATAGCGTCTCCAATTCCTTCATTAGATCATCAAAAGAGGCTAAATAATCAGACGTAAACATCTCTTCATATTCGAAGTAAAATTCCCGATCCTTACTCAAGTATTGCTCTTTATCGAAAGGATAAAAAATAATCTTCTTGTTTAAAAAGGAATAATCCAGAATTATTGAAGAGTAATCTGATATTAAAGCATCGGTAAAAGGAAGTAGTGGATAAATGTCTATTGCACCATCAAGATTCCTGATATTACTATATTTAGAAAGATCTATACTGAACCTTGTTGAAACGTGAGATTTTATTAAAAACAAAAAATTATTTTTTTTACATAAGGAATGGAGCCTATCAAAATCACTTATCGCCTCCATCATAAAGTTTGGATTAATATCTCTATAAGTTGGCATGTATATAATCACTACTGCATAATTGGAAAGTTCCGAAGATAGTTGTGCAAGTTCCAGACTTTCAAATTTCTCTATGTGTTTCTTTAGTTGAGAAAAATCGTTTAACAAAACTGTGTTCCTAGGGTAAGGACCAATGCATACTTTATTTAAGGGCAATTTGAAAGCAGATGAGAAAATTAAAGCCATTTCCCTTCCGGTAGTTAAGACAGCAGAAGCGTTTCTGAATGTCTTAGGCTCCTCTATAAAGCTTAAGAACTTCTCCCTTAAAGTTTTTGGATTAACTTTTGGTCTCTCGGGACCCTTTGTTATATCATATTCTATTTTTTTAATTCCCACTCCATGCCACAAATTAAACAGTATAGCAGAGCCGCGAAAGCAAGGGTGAATGATCTCTTTTGGTTGGGCATGACAAATATAAACTTTGGCAATAAGGGCATAGTAAATGGAAGTAAAAGAGTTTCTACGGTATGCAGTAAGTCCTAAAGACCTCAACTTTTCTACTACCTCAACCTTGGGGCTTATCCATACATGTTTAATTTCCGGCAAATTTTGCGACGCATAAAGGAAAAAATATTTTGTATTATCACGAAAAGTAGCACCATAAAGCCAAACTTTTTTGTTTCTTGGATAAAAGGAAACAAGATGATAAAATAAAAGATACAGGCATTGCTTTACGAACAGAAAAAGGTTTTTTGCTGTCATTCTTTATAATCTAATTATAGTTCTCATCGACACTTAATGCAATGCTGATGACAGAACAATTTGTACAAGTATGCGATGCAACAAGAAAATTATTAGCGAGACAGCGGCACTCACTAAGTTTATTACATCTTGTAAGTAAGTAATTATAGGAGTTAATACAGTGTTGGTTTTAGCAAGTCAATAAAAAACTTATACAAGCTTCACTTGAAAAATAAGCTTTATTATTTCTTTTTAAAGTATTCGCCGTCTTATACCACTTAATAAAGATGGAAAAAAACTTCTCTTAGATGGTGTATCACTATAGCCATAACTATATTGACTATAGCCATAAGTATGACCGTAAGAACTATTAATATCTACTCCATTAAAAATCACACCTTCTTTTTTAAAGTTTGCGCTGCCTAAATCTTCAAAAACCTCTTTCAACTTTGCCTTAGGCGTATGATTAAATCTTACAACAAACAGCAGGCAGTCAACTAAAGGAGAAAGACTTTTAGCGTCTGATACCAATCCTATCGGACTAGTGTCAATTATAATGTAGTTAAAGCGCTCTTTCAAACTGTCCAACATTAATTTCATCCGATCACTTTCCAACAGTTCCACCGGATTTGGAGGGATTTTACCAGAAGGGATGACATAAAGCCTCTCTGTATTAGGTACCTTTTTTATGATTTGCGACAAGTCCTTTAATCCTATTAAGTAATCCGTGACCCCCTCGGAATTGTCTATACCTAGAGACTTCGATAATTTTGGTTTTCTCAAATCTAGCTCAATAAGGACTGCACTGTTATTATTATATGTTAACGAATTACCTAAGTGAGATGAAAGAAAGGTTTTTCCCTCCCCGGAAATGCTGGAAGTAAACATCAATACAGGGGTTTTAACACCTGTAAGCATAAACTTCAGGTTATTTCTTAAGTTCAACATTTGCTCTTTCAATACTGATCTTTCTTCAAATGCATTTTGTTTAGCGGCAGTAGTTGTTTGCTCAAAAATTTCGGCAATTATTGGTGTCTTAAATTCTTTTTTAAGAAAATCTTTGTCTGTAACATTTCGGTTCGTACTGTATTTAAAGAAAAGGTAGGCTGTTCCTATCACAAAACCGCCAATAACGAATCCCAGTATTACCAGGTTTCGATTTGGTTTAATTGGATTTACAGGAATAAAAGCAGGAGCTATAATTTTGTTGTCGATGATGTTGCTAGCTGCAACTACTGCTGACTCTTCTCTTTTTTGTAATAAATAAGAGTAAAGACCTTCTTTTACCCCTTGTTGTCTCTTAATATTGATAAATTCTCTTTCATAACCCGGTACTTGCGAAATCTTCCCCTCTATTTGATTAACTGTCCTTTGCAAGGAATTTTTTGTTGTTACAGCACTTCTTCTATAATTAGCAACATAGCTTCTGATAGTTTCTTTTGTGGCGCTAATTTGCTGCTCAAGATTCTGAAGAATTTGGTTTCCAGGTTGCAGAGATAGGGAAAGACGGCGCCTTTCTCTTAACAACTCCTGGAATTGATTAATTACACCAACTAACCCTTGGTCAATATTACCTAAGGCAGGGGTAATATCGGCTTCGTTTTCGGGACTATTTATGTATCTCTCTATTTGATTATAAACTTCAAGCTGAAGTTGGGCTACATTAAGTCTCTGATCTGCATCCTTAACCTGATCAAGGTATAACTGAGCGTTCTCTCCTATTTCAGTTATGCCCCGTGCTCTTTTAAAACTCTCTACTTCTCTTTCAACGGAACTCAACTCACCACCCAGCGACTGCAGTCTTGTATCAATAAACTTTATTGTGTTTAATGCAATTTTATTTTTATCTTCTAATGTGTATCTATTATAAGTGTCTAAAACAGAGTTTAAAAAATCCGCAGTTCTTTCCGGGACCTCATCCTCGTAAGTTAACTCCAGTATCGATCCTCCACCATTTGAAACAGCTGTATTAATTTCATTAGACTTTTTATAAGCGAGAGGCAAAATGGAGTCAATTTGAATTTGATAAGAGCGTGACTCTTCGGGGATAGTATTAGAAAAGTAATTAACACTAAACTGATCCTTATATACGTGAAAGGGCTGATTTAGCTGAACAGTAATTGTCTTTAAATTTTTATTATTTTCCTGGTAACTCAAGTCAACTTTACGATCATCCCTTAATGTTATATCAAACAAATAATTTCCAACTTTTGTACTATCGCTAAGGATATTGATTTTAAGAGGTGAGCTTCTGTATATTTCCTTTGACGTTAGGCGTCCCTTCCTAAAATACCTAACGTTGAAGTTGTTATTTCTAATAACATCCTCTAAAATTAAAGGTGACTTAATTACTTCCATCTCATTGTTAACTACCTTGTCTGACCCAAACAAAGCCAGATCTTCCACACTTCCACTCGCGCCAGACTTATTATCATCTTTAATATAAATTTTACTTGTCGAGGAGAACACAGGTTTTTTATAAGTAAGGTACACATAGGCGCATGTTACGGATAGGATAAGTAGCAATAAATACAATGGCCAATGATATAATATCTTACTAATTAGCCCGCGCAAATTAGTGGTATCCTCGGTAATAGTGGTATTATTAGTATTTTCGGAACTCATTTATTATTTAAAAACTTTACTTTCTTATAAATGTAGCGTAAACGACAATTAGCAATGACGCCAGACCGGTGATATAAGGGAACAACCTGAATCCCGTTGTGTTTCCAAAAACTCTTGTCGCACCAGGCTTTACGTAAAGTACATCATTATTAGCCAGATAGAAATAAGGTGAAGCCAGGGTTTTACCATCATTCATATTAATCGAAATGAACTTCTTTTTACCTTCTACTTCCCTTATTAGCATTACATCGTCTCTAACAGCGGTAATATTTAAATCTCCGGCTAAACTTAAGGCATCTAAAATAGATATTCGTTCATTAGGGACGTTGTAAGACCCGGGACGAGCAACATCACCTAAAATTGAAACTTTGAAGTTTACAAGCCTGGTAGAAACAAAAACATTTTTTACACTACTACTAAGCTGCCCCTTAATTAACTCATTGATTTCTCCCGTCGATCTTCCTCTTACATAAATTTTTCCTGCCATAGGCAATTCGATGTATCCATCCCTGTCTACTAAGTAACCTTGCTGAATCGGGTTGTTTATTGAAGCGCCAACAATTGATGAGTTCGGGTTTAATAAAGAAGAAATTTCTCTATCTATAGTAGATACAACAATTTGAAGAACATCACCGCTTTTAACTAAAATAGGGGGAATATTTATTGATGTATCGATTGAGTCTGATTTACTAATGTTGTTAAAATAAACATATTTACTGGTGCTGGCACATGAGCAAAAAGTACTAATCAAAATAATAAAACCAATAACTTTAAGATTCATATATTTCTAATCTTTGAACATGGCTTCGCCACCTCAGTTACATGATTGAGTTTGTGGTAAAAAAAAGCAATAAGGCACGTTTCCCTATTGCTGAAAGAATTCGTTAACTATTGTAAAAAAAATAAAAATAGGTCAATTGCCTGCTCTTCATACAAAAACTGCTTGGGTAAGCTGTTGTCCTTGTTTTGCGCAAATATATGCAAATAATTTTCTGCTAAAGCAGTCCCATGAAGTGTCTATAACAGAGCTATAAGTAATTTATTAATTTTTTTAACATATTTAAGATACACTAATTGATACTTTTCGTTATTTTCAATTATCTTCTTTTACAAAAGGCTAGCAATAGTGCTACGATAGAAACTTTTAGACTCTTAAATTGTAGTTAAATCAGCTGTTTATGGATTAGTATTTAATTATTAATCGAGGTATTAAGCATGTGAAATGCAAGCGCAACAAATGTAAAAAGCAGGATTAAAGGATTTAGTTGCTTAAGTTCAAATTATATAGAATTTACAATCAGAATACTATTTACAGTTGTTATCTAGAAGATCGAAAATTTCAGAGTCAACTTTAGGATCAAACTTTCTTGAATAAAGAGCATCTGAATCTAAAAGCGTATTAAGGTCTTTTTTCGTCCAAACAATTGGGTGATTTTGCCCGTCAGGTATGACAATATATCGTTTACTATCATTTTCTATGCTATTTAAAATATTTTTATCGTCGGAATTTAATAGGATCGTTTGAAAAAACATTTCATCGGGTAGCTTAGAAAAACGAAAGAAGGAAATTATTTTAGGATGGGTTTTTACATATTCCAGAATAAAATTCATTGCATGCATATCAATCGTCCACCATTGCGAGCCCCCGTAAATAGTAAGATCATAGGGAATTTTTTTTCTTAAAAATGAAAAATACCTGCTTAGGAATCTAGGAATTCTTGAAAGAAATATCTGGTAATCCTTCATTCCAAAGTAGTATTCATTAATCCTGACAAGTCCTCCCAACCACCATTCCTTCAGGGGCAATGCACCCAAAGTTTTAATGAATATCTTTTTATCTGAATTACAAAAAAACCCATCTATAAATTGATTACTTTTAATAGGATAATCTTGCCCACTTATAAGGTGTATCTGGTCAAAATTCTTTCCTGTCTTTTTTATTGCTTCGAGTCCATTAAGAGTTGCTTGCACGATTCCAAAACCACCCCATTTTCCGTTCTCTCTTTTTATAAATTGAACCTTTTCCTGAAACTGATATAATTGCTTAAAATCACTTTTGTTTTTCTTAATGTCTATATGAACGAAAAACATTGCCTTATCATCATCCAGCCTTTGCAATAATTTGTAAGCCTGCTCAGGATCTTTATGGAGCAACACAATATATGCTTTGTTCATAACGGTATTTAAAGGGACAGTATCAAATGAGTTCTTCTGTAATTCAACTGCTCTTGTAATGCTACTCTGACTTAATCTGGTTAACCTGGTAAGTAGTTATATCCAAAATTTGTCCGGTAGACTCTTCTAAAAGTACAGCTAATGAAAGCAGGCCTACGTCCTTTGCAGACAATAGTGTTTCCGGCGGTTCTATTCCAAATGCACGACGACGCATAGGAGTGTCTGTACGTTCAGGGTTAATGCAATTTACTTTTATGTTATTAAGATGCCATTCTTCGGCTAAAGCTTGGGTTAAATTAACAACCGCTGCTTTAGAGGAGCTATAGAGGCTATAATAAGCACGACCGTAGGTGTACGAACTGGAGGTGAAGTTTAATAAATGTCCCTGGCTTTCTTTCAAATGTGGGTACCCAGCTATTGCTACGTTTATAACACCAAGGTAATTAATGTTAATAGCTTCTAAAACGTCAGCATAATCCATTAAAGCAAGAGGCTGTTTAATTAAAACTGCAGCAGCATTCACTACAAAATCTATCCGTCCATACTCAGCCCGTATTTCTTCAAATTTTGCACGAACTGAATTAATATCTGTAATATTTGTTCCTGTGCGTCGGCTTACAACAATCACTTTAGCCTGGTAAGCCAAAGATATTTCGGCCATTTCAGCTCCTATTCCACTGGTTCCACCAACTATAACCAGTACTTTATTTTTAAGCGCTGAGAGCGTGCGGGAATTTAGCTTATTAGAAATTACATACTTTGTATTTAGTTGAAGAAGTTTATCAATAATATGCAAGTCTAACTGGTAAGTGAGTTTTACATTATTATTATCCCCTGATACTAAATAAATCTTCTCTTCGGGCAGGTACTTTAAAACCACCCCGCAATCATCAGTAGTTTTAAAAGCAGGATCTTTTAAAGCAAGTTCGTATGCCTCCTTTATTGTTTTTAGAGCAAACCCCTGCGGCGTTTGTCCGTTTCTTAATACAGTTCGTTCAGGTACAGATGCAATTGTGTTCGTAATGGGGTCTGCAGCAACAATGGTGTCTGTCGTCGGCACAACTACATCTATGGCATTATAATGATCAAGTGCATTTACAACGTCGCGAATAATTCTGTCGCTTACAAGGGGTCTAACAGCATCGTGAAAAATTAACTTGATATCGTTATTCTCTGATTCCTGTTCGTAAGCATTGATAGCAGCGAGCGAAGATTCATATCTTTCTTTGCCTCCATTTATTATTCGTTTAACCTTTGAGAATGCACGGCTGGCAACTATTTCCTCAATTTTATCAAGACAACTACTATTAGTAACAACAACTATTTCATCAATACAATCAGCAGTTTGGAAAGCAGAAATGGTGTGTTCAATAATTGGTTTACCTGCCAGTTTCATCATTTGTTTAGGAACATCAAAACCACTCCTTTCTCCTCGCCCACCGGCCAGGATGACTGCAATATTCTTTTTTTTCATTTTTGCTTTAACTTTTAGCGTAAACTATATGCAATCGAAACACCGTGACCATTAAAGAGAATAAAAAGACGGCGTAATAGCGCTGGCAATATGCGCAATTGGGCCGCAATTTATTAAAGAAAATTTAATTTAAAATTAAACCACCTAAAAAAGTGACTAAACAAGCGGACAACCTTTATTTATTACAAAGTCGCTCTTACTATAAATAAATTTTTGTTATTGCTTTTTAATAATCTGCTTTACTAAAACAAGTATTTGCTAATAACAGATTGTAAAAAAACTGCAGGAAAAAATAATATATAATAATTTCAGGAAATGAATCAACGCTATTACTCGCTTGATGTTTTCCGTGGTGCCACCGTTGCCCTTATGATACTGGTTAATAATCCCGGTAGTTGGGCTCATATTTATGCCCCATTAGAACACGCTACCTGGCATGGTTGTACTCCTACAGATCTGGTGTTTCCCTTTTTTTTGTTTGCAGTTGGTAATGCTATGGCGTTTGTGATGCCAAGGTTTTACGAAAAAGGAACAAGAGTTTTTTTAGTAAAAGTATTTAAACGAAGTTTTTTAATTTTTACAATAGGACTTTTTTCTTAACTGG
>Ga0181465_100751_pt2 | contig 13204 bp, 7 predicted proteins | sample InSIn3gowninarea_FD_119076 | JGI IMG/M metagenome (GOLD analysis project Ga0181465, IMG submission 119076) | Clean room microbial communities from NASA Spacecraft Assembly Facility at Jet Propulsion Laboratory, Pasadena, California, USA -... ... | reverse complement strand
TCTAGTTGTCTGATGGACTAGTTGTCTCAATGTACAAAGGCTCTGTCACCCAAATCATTCCAACAAAATGATTCCTTTCTTTAAAATACAGCATAATAGGATAATAAAACAACAAAATAACAAATCATGGGAAAAAGTGAATGATGATTCTAGCTAAATATCTCCACGCCACTTCCTGTGATGGCCTCTGATCAAGCCATGTACCTGCCACAATGTGCCTCTTCCATTATTCAGTCAGTTCCCCTGTCACTTTCCACCTAAACTAAATGAGTTTCCCCTTTTCTGGACCTGGGAGAAATCAATGGTGATGGCCTCAGTGATGCTTTCTAACATAGATGTCGACTCATCCTTGTCTCTAAACTTCCTGTATTACACTATTGGAGCTTGATATGCCTAGTAACACTGTAGTAATGCTATACTAGAGCTTTTCCTCTTCGACACTTTTACTTCTAAAGAATCATGCGAAAACAACGGGTTCCGAGATCCTTTGGCCCCCTTTGTTTTAGCCCCTTTCTTCATTTCTTGTCATTTGATCGGGGGCTATGACTAGTTTCTTAGCCTTAAGGTGGTAGGGCCTTTTTGTTCCCACCTGAGGGATACTTTCCTTTGTAAACTTCTTAGTGCCCAAGGTTCTTTAACTTCTTATAGACCATATGCTAGCCCAATATATCGGAGCCCCTCTCATCGACGGTTCTCAACCGGGGAAGTAACAATGGGAGTTGCAACATGCTCATTCTTCGATCATAGGTCTTTGATAATGAAATCATTGTTTGCCACATGGCACTTCCTAAGTGGTGACACGTGTCACTCAGATTCACCCACTTAGGCCCCTCAAAATTCCATAACTGACTGCCGCGTGTCCTTTTGTACCACCATGTCATGCTGACATCAGATACCACATGTCATTATCAGAGACAATATTGTGCCGTCATGCCCTCTTGGTGGAGAGAGAAAAGGGCATGTTCACCCTTGGTTTTACGATGAAATCCTTTGTAAATTTATTTTTGAGTCCCCTCATGATTTTACACTATAAGCATATTTCCCTTATCACAATGTTAAAAGGGGTTTCCACCTACCAAAAGTCTCGATTTGCGATTGTTGATTTCTGATTGTTGCAATATCTTGATGCTCTGATCTACCTGCTCCAATGCATTGAATCCCTGATGTGCGATCGTCGATCCGCTTGGTGTCACTGATGTGTGATCACCGATGTGCCATGCTATGGTGAGAGATCGTCAATCCTTAATACTGTTGGACCTGTGATCTATCAAACCTATGACAGGTGATGCACCAATATTCCATGTTGTTGGACCTCCGATATGCAATCTCTGATATTGAACCTCCCATATTCCTTCTTTCCTAAGGCTTGAATCCTTGAAACTTTAGAAGACCATATATTTTGATCCAGGAGTCCATTTGTGGACTTCCACATATAGTTGGAAATCTTGTTCATATAACTTTCCAATGGAGAGGGTTCGATGTGTGCGTTGAGTCCTTATGAGGCCTAGAATATGATTGTAAGCTCCCCTTCTCTTTTACATTCTTTTGACCTCATTTGACACTATGTGAACAATTTTGTAGTAGGTGATAACACATCTTTTGATGTCCTATCAAGCATTGGAAGAAGCACCAAGGCTGCATTTTTGTAATGTTTCTATGTGTTATTGAAAATTGGTTGGGAACATGGTTATTTAGTGCTTTGGGCATATATTGGGGGAGTCGAGATATACGATTGGTGTTGCGTGTAAATGATACAGGCCTTTAGGCCATTTGTTTAGCGCTGAGCCTTTGGACTTAATATAAAGATAATATGGGCATATATCAAATGGCATGGACGTTTCTAGATTTATAGTCTTAATCGGAGGCATTAAGCCCATGGTGCATAAAAGCAAGGTTTGAGGCATATAATTGGGCCTTTGGGCATTTTCCTATCTATAGTCTTGATACAAAAGGTGCTTCAGGCACTATATACAAGATGATCTACAGTCTTGATAAAAAAGGTGCTTTAGGCACTACATACAAGCCTCTCTATAGCCTTGGTTAAGCCCCAATTTGGTTTCCATGCACATTTGGAAGTGTTTTTCTATATTTAGTAGTTATGCCAAATTTGGTAGAAAACTAAAATTAGCATTGTAGTTAAAACCTCAGCTAAAACCTATAACATTCCAAAATTGCTAAAATTAACAGATAAACTCAGGTATTCACTTTAGATAATTATGCAAAGGGGAAAACTGAGTTGTTGTCATGTGGAAACTAATAAATATATTAGAACAAGTGAACAATAAGTTAAATTGAAGAAAAGAGTTGAATTTAACTAAGGACAAACACTAAAATTAGTAGCTCAAATTTCTTTGTATGCAACAAGGGTATGAATAAAATGAAATGAATCAAAGATTAGAGAAGCATATTGTATCAACATTAAATGTGTTTCTATGGTTAGTCTATAGCAGAAAATGCATTGGGGATAAAGATGATTAGGTGAGCTGAATAAAGTATTTATCTTTGCAAAGGAAAGCATTAAGTATGAGGAAGAGTGCTAATGGACGGCATGTATGGCAACATGAGAGATATAATAGAGAGCAACAATAATTTTATGAACATGCATGTGTAGATCCAATTTGAAAATATATGAATTACTGGTATGCATGTTCAACATGTTGGTTCCTACAAATTAGGAAGTATATGCTTCCATCTAAGTGGGTGAATAACTTGGGGGTTGGTGCCTATGCAAGTGGGTGCTTCTTATAAGCTGATTAGATGTCTACTAGAAGGGTGTGAGTGCTTCTTGCTAGTGGTTTCTAGTGAAATACATCTGGGTTGGTGCTCCCTTTGGTTGGTGCTAATAAATCAGGGAGTCGTTACTTCCTTCTAGTTGGTGCCAAAGGACATAGTGTAACAACAAGTTGAACCTTGCCTTTGAAAAAGGAATTAAGAAGAAGATTGGTGATACATCTGGTGTCTTTATGTGTATGTTGATATGTGTTTCATATGTTTTTGATGATGTTGCTTACATGAATTGTTGCTAAATAGATTCAAAAGTATAAATTGGCAATAGTTGTATAATTTGGTCAGAATAATAATTCAACCCCCCAGTATTGTCCTAGTTTCTAACAGCCCCACCAAATAATGTTTATTTGGGTCATTAGAGGCATATTGTTCATGAGGAAAGCCTTCATCATTGATATTGGGATTTATTGTGTTAAAGAGATTCTTTGATGACACAACACATATTTATGAGGTAGAAGAGGGATAACTAAGATAGGGGCTTATGATGGGGGTAACTATTACTGTTTAGAAGGTCAAGTAAGAAAGTTAGTCGAAATAGTCCACAAGGAACACAAACTATCATACCCAAAAAAAAATTCAACTGAAGTTGCACAAGACATAGTTTTACTCCTCTTGAAACCTTAGATTTGATACCATGCTAGCTTTTGTCATTTGATGTGTGTGTGTGGATGTGATAACTTAACTCGTAAATTAACATTAACAATAATAACATGACACAAGAACCAAGAACAAAATATAACCAAGATATATATCATGGGTATTCTTGATACCTTAGTAATGGATATAAACAACATATAATCATACCATCATCATCATATTGCAACACAAGCTCACAATGGATTGATTTACATATTTATTAATTCAAGGCAAAGAATCTTTTATATGCACACAAACACACATGTGTGAATGTACATATGTGTCTTCATCCCAAAACCCCAAATTATGGGATGACATTCCATTAATTGTCCACATAAGTCAACACAATACACTTGCATAGTTGGATTACATATGCCCAAAGTTGACCTATTCCACCCTAAAATTCGTAGTCAACCAATTGTTTGGCCCTTTAGTACAATAAGTTGAGTTTATTATAAAACCAAAAGGTCCTAACAATTTACCCAAACATAATTATATTTGTTTCACATATTCACAAGTGTCAAATACATTATTTATGTGGTCAATTCTTATCCTAATCACAAAATAGGAAACCAATGGATAAGTAATTGCTTGCTCAACAAAAAATTGTCTAAATCCAAAAGAGAGGGAGGAACCAACTTATTATACAATAAGTTTGTCCATTGAAAACTATTGTTAAATTTTTTAAGTATGTACTTATTGATGGGCACCTAATTTTGCATCTTTCCAGCGTTTGTCTAAGACCATTTTGCATATCTTTTTCACATTTTTACCTCACTCCAACAACCTTTTTGCCTATTTGAAAGAATTTTTGGTCAAGTTATATGTATTCTCTTAATATGCCATCTTAATGCTTATTCTTATGTGTTTTAGGATATAATTACCTTTTTACACTAACCACTAGTGTTTAGGAAGTAAAGTTGGAGATAGAATCGGGATATAGGTGATTCAATTCCTAGGTGTTGCAATCCCTTGATACATGTGCTACAACTCCCAGATATAGGATTTGTATCTCCCCTTCACACCATTGCTACAACTCACTCCAGCGTAGTTCTGCAATTGTCAGTCAAGTGGATGCCACTGCAACTCTAGGTAGTTGTTACAAATTAGCCACACAATTGTCGCTAACAAATCACCGAGATCGATCAACTACATATTCAAAACATAGGGTACAATTTTTTGCTTCATCCACCTTTGTAATTGATGGTGAATACCTAAAATAAAATTGAAACCATCACATTTCCCCAAAGAAGATATATATGGAAATATGAATGAAGAGGAAAATAGATTATCCATATTGGAAGATGTCGATGTTACTGACTGACTTTGGAAGAACATAGTCAACTAGATGACTAAGTTGATTTGGTTAATCTTGCTAGGTTTTTGGAAGATATATGTGTTACTAATTTTAACCACTTAAGGTATGCATAACCTTGTTTCTATTTGACAAGAAAGCGAGACTGTTCAAATCTATTCCGTGATGTGCTCATTTTTTGTGATTTTGTTGACTATGCCAACTACAACAAATTTTGAGCAGAAACATAATCAACTAACCATCAATATCGTGTTGAAGAAAGTAAAATTTGAGTGCCCTGCTTTAAAATAAAGAGGTACCGAGACACAAGGTATAACGAGTCAAAGTAATGATTGTGCATAATTGGATTAACTCATTATTTAAAATTGTAGGGGATTTATTGGTAGGTTTTTGTTCGGGGATCTCTTGTCACGTATTCTGGTGGTCAAATGGGTGGAGAAAGTAAAACATTTTTGTTATTTAATTGGGTGAGAAATGGACTCATTAAATATACTAATCTCCTGGATTATTACCACTGGTTCAAAATAAAATTTATATTATTGTATTTCCTGCAAAGAGGTGTTGAATGAATACTTCCATATTATAATGTAATCTAACATTGGTATACTACAAAAATTATCTTGTGTACTGTCAATATTTTAATTTAGTTTATTGCATTTTTCATTCATGAAGGATGTCGAGTGACTGAGTCTTTTAGTCAATTGTTGGAGTCATAAGTGAAGGGAGGGTGAAACATGTGCCTTGTTCTCAAGGAAGGCAATATTATTCACCTTTGTAATTGAAATCAATGTCTAGTTTATGAGATCAATGTCTAGTTGATGAGTCTTGTTGACATTGATTGATATCAAATCGACACGTATTGTAACAAAGTTCAATGTTTGCAAAAATTAGTGTCTCTTGTCATGTTAAATTATTCCTTCATCAAAATTAATTGCAGTCTCCAAGAAAACATCAAAGCAATCAATAGTAAGTAGTGAGCACTCAGCCCAACCATCCTTTCTACAACACATTTGATAATGCAACAACACATAAGAATTATTTGGTAGCCATAATCAAGAACAACATATACAATTTTGTAGCATAACTGACAGAGCATCCAAGCAACATGATTTTTTTGATAGAAGTAGTTGCAACAGAGAAAACATTCAAGAACAAGATGTTAGATAGGCATAGAAATCACAAAAAACTAAAGTGAGAAGATGATGACAACATGATGCTTTATTGATTGATTCCCCCGATATGAAATTTGCAGAATGATTATTTGGGTTGTTGTGACATCCCCTATGGGTAAATTCCCATTGTAAACATTGAAAATAATTCCTTGTAATTATATAACCATAATTAAATTATATATCAAGAGAAAGGGACACAAATTCCACTTCTTTAGGAGGGAGAGTGCTTGATAAAGTTGATTTTCTTAAATACTAGCCATGGGTTGACTGAGTGGTTTGAATGGGATGGATTATGCCATTAATAGGGAGCTAGACAAAAGGGCAAGGACCATGCTTCCTTGGAGAAAAACGCAAGCAAGAAAAGGACAAAAATTAATGGACAGTATGGGTTGCACTGTCGAAAAGGTTGGTTCGCATAAACCACTTGGAAAAGGGTAGAACCATCATGACCGAGTTCAAACATGCACACATTATCCTTTATCACACTTCACACATTGGGGGGATTAAGTTACAACAATTATGAGAAGAGGAGGCTAGGAGGCTCATGTGCAAAAAAGACGATCATTCTTGATTCATACACATAGGCAAAGGATGGAATAAGACAACAAGGAGGAGGCTACTACTGGTCCAAGAGAGTTGCTTAAAGAGCAAAAAAGATATTAAGACTAAGGGAAATTCAGGGAGAGAAAATTTTTGTGTTAGTTTGTGTAGCTCAAACATGTGTTCTAGTCTCATATTGTGTCTATGAGGCAAGGGAACACATTTTCTCCAATAACCGGAAAATATTTCACAAGAAAAGGCCTTGATTTGATTTAATTAAGCAGTAAATTTATTTTCCTAAGCCTAACTCAAAGAAATAAGCTTAATTAATCAAATTGGGGTAAATCGATTTTCCTCTAGAGACTTCCAAAAAATTCACTTGAAGGAGTCAAGATGAACTTATCCATCGATTGTGATAAGCTCATGGTTGTTGATTCGTCAATGAGAGATTATAATAGGAAATTGATGGGTCATTTGGAGAATACCTCAAGACACAAAGTTGTAGTGATAATAATGGTGCAAAGGCAACACAAGGACACTAACAACAAGGGTCTTAACAAGAAGAATTAAGGAGAGATTTCTAGAGGAATTCTTCATGAGATTCCAACATTCCAAGAGAAGGGAACTGTTGTGTTGTGACAATGACCCTCCAAAATTTTTGCCTAAGTCGATTTTGGAGCCTACATGAATTGTTGTTTCAAGCCCCTTAGTGTCATCTTGTTGCATGATTTGTTATTTTTATGTTTTCTCTAAGTGTCGCCTCCTCCCAAGGCAATGTTTCCTAAGTGTCATCACCTTACATTTAGAATCACTTTTGTTATCTTGTCCATGGTTACACGAACTCACAACTTTTATTAACTTGGAAAATATCCTTGTTTGCCATGCACGCACATGAAAAACAAACAAAAGAAAACAAAAGTAAGAGAAAGTATCTTTTAAGGAAAAAGCACGCTTCTAGTTGACAAAGATTTGCTCTTATGTTGAGCAAACTCCTTCGGGATGAAGAAGTGTGCCCTCCTTGAGTTCACTCCTTCATGCTTAGCAAGTATTCCCTCCTTGAGTGCATTCCTTTGTGTTGAAGATATGCACCCTTATAGAATGCATGCATGAGATTGATTTGCACATAATATCTTTTAAATCAACCTAGTTAATATTTCATTCTCATCTAGGTTGGGCGCACATTCTTGGATCAAGGAACTCTTCATCGATCTTCTCTCCAAGTAAGTTTTGCATGTCATATCTATTGATTTCCTTTCATGATTTTTTTGTCGATATTTCTGGTGTTTCTTTTCTTTTCAATTTATTTACTAGCATTTCACTTCCTTCGTACTTCTACAAGTGTTAATTTGTTGTCGCAAGCTATGACTCTGCATGTTCCTTAACTCTTCACATTCTAATTATCATTGCAAAAACACACATAAAATCTTGTAGATATTTCCTCTTCACATTTATATCATGCAATCTTGCTATTGGACATGTCCTTGAGCCACTCTCTGATAGAGCGCACTTTTGGAACCCAAAGGCTGATCACCTCAAAAAATTGCACCCAGAAAAGACAAGTTTTCCTCTTGAGCGCACTCCTTTGTCACGAGGAACTGCACCCTCTTTGAGTGTATGAGCACACCCTGAAGGCTTGTATGTTTTTCCTTCGTCCCTTTAGCATGTGTCGATGTGCCCTCTTTGTCCTTAAGCATGTGAGTTCACCTCGAATGTATGATGGCCTAAAGCTTCGTTCCTTCATCTCTTCGGAGTGTGCCAGTGCGCCCTCTCAGTCTCCTTGAGCACATGAGCACACCTGGAAGGCCTAAATGCTTATTTTTCATGTTTCATCAATGCACCCTACGCCCTTAATGTTTTCCTTCTCTTGCATGAGCGCACTTCAAAGCACCGAATGACCCTTGAACTCCCTTCATGCTTTGGAAGTGTGCCCTCCTTGTTTGCATGAATATTTTCTTATGCATGAAAATAGCTATGTGCCATCATTGACAAGATTACATTTTAAGTTACATTTCATGGCTCCTAGAATATGATTTTCTAAGTTGTCGCTCGTAATAATTAGGAGATTTCATAAAAGCTAATCATTGTTGTTATGAGTATGCTTCCACAAATAGGTCTTCAAGCTACAAGTATTGTTTTTCATTCATCATCTATTAGAATCATGCCTCCTACTACACATAAAGTGGTCTCCAAAGAATCTTCCAGGGCAAGAACTGAAGAAGTAGTTGAAGTGATCAAGATTACCATTTCCATATATGCAGACACTCAGTGCTTCATAGATAAGTCTATTGAGGTCACATGGAATGCCATAAAAGACACATTCTTGCATAAATCGTTTGTTGAAAACTTCAAGGATTTACAAGCATACATTAATATCAAGCAGTCCAGGATGCACAAGATCGTATACAAATTCGTAGTCATATCCCATGTAGAAGTGATTGAGTGGATTATTACACACATGGATGACTCTCATCTTGTGCTTCGCAATGAAAGTGGTGGTCAACTCACCACATATTATGGAGATGAAATACAGACCTACTATAAGATGAAAAGGTCCACAGAATATGCAACTAATGACTTCTACACTATATGGTTCGATATCAACACAAGTGACATCATCAAATCATGGTGTCGAGAGCCTGCTAAGTTACTTCACTGCCCATCCACAATATATCTATCCATGATTCTTAGAGATGTATATCAATATTTGATTGTTATGTGTTGTCGGTTGCATGGGCAAAAGAATGTTGAGGTGTTTGAGGAAACCTAGATATATATGCTCAACATGCTGGTTACCCATGGTAAGATCTTCAATTGGGCAGATATATTGTCATTTGAGTTGTAGTGTCATGTGGGGCAGGATAAGGAATCTTTGAGGGAAAGTAAGGCCCTTGGATTCTATATGTTTGCATTTCTACTAGATGGAATTTGTGCACAATATACGTTCCTGGGAATGTATTGGTATTGGACTCCACACAACAAGTTTCTAGTCTACTTCCAATGCAGAGTGTTTTCAAAATCAAGATTCTGGAGTGCATACAACAGGTTAGCAGAGCACTTATTTTCATTCATATTCCATATGATATATGAGATTGATCCTCCTTACATGACCAATCAGGTGAAAGAGTCAATGCAGGATATCGTGGATTGGTTTACAACTCCTGAGGGTACATATATCAGATGCTTTGGATGTCGGGTTTCCCCACATTTCATGCCGCAATATGTGACCAACAAAGTGGTCTTGCAAGAAGTAGCATATCAGTTGGACAAAGGGTTTTCAAGAGTCCTTCACAGAAGGAAGAAATACCCTTGGCCCACCTTTCCTTAAAGGATCAAATTGTATGAATTGAAAATCCATAAGGCAGCAAGTGCAGAAACACAAGAGCTAGATCGCTTGCACTTTTCAATTAAATACTTTCATGTATATGATCCTAGGAGAGTGTGCAAGTGACATTATGAAAGAATTGGTTTCAATTGGGGACAATTATCAATGTCTACAATAAAAGATGAGAAGATAAAGAATTCGTACAATGCACTTAGAAAGATACATCTAGGATTTGAGGTTGGCTCACCCCAAGATCCACCATCTCAAGATGTGAAAGAGCATGAGGCACCACAAAAAACCCCTCAAGAAAAGAGTGTAGCTCCTGGGAAAAGGATCAAGCACAATTCAATAGGAGAAAGTAGCAGGAAATGGAAAAATGATCCTTTGGACACCAGAGCTATTCAAGATGAATAGGACAAAGGAGAATCATAAGAAGAGGAGAGGAGGAAGTAAGATGAGTTTCTTAGGAAGCAACAAGAAGAAGAAGAGGAAAGAAGGATACAAGAAGAGGAACAACAAAGGCAGTCCCAAGAGGAAGAAGTAGCACAAAGAATGGAGGAAGAACAACTGACTCAGAATATAGAGGAAGAGTTGGAGGAAGAAGAAACCATCCAGCCCATAGATGATGAACCAAGTTCTCCAGAAGAACCTCCTCTCATATGTGATCATCTCCCATTCGGTGAAATGGAACCACACCTCCACCTAACGATAGAGTCATGGATGTTTGCAATATCATGTTTGATCAACTTAAGAAGAGGATCATGGAACAGAGGCAAATATACTTCTCAAATGATCCTCCAAACCTAGCCTTAGTGTTGGAAATAATACTGAGAGGGGGGCTGAATCAGTATTATCAAGACAAATAACCCTTTTTCAAAATCAAATGATATACGCTACTTCATCTAATTAAACCCGCGTATATACGCAATTATGCAAAAGGAAACCCGCGTATACAATGAAATCTTTTAATTTACTTTATCTTTCTGATGTTGATTGTTAATCTGTGTTTCAGAATCAAATAACCAGTAACCAGAAACAGTAAAACAGAGCAGAAAGACAATCCCACACAAGAACACAAAATATAAGGTGGAAACCCAATGTGGGTGAAAACCACCTGCTGCAATTCGTCTCTATCTTTCTTTAATTAGAAACTTCTTTTACAATGTACTAGTGCAGTCCTTTACCAGTACGCAGGCTACAACCTGCAGAGAGCTAGAACTCTCTCTCGTTCTCCAGCTTCTCCTGGAAAGGAGCTACTACCCCCTTAGCTCTTGCACTAGCCAAGATACTAGTGCGTAGGTGTTGGCCTACAGAAGGCTACAACCTTCTCTTTGCTTTCAGGGACCACGTTTCATTAATTTTCAGACTAGATCCACAGATAACATCAATCAAACATCAAGAATTTCTACATCAACCAAACTCCTTTTCACCAATCAAAAACTAAATCAAGTAAACACTTCTCTGACTGCTGTACCCAGAACACAGTAACTGTAATCAAACACCAATTCTGAACCCAGAACACTGCAGCAATAAAACAAAAGCAGCTAGAACATAAATCAATAGATGTACGCTACTTCAACGTTCAGAAACCCATGTGTATATGCTTCTGTACCAAGACCAACCTGCGTATACGCTTCTTTGTTTCACAAAAACTGCGTGTATACACACCTGCACTTCACCAAACTTGCGTACAGATCTATAAAGGATAATTTATTCTTTTAAACATTCAGTCATTAGTTAACCCAGATTATAGATCGAGAGTGCGCCACCTATAACAGATCAAAATTATACAGAGATACCAATGTTCAAGCCTTGAGATTTTGATCCATCAATAGACCTTATCCTTCTTGCGCTCATGTTCCACCTTCATTCAGATCTAGATCTGCACCACAACCCAATCATCAATATTCCAGATCTGACACTTGTTAGATATTCAATTTGATTCAAAAAGGATGCCTTGCCACATGATCTCCTTCCTCCTTTTATAGTCTTAGGCCCTTCACAATACCACGGTCCAAAACCATAGTAACACAATACCATCGACTCAATACTTGGGATCAACACGTCTGTCGAGATACCATGGTCCAAAACCATAGGTTCAAATACCAAGGATTAACTGCCATGGACCAAAGGTAAGTTTTCCAACATATACGCGCTTTTCCTTGCATAAATGTGTGTGTATATGCATACGCACCTTCGACACATCCAACCTACGTGTATACGTGGCTTGGTCACAATGAACCTGCGTATATGTATTTTCTCTTCCTTCTTGTAGTCTGATCATCAAATCCTTACTACTGACCTACTGCACTGTGATCTGTCATCTGTGTGTTTTGCCATCAAGGACAATACTGGTCTCATAATGCCAACAATCTCCCCCTTTGGACTTGATGGCAACAACACCAAATCACTCTCCCCCTTTGACATCAAGGGCAAAGGGCGAACCAAGATATTCTCTTTCCAAGATAAACATTCTGTTGTTCATACTCTCCCTGAGTACCTACTGAAATCTCTGAATGAGCTCCCCCTTTGTATATGCCAAGGTGTACCAATCTGTCCATGCTACATGCTGAAAGCTCTGCTCTTGCTGAATTGTGTTGTTCATGCTCCCCCTAACTGTAGGAAAGATCTGCAAAAGATGTTCTTTAAGAAGAACCAAGACTTATACATCATAAAAGACCTTCCTATCACCAAATGACTCAATACATACATCCATCACCCAACCAAGTGGGGATACATCAAAAATTTACATATGACAACCAAGATCATTATATGTTCATCCCAGGCATAGTGGGGAAACCAAAATAGGCCGTTACATGACCTTGATACCATAAAAGAGATACCACAAAAGAGATATATGACATAAAGACGTAATATCTAGAACAAGACTTATGAAAGTCACCAAAAACTGATAGCAGCAGCACCTATCAATCACCATTCAGATAAGCAACCAAGATTTCCTTCTGTCCTCCCTCTGCCTCTGTTCCACTTGAAACCAACAACAGCTGTGAACTAGAACCAAAAGCTTCTAAGATAATGCCAACAATGCATTATTAGAAGATTATCTGCTCCCCCTGAACCTGTCCTGGATGGTCTCTGTCAGACCCATGTCAGAATACCTTCAACCATAGCTTGTCCCTACTGATATCCATCAAACCTCCATATACGCGACTGTCTCTTCACAAACCAGCGTATGTACGCGGATCCTCCTTAGGCAACTCGCGTACACCAAAATTTCTCTGAAATAGACAAGGTTCAACAATAAGATGATACATCAACTACCCCCAACTTCTGCCCGAGGTATTCAAATGTCTCCCTGGGCAGTGGTTTGGTGAGAATATCAGCAACTTGTTCCTTAGAAGGAACATACTCCAACTTGACCTTTTGTTCCAACACTTGTTCCCAGAGAAAGTGATACTTGATTGGTATGTG
>Ga0181465_100817_pt1 | contig 13207 bp, 13 predicted proteins | sample InSIn3gowninarea_FD_119076 | JGI IMG/M metagenome (GOLD analysis project Ga0181465, IMG submission 119076) | Clean room microbial communities from NASA Spacecraft Assembly Facility at Jet Propulsion Laboratory, Pasadena, California, USA -... ... | reverse complement strand
CTTGATCCCTGCTGACCATGCAGTTGAGTATGCAGAAGCAGTTTAGTTGAAGTCCGAGAGTTGGGTGATCTGATTATCAAGTTCACAGCCCAAAGGGACTATATAGTTTCACTACCCCACTCGCCGGTTCAATTGACTTCATTATACTAGATACTACTGTCTTTTATCGATACTTCAGCGTTTTGGCAATTATCTCCCGGATTTATTTTGTATTGTTCGCTTTTCTTTCATGTTCCCAATCCACCCACCTGCATATAAAAGTGGGACGGAACTACCAACAGCAGAACAACCAACAGACCGTCACATTAAGCATGGTATGTTGACCAGGTAGTGAAACAATTAAGATGAGCGCGTTCCCAATCTTGGAAGGAGTCAAGAGAGAGCTGAAAGAAAAAGGTTAAAGGGGGCGGGAAGTCCGAGTCACTGAGTCTAATGGCCTTTCCTTTCTTCTAGACCTTAGGAAGCTGGGATCATTTTATGATTCGATATAGCCGCACTGGTAAAGCATAGTGGGCTACTTAAGACTGACATTCCCCAGGAAATCTTCTATATCTCCCCACAAAGTCTCCGGCTGCTCCAGCGCTGCAAAATGGCCACCCTTAAGTGCATGTTAGCCAATGGACAATGTCATATGATTATGCGAACCGAGATGAAAATCTCGGGATGGACTTACTTGTTCGTGGGCCTTGTACCATTGGACTATTCCCAGTTGATCTAACCAAGCCTTTGGCGGGTTGCAATTCTCCCGCCGGAACCACGAATATCCAACCGGACACTTGACACCATCGAGCTGTGATTCGAAGCCCGAGCTACCGGAATACATAGATCGGTAGTGCCAAAGCGAGAGATGCAGAGTTACAGGGGCAGAACAGGTTAAAGCGATGGAGGATTCTTACCGTAACTCGTTCCATGCATTCCTACGATGTATCTAGTCAGAGTATCAAGACCAATGCCTTATTGCGATGCAGAATGAAGGCAACCTCCACAGAACAAAAAGAACGCAAGCATATGTGCACCAATAGCAAAGCCGCCCTGTATATCATCCATCACAAGCGTATACACCAGCGACACAACAAGTGAAACCACGAATCCCACGCACCCGCAGAGGAATATAGCCCAAGGATCACGTCCCTCGACGAATCTGATGCCCCAGCCTACTGAGCTTCCTTTACGGGGACAAGCACATAGCCGATTTCTCAATTTCTTCGGTATCCTGTTGAACAAAACAGGAAGTACCTCGGCATGGTCTGGGTTCTCAAAGAGATGCAATAGCAGGTTGGGGCCGATAGGTGGATCAGTGTCGCATTGTTCGAAATCGTAATCTATTCGTGCTTGACTCTCCGGAAGAGATGGGCATTGCTGAACGTTGACGATTTCGCTGAGGAATATCTCAAACTTGAGCCAATTTGTTAGCACCGCGAGACCAAAGGGCTATTTAATGAAGTGTGATGCATACCTTGACAAAGTCTATTGATGATACGCGCCGAAACCACCGCCACTTGAGGGCACGTCTGGAGTCAGAATAAGTCTGTCGTAATGCCTTGAAGAAGTCTCGGTCCGAATGAATCTTGCAGACGTCAGGCTGGTGTGCTTTCGAGACACGTTTGGCGAATGGTGCGCAAACCATGAGAAATCTATGCTTTGGATCTAAGGCTGATGTTTGGGTGGTAGGTGATAATTGGCAGGTTTCGCCTAGGTTTTGGCCTTTGCTGGCCTTGTTGAAGGTAGGTAGCTTCATTGACTTCCCCTGCCAGGAAGGAAAGGAAAAGCTTATTTTGAGGAATGAACCGAGACCTGCCGCAGTCGTCTTGGCTGTTGCCGATCCGGTGTTTTCCACGAGCTCGAGGGTCATCTTCTCATAGTCCTTCAACAAGACTTGCAACTCTTCTATTGCACCTGATCGTCTTTCAAAGTAATCATCATGACCTGTTTGTCCACAACGCTAGTAACCATTATTAGAAACAATATTTACATTTCCAGCTAGGAATACTTGCACATGACCAAGATAGACGAGTCTGGTGGTCCGGTTTGGAGATTTTGCAGTATCTGAGCGCTAGATAATTGAAGCAGTGCCTCATTCTTGTGCTGATCGCGGGTATTGTCGCAGAGTCTCTTGAAACAAAAAGCTTCAAAGCTGAGACGAAACTTTCAAATGGTGCACCTTCGAAGATAAACTGCTGCACGTGCTCGTAGATGATTTCCCTCTCATCTGTGTCCAGCTCCTCTGTTTCTTCAGCCTCTTCGACTAGCGTATCCATAGATACTTCGTTCTTAGTGATAGATATCGAAGACTTCGAAGATGTAAATGCGCCGATACGAACTTGGATACTATAACTATCGAAAGTTTCCCGATCATGAATGTCAAATATGTCAACGAGCTCATCGATGTGACATTCGACAATACGGTCGGCAACGGTCAGTCGAGATGCACCGACGAATCGTGCAGCATCTTTATCGAGTCGACTATATGCTCGTGCCCTAAGATCACGAGAAAGACGTTATAGATACCTGGAAATGGTCCTGACGGCCTCATTCTTGCCGTGAGAAATTCTTACAATCTGTGGCCATAGGTGTCTGAGGCTAAACTCATTCAGCAGCTCGCGGAATAGTCTTTCAGCGGCTTCCTCTTTTTCGTCATCCGGAAAAGTCAAGTTTGTCGAAGAGGCAGAAATGTCGCTAAAGATTGACGCGGTATCGTCGTCGTTAGAGCCATGGTCTTCAACGATATCGCCTGTATATTTGGGACCGTGCGATGAGCAGGCGTAGCCAACTAAAATGGTGCGCTTCTCAGTCTCATGGCCCGGTCGATCAAAATCGGCGCAACGGTTGATAGGATGAATGTAATAGACACAGCGGCATGCTGAGTATTGCTCTGTAATTTGATAGCACATGTTGACAGTTGTCAGAATGAGGAAAATAACGCTGCTAGATGCCTAGTGTTTTCAGCTTATGCTTCTCTGTCATTGGTTCTATTCCACTGGTTCGGGTGGATCGACAAATCCGGAAATTCTGCTCCGGTTGCACTGTAAATAGTGATATAGGGTAGGCAGAGTGTTCCTGGAGTTTTTTATCATTCCGACCTGGTCATTATTCCCAACTAATTGTTAAATGACTAGCGTCTTGGTTTGGATCTTGATGAGGATGAGACTCATCAGGCCCATCATTAAACGTGACTGTTGAATGGCATTTCATGTGATCAAAAGTGTCATTCTGTTGAACAAGCATTGAGAGGCCGGTCATCACCACATTCGTGACTAACAGTCCCCAAGTAGCTCAACTAACTGTTCTCATGCTTACCAGGGTTGCTCCTGAGTTGTATTGGATCCCTCGACTTTGTCCAAGTATTTCACGAAACACCATTTGTTCCGCGTAACTGTCATGAGGGGAAAAACAGAACCACATTGGCTTCAATTACATCAGCATGTTCTGTTATCGAACATCATGCTATCTTATCGGCCCCACGTGGCGATAAACGATCTAAGCTTCCAGCGGATCGACACTGGAGCAAACAAGCTAGGTTGATCCTGATCTAGTGCGAGAACAATCTTGGTACGTACCTCAATGTCAATGCAATGTATTGGTCAAAACCCCTGTCTATTTCAGGTCACCCCGGCTTGAAAGCGGCGGATCTAGTTTAGTCAGGTACCACAAGCGCTTATTATTTAAAGCAGCGTCAGGCGGGAAAGAGCAGGGGAAGTCTTGGTCAAAAGCCTACATGATCTGATTGAAACATTCACTTGATGGTGGTGCCAAGGCAGAATGGATTGAAACAGCCCATCAGTATAATCCATGTCGATAAGGTGACGTGTCGGTGCACCTATTTTGGGAGTTCATGGCTTCAACCGTTGAGTGTCTTGCGCCAAGTTCAGGTGGCACCATGGAGTCAGAGTAGATAGAACAGCTTGCTGGGTGGGCCATACGCCCCGCACTTGCAAATCGACATAGCTTCTTTAGCATGGACACCTATGTCCGTGAAGGTTAAAGCAAGTGCACCTCGTTGAACAAGAATGATGTGACAAAGAGGTTGAGCGGCTGGTTATGAAAACGGACATAGCGGGCGGAAACGCGCGTGTGACATAAGGTCTAGAAAAAGGAGAGAAAAGAAAGGAAAAGGAAGAGAGCGCCTCGTATCCAGAGGACAATCCTGCACCAATCAAGAGTAGTAGCAGGGTTGCGAGAATGAGGCTGAAGCAGTGACACGTACTCAGTGACTTGACAAGGCAGAGAGTCCAGCTCTTGACCCAGGGGATTGAAACGGATCTGAGCTTTTTGCCAAGTGGTTGGCAAAAGAATGGGGCATTTATCGACTGGGATAATCGAAGTACCGAGACAGGGAGGATCGTAGCGGCTTGTCATGATGCTGGTGCCACTCGTAAGGCCTTCTGTTATTCCTTCTCTGCAGGGCCCTTGCATGATCGCCGACATAATCCTCCGTCCGAATAATGAGAGAAGAAAATCGGCAACACGCAAAGAGGTGGTGACATGACATCTAAGGCATGGCAACACTGTATAAACTGGCTTCAGCTCGCCTTGGCGTGTCACTGCAACACCAATCAAAGACCAATTCGGGGAGGGGGGTGAGATGGGGATGATTGACAGGCGTGCTTATTGGCTGCTATCGCGTCGACCGTCAGAGAAAGCCCAGGGGACGCAGGCTCAGATAGTCGCAGGCGTGTTCGGCGTGGTGTCCACGTCAGCAGAGGTTCTTGGCTATGACTAACAGAGCAAGTCGTCTTGTGTGTCACACCGAAGAAAGAAAGACGTACGCTACACCTCCTCGAAAGACAGTCTTTTCTCTGGTGTGGCAATGAGGCCTCGACTCATTTGCGTCTACCACGTGGTATGAAGCCTGCAGCTGTGATAATAAATACAGGCTTGAGGTCTTAAATTGACGATTTGCTCATTTTTCTTGATTCCAAACGCACTTCTAAGCTAGACTGATGTCAGTCGATTAAGGTTAAACATGCCCGGCGACAACTATTTGGGCTCTGTTAGTGACACATCTGGTGATAAGATGCCGGGCGAGAAACGAAAGCTTTCCAAGTACACAAAGCGCCTGAAGGCCATCTTGAAGTTGAACGAACATGCCACAGCATCAGACTCGGTACCAGCGTCAACACTTGCCAGTCAAAACAGTCAAGCCAGCTCTGCAGCTGCCGAAGAGCTCAGAAAAGAGTTCAAAAGTTCTATAGATGCTCTGGACATCGAATGTATGCGGACCAACCGTGGTACCCCATGCGTGCAGCCTGATAACTGACCTTCTATGTTAACAATACAGCGGTTAGCAACTTTGAGGACTACAGAGAGGAGCATCGAAAACGACTCGAGATGGCGACAGAAAAATATTCCAACTCAATAGTGAACGAAGAAACCGCAAAACCATGGACTTGGTAAGCTGAACTTTATCGTCTTAATTACCCATCGCACGGTTTAAATACTAAAGCCTATACAGCTCCCCGGAGGCAGCTAGACTCGTCTGGACAGCCCTCTGCTGCTCGCGGGATGCCAATGGTAAAGGCGATCTTGAACACACTGGAGGCCTCTTTTTTGAGAGGACAATGCAAGTCGTCTTCGAACAGACCCTGAAGCCTTCACCGCTTGGTACAAGGAAGCGTGTCGTGATCTGCACTGACAGAGTGAGCGGCACGCTCTTTGTTGCAGTCAGAGGCTCCAAAGCCTGGTTCGACCACGTGGTGAATACGGCGTCCCGCACAGAACATGACTCTTGCGGTGTCAGGGTGTGTGTCTAGTGATATTATCACCCCCTACAGTTATACTGATATCTCACAGGAACTGGCCGGGTCTCACGGCGGGTATTTGTCCTGCATGAAGGAGCTCATTCCCAGTTTCCAAAAGATCTTTGAGAAAGATGTCCAGACTAATCCTAATATTCGCCACGTTGTATTCACTGGCTCATCATCAGGTGGTGCCGTCGCGTCGCTTCTCTTCTTCTACTTTGCTGCTCAATGCAGTGAGGTCCTTGGAAGTGCCAAACGTTCCCTCATCACATTCGGAAGTCCTCCTGTCACATTGCAGAATCTCAGTACTCGCGCAGAGGGACTGCCACAAGTCCAATCGGTCTTGGCATTCGTCAACGAAGGAGATGTTATCTCACGCCTGAGCCTGGACTATGTAAAATCCGTAGCGCATCTTTACGAAAGACATGTGAAGGAGACACTACAGAAACAGCAGCGTGGAGGCTTTGCAGCAGGAGAATCTGAATTAGTGGCCAACCCTGTGACGCCGGCACAAGAATGGAAGCTTCCAGACCCAAGCTACTACCAGATCGGCCGAATTGTACTTTTGAGGCCCAGTCTTGTGGATAAAGACTCAACGTCACCTGGGTGCTCAGAGCTTGAATACTCAGACTTTTCTCGCCTACTCTGGTACGATACTGTCGTGCACAAGGGGAGAACGTATACGAAGCGTGTAGGTGCTCTGGTACGGAGCATTGACCCAGACATTTTGCCACCACTGACGCCCCTCGAGGATGACACCAACGTCCAGAGGCAATGAGCTTTGAGTTTCAGATTGTGATCAGAATGCATTGAAATAGAACAGTAGTTAGCCAATCAAAATAAATTGTAAAGCTAAGGCTACTATATGCAAGGAACAGGCCTTGATCAGCGGACCTGTAGGGTGGTCTATTCGAATGTGAAAAGTGATAGAGGTTGTTGTGTATCCTGGCCCCATACTAGCCGGGCGTAGTCGACTGCTATAAATAGAATTTTTAACCAGTTGCACCGTACAGGTATGATGGAGTTGACATATTAAAGGAGGCTACAGCCCCCACACAAAGTCAGAACAGCCGCACCTGCTCGATCGTGTTTCTACCTTTCTTTCCATCTTGAATTGCCTATCTAACCATCTTTCAATGCAAATGAAAGACCGTCGAGATGGTGTTCCCCAGCCTACCATCTCATAAGCCTCCCTTTCCAAACTCCCAATCAGGGCCCGGCGAGGACGTCCAACGAAGTCGTATTGGTGCGGCATCCGAAAACCTCAAAGCGGAGATACTTAAGCTATACTGGAGCGGGGTCCGGGATGAGCTGAAGGAGATCCTCCTTAGCCTTAATAGATGGCAGACAGAGCCATCCTATTCTGAAACCCTACCTGACGAGAAACTCAACAAATTCAACGTCATGCGAGGCTACGAACCTTTTCTGACAAATGTCTGCCATAACCCGCGCTCTACAGGTAGGTTTATTGGCCTACCAACAGATGATAGACTTCGAAATACCTGGTCAGTTGGGCCGAAGCAGAAGAGAGCTCTCATGCTTCTCCAGTCAACCCAATTCCTGGATATTGACAATCTGTTTGGATATCGACGACCCGCAGTTCCTTTCCTCTTTTGGACCCTACCCCTCTGGAAACGAATGTCAGCTCCGCAGCTTGAGCTCAAAATTGCTGACCTGCGGCCGCTTCTCTCTGTCCGGAGATGCGGCCATCATAAATGTCAACGGCCTATTCGGGGCTCATCCTACCACCTCCTACAGGACGAAACAAAGGTTCTATGCGAAACATGTTTCAGAGATCCAACCAAGAGAACAGGAAAGTATCGGAAACGTTATAAGACATGTTGTCTCCCTTCTCAGCGGAAGAAAGTTGCTAAACTCTGCTCTTGTTACGGTAAACCTCACAATTGGCCGTTGGGGATTGGTGACGAAGGCTCTTGCCAGCTATTCACCCTGAACGAACTCATCGCGGAGAAGAAACACAAAGAAACATCTGAGACTATATTCGAATCCAAATCCAAGGAGGAAGCCGAGGCTCTAGGCACGAACGAATCAGAAGACATTTATCAACCAAAACGAGCGGCGGGTGAAACGGAAAAGCTGCAAAATCCGAACTCCGATAGCGGACATCCTCCAGCTTTCGCTACCTCAGTGGGAAAGTCCCTTTCTATTGAAGAAGTGCCACTATATCTACGCTATCTCAGGGCAAACTACCCCTTCGGCAATGTTCATGTTGCTTTACGATTCGGGCCGCTCATCTTTGAGAATGGCATCTCCGATACCGAAGGTGCTGTAATCAGCACTCGAGCCCTTCCGAAGTTACAACAGTCGAGCGCTATTGATGGGCCTGCTCCTTGCCTAGAGTTGACTGAAAGGGATTTGGACAAAGAAAGTTGGACGCCGAAAGGCTTCTCGACACGCACAGTTTACCATCAGCAGCGCCCTCGAAAAGACAAGCGATACAAGGCCATGGCTAAGCAAGTCGTCGGAGGCGCATTCAGTGGACTTTTTGATAGGGAGACAGAGCTCAATATTGCCAATGCACTGGTCGAAGAGGCCGGGACCAGCGCGCTAGACGAGATGAATCGTAAAGAAAAGGATCATCGTATTGAAAAGTCTATAAACCTACTGTTTGCTAAGGTCCAGACTTATCTTTCCTCCCGCGTCGAAGAATATGTGGATCGAATTGTGCAGCGGCTTCTTGATCCGAATACTGCACTTCGATGGGACCTAAAGGAGAATAGTTGTCAGACCTTTTGCGACAAGTTGATTGATACCGAAACTTTTGGGCCTCTGTTGCCGCCCTGGAACGGCATAGACTCCTCACCCCTGTACTTGATGAGCTTCGTCTGCCGCTCAAACGACTACATTGCACGTGGCCCAGGGACAACACACGGCATTCCCCATGGTCACGTTGAGGAATACTTGCTCAAGTATCGATTTGGGTGCCATGACGATTCCGACATCATGGATACTCTCCAAGAGTATTGGTACGACTGGGGTAACTTTGAGGGGGTCTTGTATCCATACCAAGATCTATTCCCATGGGACTGCACTCAGGGTTTCCGCAAGAGTCCTCCCCACACTTGTGGGTCTTGCAATATATCGGAGCATGTCTGGGCCTTTCCATTCGATTCACATTCCTTGATTTCGCTTCATCTGTCTAGGTCGCGTAACTTTTATCCCCAGGGTGAGAAGCCCGCTTCGCTGGAGGAGGACGAAGGGGTCATGATAGACTCCGAATGGTTCAAGAATCGCCTGACTCTGCTCACGGCGCAATTCTCGCTATTGATGGGCGCTACGGCTATGGTGAGGAACAAGGCAATTCAGCGCGCTGTTTCCTGGCTTGAAAAAGACGAAACGGATGACATCGATCGCATTAAGCTCGGAGGCATCGTTCGAGCGCAGCCTTTCAGTCACCGCTTCGAAAAAGATGCTACTGGCCATAGGTACCACCAGTACTACGTTGCTGGATGGACTTCGCTTAAGCTTCGTGATCGCAAAAATGAATATGAAAAGCTGCGGAACTGGAGGGCAGAGAAAGGAGGGGGACTTGACGAGTTGAAACGTTTGACAAGAAGGAGAAAATGGTACAGTAGAAATGAAAATGGCGGTGGTGGTGGTTATAATGATGGTAATGGTGTTGGTGGCGTAGACGGCAGTGCTGATGATGGTGGTGGTGGGGACTCGTTTTTGAGCGGATTGGGTATTTCGGATTGGAGTGGATGGGAGCATATCTCAAGTGGATGGGACAGTTTTACAAATTGGAATGGATGGGACGGTGGGAGTTGGGGTGGTTTCGAGGGTGGAGGTGGTGGTGGTGGTGACTAGATTGGAACTGATTTCACGAAGCCTGACGTTTTGTGCTGGACACAATTTACTATCTTTCTACGCATTTGCGCACCATTGCATTTACCCGCCACTTAAACTCTTTTCATTCCTGTAAGCAGTGTAATACAAAGGTCAGAATGGTCCACGAGGTCCAACTACGCCCAGCCTGAGTGAAGGGACGTACCGTTGATCAGTTTCAGCCGTGGAGCTCGCATGTGGCGGCCATGGCAGACGTAATAAGGCATAGCCCAATATGTCGTTGATGCCCAACCTCAACAGCCACAATCGTGGTATTGATGGGAATGAGGCTCTTACTAACAAGAGTTTGGGTATGTCTTGTTGTTTCTAGCGTCGGAGCCGTATTGATGTTTGCATCAGTGCACTGACAAGCCGAATCCGCCTGTTGACTTACAAAAGAGGCTGTTGTTCAATGGCCTGTTCGTCCAAAGTTGAACAAAGCTCTGTTCCAAATTAGGATGCATGCTTTCAAGCCTCAGTTCATGTCAGATTGCTGACTTGTGCCCCGCGTCTTGGCTGTCTTGCGATGGTCATTATTGTTACGCTGCCTTTAATACATATAGCTATTCTTCTGTTTGGCAGAAAATATCTTTCTTAACATTTAAATGTCTACATCAACACGTTCTTTCCAAATCATACTTGCGACGAGATAAAAACGCCAATAAAATAAGGTGTGATCTTCAAACCCCTCTTGGCCCAAGCCTCATTCATGATTGTGACAGCCAGAGCAGGAAAGAATGGCGACGGTCGATGACTACCTTGCATCCAGGCAATGTGTATGGGATGATTTTGGGGCTTCAGGGAATCTTCAAGTTATGGTGTCTGAGATTCGACAATCAAGAAGCTCCGACTCCTCCTTTCAAACCCTTACACATACCATCCCCAATGAGTCGCTTCCTGGCTGGCTCGCTAGAACAGCAAACCATATCAAACAGAGGCCGGACATATGTTTGGCTCGTATAGTTTGGTTTCCTTACGATCGAAGGCAGGGTAAGGTTGATGCTGGCCACGGCGTGTTGCCGGCCTTTACTCAATCATTCAATCACCAACTCGCTCAATCGAGACTTCGTGCCACTTTTGCTGGCGTCTCCTCAGTCACAGAGCCTCGCAACGGGAACAAAACATATTGGTTCTGCAACCATCCACACCTGGCAGTAACCTGGTCGCGTGACTCGGAGTCTCAGATCATAAACGTCATCTTCATTGCTCAACCAAGCAAAATCACAATCCTGCAGGATCTCGTTACCTGTCGCTTTGCGCAGGAGCTTGCGTCTTCTGATACGTTTCCTGCTCTTCTTTGCATGATACTACTCTGCAGGGAGATTGATAACCTGTTGATCGACGTAAAGAACCAAGTACGGCAGGCTGAGGTCCGAACAGGCCACCATCGTTTTGCCAACCGATTTGAGATGCCAGCCGTGGGAGATCTTGTGCAGCTCTCGGCCGCCATGAGCGGTTGCATGTCGAATCTGGCGGTCCTTACGAGACGATTGGGCGTTTTGTCAATACTCAAGGAGTGGACCGATGATTTAGCGACGCAAGATAAGGCCAATCTGTCGTCAGCTACGGCGGTACTTAACACCGTTCAGCAACACTCAACTATGCAACAGCTGGATATCGACTTCTTCAAGAAGAGAACCCAAACCCAACGAGAAGCTGTAAGTAATACCAGCGTTTTATGTTTGTCGACTGACCGCATCAGCTGTTGCATTTGATCGGCGAGCAAGGGAACCTGACCAGCCGTGATATTGCAAAAGACTCACACAGCCTCGCCATGCTTGCACGTAATGATACGTCAGTAATGAAAGGACTTGCATTCTTGGCGGCTATTTTTGTTCCGCCAGCATTTGTCTCCTCCTTACTGAGCATTCCTCTCTTCGACTGGGGATCCCCAAGTGAGGTTTCGGAAAGTGTCTCTTTGTCTTTGGGGACGAAGATACTTATATATGTTAGCATTACCGGCCCTTTGATGCTGATTACCTTTTCTGTATGGGGGATATTCCTGTATTGGGAAAGGTCAGGGCGTAAGAAAGGCTGCAATACCTTGGTACCATCTGGATTTCAGGAGTCTGGAGGGGGGTCAGAGACGACTTCCCTGATCGCAAGACGTCGACTTTCGTAGCAGAAGGTATTAAAAAAGGAAATAAGAACATTGGAGGAGGCTATTCTATCTATCGAGATTATCGCGATGCAATCGAAAGCGACGTCTTTTTATCAATGAAGAGATCAATGGGATCGATCACAAGTATGAGATATAAACATGAAGAAGTCGAGATGCAGCGAAATATCCTGCGGGATTTTTGTTGAGCCGACATTTTCCATGGTCTTTGACTCCCGGAAGGGACATGACAGATGCCTTGCAATGGTCTTGGCGTATTCTTACAATCTGTGATTTTAGATTCTCAAGGCCAAGTGGAGTTAGTAACTACAGGATACTGTGTCGGCAACTTCCTCATTTGTATCATCTGGTAACGTCAAGCTGGTCGAAAGGACCGGAGACAAACGCGTCATTTCCATTGTCTGACATATGATCTTTGTCGACTTCAGTAGTATCGTCGGCTATGAAAGGAGAGGGATTTTATGATGAACCGGCGCAACTAATTCTAGCAGTCTTCGGACTATTTTGCACTGCGATAGTCCGAGTGGTTCAATTAGCGAGAAGCGAACAACGAACATCGAACAGCAACTTTGCAGGGTATGACAGCATAGCCTCCAGGCCGATGACAGGGTACAGTGTGGGGAAGACAGGGTATGTGGGATGTTCAGCTAGCTCCGTTGCGCTAATTTCATAGTGTAAGTGAGGTTCCAAAGAGCCTTGCGCATTCTAGATCAAGGTCGCAGGATTCTTTGCTTTGGAAGCTACGTAAGCTGTCCACAGGCAAGGCTAAGCGGAGGAACAATTGGGCCGACGTCCAGTTATTGTGGTCGGACATATTCCTCCGATACGCAACCTCGTCTCCTGGTGTAATCTGTCGGTTCTTTCACCAAACAAGACATCGCAGCTATTCTCATTGAACTTCAATGTAAATGTTTGTCATGGGTAGAATTTGTCGCTCTTCAGTATTGGGAGCGGTGGAGGGACGTAATGAATTGCCCCACAGCCGCAATTCTTATGTCTCAAAGTGGTAATTGCCGAATGAGGCGTTTTTGGGCAGGGGTTGTTGTTGGTAGCGACATTTCGGCTAATAGCTGAAAAAATGTCAGAGTGTCGTATGTTTTGGAAAGGGAAAAGCACTAATGGATTGAATCCTTGGCAAAGGAAGAGGCTTAGACGAGAAAGTAATTTAGAATTCCGACTGGAACAACTATAAGAACAAGTTTAATCCCGTGTAACAAGAGTACCAACATCTCACTTCAATCAGTCAATCCAATACTCAACCAACCAAACCATCAACATGCATTTCCCTACCATTCTTTCCAGCATTGCTGTCTTCTCCACTGCCGTCGCAGCAGCTCCCACCGAGAAGCCCTACGTCGGCGTCGCCATCATGACCTACAACGGCGACGACTCCCTTCCCATGAACGTCCCTCTCGGTGTCCTCACCTACGACAAGAGAAAGGAAACCAAACTATACGAGCCAAACATATGTCCGGCCTCTGTTTGATATGGTTTGCTGTTCTAG
>Ga0181465_100657_pt1 | contig 13210 bp, 9 predicted proteins | sample InSIn3gowninarea_FD_119076 | JGI IMG/M metagenome (GOLD analysis project Ga0181465, IMG submission 119076) | Clean room microbial communities from NASA Spacecraft Assembly Facility at Jet Propulsion Laboratory, Pasadena, California, USA -... ... | reverse complement strand
CGAAAGCTTCGAGATGGTATAGGTGAAATGCAGAAGTCATATGATGCCACCTCGTGATGTGACGAAGTGTCTGCATAATCGATACTCGGAGATAACCGGGCAAAGGGGATGCGGGGTAGGAGGGGGGAAACGACAACGAGGACGATGCTCGAACGTCTACAGCCTCGGAATCACGTATCTAGGAGCTAGCCAAGGCTACCAACATAGAGAGCCGTACGGGATACGGCATGTGTATCCTGCTTGTATCCACGGTTCACCCTAAATATCCTCTGATCCTATTAAACAACCGAGACGTCAGTGTCTCTCGTACTGGATGACCTAGCGTACAGACATTAACAGCAACAGGAATACCTCAGACGTCCAACAGCCCCTGCTACCTGGTGGGACTCACCAAACGGCCATGTCTTGGGCGGTCGAGATCTCCAGCGATGCGCGCAGGGCACCTGGCTGGGCATGACGAAGCAGGGAAAAATTGCCGTGCTGACCAATTTCCGCGAGGAGGGCGTAGAGCTCATAGAAGGAGCTCGGAGCCGTGGCGAGATACCTAGTGCCTATCTTACCGTGCCTCCAGACCGGGATGAATCGCCAGAGCAGTTTGCATACAGGCTTATCGAGGAGGACGGAGTCCATGGTGTCGGAGGTTTCAGTCTGGCATTTGGGCAGTTGAAACGGCTGGCTCGGGAGGGTGAGGAGGCTGGTGTCTTGAACTTTGTGTCGAACCGCACGCCAAATGTGCAAGGCTTGAAGCATTCTCCGCGACGTGGGACGTGGGGCTTGAGCAATTCGCATTACGGGGATCGTGCGTGGCCTAAAGTTGTGGATGGCGAAAGGCTTTTGGGCGAGGTCGTTCAAGCGGATACTGAAGGGGAACAAGAGCTTGACGAGCTGATTGAGAAATGCTTCGAGGTGCTGAGTACAGACACACTACCCAAGAAAGACCCCGACGAAGAGTTCCAGATCTATGTTAGACAGCTTAGACATAGTATCTTCATTCCAGCAGTCGGCGGAGACGAATCGGGACCGAAGATTTCCGCTGATCTGTTAGCTGCGGCCAGGGAGCAGACCCCGATGAGCAAAGCCACGAGTGGAGTCTATGGCACACAGAGACAGACCGTCATTCTCGTGGACAGACTTGGAAAGGCTACATTCGTGGAGCGAACGTTATATGATGGAGAAGCCAATGCGGTGGCGGAGACTGAGAGGGACCGAAGATTCGATTTCGATATTGAAGGATGGCAAGACTGAGGCCACGGTGCTAGGATATAGCCCAGATGTTTGTTAGGAAGACGCCGTTGCATGCGATACTCCGCACCTTGCCTATGGCATCAGGTTTCCGACCGAGTCAACGGTCACCACAAAGGGGAGCCGAGTAGAGAGCAGCATAGAATGTGTTTCTGGGTACAAATGCCTCACTGCTATTCCGGGAGCCCGAACAGTACGGCTAATTGAGTTTGGTATCCCGTGCTCTTCGCCTCAACACGACACTTCTTCTTACAAAACAACTCTTGCTCTCTGGGGACACGCGAACTCAGAACACTATAGCAGCATCAAAGCAGAGTAGGCTGACATGCCACGTTCGCAGATGTTGAGAGTGAAGGGCGTGACCGGGAGGGATCACATATATGACAAATATATGACACTCCAGAAACCTTTTATACACCGAAATTAGGCGTGCAAAACGTTCATCCACACTTCCAGATACTCCAAGCTCCTTTTCCCATGCTAGGCTCGCCCCACTAATGCTTCTGGCAATGGTGCGTGTTCTACGCAAAAGCTCCGCTTGCACCTGGGCTCTTGCTCTCCTTGTAAGGGTACTTGACTTGATCGTCTTTCCGCATCGTCATCTTCTTCTTCTTCTTCGTCACTAGGTGCTCGACCCAAACCTCCTTCGCGTTCTCCACCATATATTTGCGAATGAAGCGGGGATCCCAGAGTTCGGAGGCGACTCCCAAATCCTTGCAGCAGCGCATGAGGGCGTTGGATTTGCAGCCCTCTGTAGCAGTCGGAATACCCTCACTATCAAAGTAGTCCTGTTCGCCACGAGCAATTGAGACGAGTCTGTGAAGAAGTACCTTGTCAGTATATCTCGCTACTAGGTGAACATGTATATGGTGAAAACCTACCTCCCACTTGCTAACAGCGCATATTCCCTCGTAACACATTTCTGCGTGACGATTGTCTCGCCTCGCGGCGCTAGACCCCAACCACCAGGCCCGAACGCCTTGTTCAAGATTCGACGGTATTTGATCTCAGGCAGATACAATATACCATCCGGCTTGATCTCGATATCATCGACGTCAATAGGCTGCATTAGGATCTCCTGCGCCTCCTTCGAGAACGGTTGCGAGGACAAGCCATGGAATGATCGCGTCCAGTCAACCTGCTCCGGATTACCCTCGGTAGACTCCGAGGTGTTTGAGGGAAGATCCGACAGGCCTTCGCTGGCTAATTCGCGAATGGGCTCTTGAGGTGGATTGGCGGCGAGGTTACGTGACGTCTCGGGAGGTGGCTGGCGAACAGGCAGAGCGGGCGCGGCTTTAGTTTGCGACGGCGTGTACGTGCTACCAGTGCTAGATGTGCGCGCCGAAGTACTTGATTGCGAGCCATAAGTGTGTCTGCGAAATGGTGGCGCATCCTGGCTGCGTGAAGGGTGTGTTGAGAAAGGTCGGTCGTGGTCGGTTCGGCGGGAGGTATTACGGCGATTTCGTGCTGGTTCGGTGAGGCAGAAGGAGAGTGCGGTGGATCGAGTTTGTGTTGCGGTATGTAGTGAGCATGTCAACCTAGTGCACATACGACTGGAGGAGAGGTTTGACATGGTGAGTTGAGGGTATTGGGACGAGTAGCGTGTAGTGTAGTATAGGCTCTCGCTTTTGTGGAAAAATGAAAGGTGAAAAGCTTGGGAAGTGCGGTGGTTGAATCGGGACAAAGGCAGTGTCGCTAGACTACATTACGAAGATATCTAACATCTGCTCATATCTTCAAATCTATATCTACATGATCAGAACTGCCAGGATTCATCCGATTTGCTCAATAAGAGCTATCTCGAGCTTAAGTGGCTGATCAAGCGTCTTTCGACGCCGTCCTCTGCTCGTTTCCTTTCCTTCTCCAGCACTCTCGGAAAGCTTCCATCTAAGACAGGCATCAATCGCACCGTCTATTCGAACAATCCATTCATCTTAGCCTGGGCGGATCGTACCTCATTTTTGCAAGCCCGCCAGTCCTTCTTTTCGTAGAAGCAGTCATTCAGTGTCGTATTCTCCACTACACTTCGTCAGTACGCTTGCTTTTGAGCATGTGTAGTGTACACACTCAGCACTTACCTGAGCATCCTGTGCTGAATATACGCTTGTCCCTGTATCAATATTAGAGGCAATATACAAAGGACTTGTTTGACGGGAAAGAAGAACTCGCCAGTCATCAGGCTCATCATCGTCCACCTCGGTGCGCTGTATGTTCGAATTGCTTACGGGTTCAGGCATCGTCGTTGGTTATTCGAAAAGAACAGTCGGAGCGTTCTCAACAAAAGTATTAGTTTGAGCGTTTTGAAGAGTACCAAACGAAGCCCGGCCCGAGTCGATATTTAGGAAGAAAATTCGCCACCAACTGACGATAATGGCCTCCATACGAATGAACGTTCTGGTGTATTCGGGTAGGTCAGGTATCTATACTCGTGATGACACCTGAAAATACATGCGCTTTGCCTGTACACACATTCTGCTATACCCGATGATGTTGTGGATCAAAGAAATACGAAAAAGCTAATCAGGCGTGTGCTCAGGAGCGGGAAGCACGGTCGAATCTGTCCGCCAATGTTTATACTCACTCCGCCGGTTTCTTTCCCCAAACTATGCAGTTCTCACAGTGAGCGGCGAAGCCCTAATTAAGGAGCCATGGACGTCAACGTGCGCGCTCCTCGTCATGCCTGGAGGCGCTGATCTTCCGTTCTGCCGCATATTGAACGGCGAAGGAAACCGCCGCATCAAACAGTATGTCTATAGTGGTGGTGCTTATGCCGGATTTTGCGCCGGTGGCTACTACGCCTCGAGCCGCTGCGAGTTCGAGGTCGGAGACGACAAGATGGAGGTGGCTGGTGACCGAGAACTCCAATTTTTTCCCGGCATCTGTCGTGGTACGGCTTTTCCTGGTTTCGAGTACAGCAGCGAGACTGGTACACGGGCTGCAGAATTGAGGGTGGAAAAGGCGTCTCTGCCCTCCTCCGCAGGCGTCTTGCCCGAGATGTTCCGAAGCTATTCAAATGGAGGCGGAGTGTATGTGGATGCTTTGAAGTACAAAGACAGAGGCGTAGAGGTGCTGGCAAATTATACGGAAGAGCTTAAGGTAGACCCTGGCGAGTGCGCCGCCGCAGTGGTGTTCTGTAAAGTAGGAGAAGGCTGTGCGCTTCTTACAGGATCTCATCCAGAGTAGGTCAGAGGCATCACCTGGTGTTTAGCGTGCTTATTGACAACTTGTAGGTTTGCGACGGTCAACCTAAGCACTGATGCACGGACTATGAAACCGTCGGTCGTCGAAGCTCTCGCCGCCGACGATAAATTAAGGTCGGATTTTCTGAAGGCATGCTTGATGAAGCTCGGCCTCAAGGTCAATCAAGAGGAACAAGCAGTACCACCGTTGTCACCGCTACACCTGTCAAGTATGGATGAGTCTGCGATAAGCAAAATATTGACGAACTTACAAGGTTCGACAACACCGCTCGAAGGGGGAATTCGCCTCAAGTGCGAGCAAGATACATTTGACATTGAGCGCGATCTATCAGCGTGGGCTGTTGGTAGCATGACCAAAGCAGTGACTGGAATAGGTCATAACACGGAAAGTAAAGATCCAGATGTGGCTAGTGCAGATGCCGGCATAATCGACTATGATCACGTTGTGAAGAAGGTCATCGCACATGAAAACGAGCTACCATCAGCCAAAGAGACCCCATACTTCAATTGCCAAACATATTTCGAGAATCTCGACCTTTACACGGACTCGACGAAGCACTCCGTGTTAACGACCGCCGTCGGACGAAATCTCATGTATGCCGAAGTCGTCACAAGCACGAGCACTCTCCTTGAAAAGTATAACACCAACACTCTTACTCTAAACAGGAGCTAACAGCGTAATTGCATCAGAAACCCTACTCTCACCAACCATCTTCCCTCTGGCACGGTCATGACCGCCACCAGGCAGCTCAGCGGCCGTGGCCGTGGATCTAATGTCTGGATCTCCCCAGCCGGCTCACTCATGTTCAGCTTCGTGCTGAGGCACCCGCTCAAGCTCAATGCCACTGCGCCTGTCGTCTTCATTCAGTACCTAGCCGCGCTAGCCGTCGCCGAAGGTATAAAGACATATGATCAGCAAGACTCGAGCATGGGTGGGCGCCGCGGCCGCTACCGCGATGTTCCTATCAAGCTGAAATGGCCGAATGACATCTATGTACTCGATCCGAGCAAGTCGGGCGCGGATCCAAGCGACAGGAACTCTTACACCAAGGTTGGTGGCATTCTGGTGAACTCCTCGTATAGCGGCGGAGATTACACACTCGTTGTCGGTATTGGCTTGAATGTCACTAATGCAGCACCGACCACGTCTTTCAATGCGGTATTGGACGCTCACAACATCAGCACCTCCACGACTTCGCGTACAAAATCCCCATTGCCACCCTTCACTGTCGAGAAACTGCTTGCCCGAATACTCTCGCAATTCTCTAATCTCTACACCACGTTCTGTCGATCAGGCTTCGGTGGCGAGCTTGAAAATCTCTACTACAGCCATTGGCTGCACACGGACCAGGTTGTCACCCTCGAAACGGATGGTGATGCACGTGCCCGGCTTATTGGCATCACATCAGATTGGGGACTGCTACGGGCGGAGGAAGTGACAGGCCAGGCAGAAAGAGGAACAGGAAGGTACTTTGCCTTGCAGACTGACAGCAACAGTTTCGACTTCTTCAAGGGATTGATCAAGAGGAAGCTGTAGGATGGCTGAGGGTAAAAAGGGGCATGGTAAAGGAGAAGCTCAATTAAGGTTTTAGACCCACATGTATAATACGGTGTGCGGTAACTAGCTATCCGCCACCACCCTAGAATATCACATTTTGGCCAACTAGCGATTTGTACCAAATCAACGAATATATAATTCCAGCCCCTAGTACTATTAATTACCTAATTTAGCGTAGATAAAGTAGTTGATTTAGGTATAGTAGTAACTCTTATAGTATAGTTATATTGAAATTAATGAATTAATAGTAGTTATTTAGTAAATCGACCGTTACCTCCTCTTTAGCGACTACTACGGCGCTATCCTCCTCCTATAGCCTCCTTACTAGTCTCTTCTTCGCTAGCGCTACCGATAGCCTCTCCTACGCCAGCGCTATTAGCCTAATCCTCGCTAAAGCCGTTAGCCTAATCCTCGCTAAAGCCGTTAGCCTAATCCTCGCTAGCGCCGTTAGCCTAATCCTCGCTAGCGCCGTTAGCCTAATCCTCGCTAAAGCCGGCGCTATCGTTAGGAAGCTCGCTTAATTTAGGAAGCTCGCTTAATTTACTATTACTATCGCGTACGAATAAAGGCTAATTAGCCTAGCCGCCGTTAAAAACCCTACCGTCGTTAAAAACGCTATCGCTAGTAGATTCCTCCCCTAAATATAGTACTTTAAGAATAGCGCTAGCGCCGGTTAAGGTTAATATTATATTACGCTTTAAGCGAGCCTATAATAGCGTAAGAGTAGAAGAATTTCGCTTATTACTACTAGTAGAGGATTCGGTAGGTAGAGGTATTATTTAACCTAAGATATCTCGCGCTTTAGCTAGTAGTACTTTAGCCGGTAGTACTTTAGCTAGTAGTACTTTAGCTAGTAGTACTTTAGCTAGTAGTACTTTAGCCGTCGGTTTAGCCGTCGGTTTAGCCGTCGCTTTAGCCGGCGTCGCTTTAGCTAGCGCTTTAGCTAGCGCTTTAGCTAGCGCTTTACCCTTCTTCTTAGAGGTTACGACCTCCGTCTAGATTATTATTAATATTAGTCAAGTAGAGGAGGAAGTAAAGGTAATAAACCTATTACGCTACCTCTTCTTCGAACGCTTCTCTTATCCTACTAATAATTAGGTATAGCGTCGGAATATTCTCCTTCGGCGAAGCTAGCTTATAGAGGTCGTAAACGTATTATAGTAAGGACTACTAACTTAGTAGTAGTACTATTAGTATCTTTAGCTAGCCGCTATCCTTATAGTAGCTAGCGTCGATGGTAAGATAGCGCTCCTATTCTACTTCGACGAAATTAGGCTAACCGATCTTACTAACTAACTATAAGTTAAAGTTAGGTAAGTTCTTTAGCTAATTAGCCTCTAATAGCGCCGCGATATAACGCTCGTCGAGTCCTTTAGACGCCTCCTCCCTTCTTATACTACGCTAGTAGGGTTTAGCCCTACTAATCTCGTTACCGTCGTAAAGTATTAGGGTTACGCGTACGCCTATATATTTAACGGGTCCTAGGAGCTTAAAATCTTTACTAAGTTCGTCGTATACGCTAGCTATAACGTTATATATAAGAGCGTACTAAACGTAGAAGACGTACCTCGCTACTACTAGATCTATAGTAGTTACTAACGAGGCTATAGTAGTCTTCTTCGATAACGACTTTATAGTCTTCGTTACCAATGAGGTAATAGATAAGGGAAGAGGGTAGATAATAGGGATAATAGGTTCCTCCTCCTCCTCATCTAGCTCGATAAGGGTAGCCTCCTACGGCGCCTACTGAACCTGCTATTACGGCGCCTACTGAACCTACTATTATAGCGCCTACTAAACCTGCTGTTACGGCGCCTACTATAGCTACTACGGTTAAGGAAGAAGCTATTACTGTTATTAGAATTAAGGCTAAGGAAGAAGCTATTACTATTGTTAGAATTAAGGCTAAGAAAGAAGCTATTACTATTATTAGAATTAAGGCTAAGGAAGAAGCTATTACTGTTATTAGAATTAAGGCTAAGGAAGAGGCTATTACTACGGCGCCTACTATTACCTCTACGGTAGTAGCGCCGCGGCTTAACTAGCGTAGGTAGTAAATTAGGATTAAACGCCGGCGGTATAGTTCGTACGGCTACCGTCGACGGCCTTCTACGACTCGTTACTAATTCCTAGTAGTAGGTAATCTAACTTCTTTAGGGTAATAGGATCTACCTTCTTCTTTCCCTTCCTATTTAGGAAGGTAGCCTTCTCTACTACCGTTCCTAGCGCCGGCGAAGCGACTATATTATACGGAGCTTATTATTACGGTGTAACGGTAGGCCCTAGCGGATCTAGGTAGATCCGTTCCGCTTACCCTATCTACCTATATATATATCTCGTATTCTCCTAAGACGTAGCTCCTTAAGCTACGTCCTATCCTCTATTCTAAATACTATTCAGCCGAGTATTACCGTAGATATAATCTAAATACTACGCAGCTAGTACCTTCTTCCGTCCCGAATCCAGCCCGTGATACTACGTAGCTTTATCCTAAGGGAACGCTACCCTACCCGTCGCGATAATAACCCGCCCGGTCCCTCCGCAGCCTACGGAGGTATTAAATAATTTCGCCTCGTCTATTTAGGAATTCGGTCCTAAATAGTTTACCTACTTTAGAACTCTCCTATCCTACGTAAGTAACGTAGAAGAAGAATATCTCTCGCTCTAGTCTACCGTCTCGTCTATCCAGGAACAAGCTTAGAGACATACCGGCGTTATCGACTACTAGAAGGAAGAACTCCGAGAAGTTCGCTTAGAGCTCTAGAGGATACTATTACTCTCGACCCCGGTAATTTTAACCCCTACCTCTAAGGATATACGTAAGAATACTCCCCCGGCGACGATTACCCGAACTCGAAGTACTACCGTCTCTAAATCGTCCCGGCTCTCTAAAAAGCTCCCTAACCCTAATAAGTTCGAGGGTAAACGCTCCGACCTCCGCCGTTTTATCTCTTAGATTTATAAGAAGACAATTACTAACTTTAACCGTTTCCCGACCCCGTAGACCCGTATAGCCTACGTTACGAATCGCCTAAAAGGAAAACCGTATACGTAAGTCCTCCCGTATATTAAGAAAGGCGTTTACGACCTCCCTAACTATACCGATATCCTTAATCTTCTAGACCGTACCTTTAGCGACCCGAACCGTATCTAGAATACCCGCCGCGACCTATTTATCCTACGTTAAAAGAACTCCGACTTTAGAACCTTCTTTACTGAATTCCAGCGCCTAGCCCTAGAAGGAAATATATCTAAAGAGACTCTACCTATACTACTAGAATAAGCTATTAACCGAGAACTATAAGGTATACTCCTATATAATTAGCCTCTATCCCGCGACTACTATACTTTCGCGACATTCCTATAGGAGCTCGAGAACCGCCGTCGCTAATACGAGAATATCCCGACCCCGTCCGCCCGTTCCTACGTAACCGCTACTAGTATAACTCGTACCTTCGAGAGGCCGATAACTATAAGAGTCGCGGTAATAACTCCCGTTAGTAATCCCCGTCCTACTACCGCTACTATTTCGGCACCTAAACTAATAGACCTATCCCGCTAGTAGCCTTTTATACGTTACCTAGGTCCTTCGAGGAAAGAAACTAGTGCCTACTTCCGCTACGGCTCGAGAGAATACCGTATTCGAGACTATCCGCTTCCGGATAACCGCCCTAAGAAGCTCCGTTCTACTACTCGCTCCCCGCCTGTTTCTCCCTAGGGTAGTCTAGTTAGAGGCCGCTCTCTACCGTCCCCTCGTCCGTCTTCGCCTCTATCTAGCGCTTCGTTAAAAGGGGTGAGCCTAGGCTTAGTCGTAACTAGGCTCTAGATTAGCGTAACCGTACCCCCGCTCCTAATTTTCCGAATTCGATCTACCTATTAAAATCCCTAACCGATACTATAAAGAAATCCCGACCTAATTACCCGTCCCGCTCTAACCGAACTATAAATACGATAATCTTACCTATTACTCTCCTATAAAATAAGCGAGAACTACCGATATTCGCCCTACTCGATTCTAGTACCGAAGGAAGCGCTTTCATTAATTACGCCTAGGCATCTAAGAAGAATATCGCGGTTAAGAAGATCCCGAACCTAATTATCCTATATAGGTTTAACGGAGATACTATAAGTGCTATCCGTTACTACGCTATTATTAATATACGTACCTAGGATTACCGAGAAAAGAAACTACTTTACTATATCTGCCCGCTTAGAATATATCTATTATCCTCGGAATGCCCTAGCTTAAGATCCACGATCCCGCTATTCGTTTTAGCTCTAACTCTCTACGCTTCGAGAGCGAATTCTACCGCTAGAACTATAATACCCCGTCGAAATCTACCCGGATCTAATTACTTCCGAATATCCCCCGAGACTCCCGTCCGACCTATAAATCGACTATCCCTATCTAGCCACCGGAGTCACCTAGTAATACCGTAATACTTCCCGACCTCGATATCTAGTATATCTCCTTACGAGCCTATGGAATATTCGCTAGACGCGGGCTCTAACTATACGCTACTAGTCTAGAGTAAATTAACGAACTTCTCTCCCCCCCCTAAGACTTATCCCTACCTAAGGAATTACGAGACTTTACGGATATTTTTAGCCCGAAGGAAGCCGAGAAACTACCCCCGTACCGCCCTTTTAACCACGATATTAAGCTCGTAGAAGGAAAGATTCCCCCGTTCGGACCCTTATACCCGATATCCCGCTAGAACCTGCAAGCTTTAAAAGAATAGCTTAAAGAATAGCTAGCTAAAGGCTTTATCCGTCTAAGTTCTTCCCTAGCTACCTCGCCGGTTATTATCGTCCCGAAACCCGGAGGAGGACTCCGCGTCTATTAAGATTACCGTAGTCTAAACGAGGTTATAGTTAAGGATCGATACCCGCTACCTCTTACTCGAGAGATACTAAATAACCTAAAGGGAATACGCTACTTTTCGAAGATTAATATCGTAGCCGTATTCAACAATATCCGTATTAAGGAAGGACTCGAATACCTAACTACCTTCCGTACCTATTTTAGTCTATATAAAAGCTTAGTTATACCTTTTAGGCTTACTAGCGCGCCCGCTACGTTCTAAAGATATATAAACGACGTCCTACGATAATACCTTAATATCTTCTATAACGTATACCTGGACGATATCCTAATCTATAGTTAGACCCGAGGAGAATATACTGAATATATCCGACTAGTTCTGCAAGCTCTGCGAAAAGCAGGACTCTATACGAAGGAGTCTAAATACGAATTCTACTACCCCGAAGTTAAATACCTAGGCCTCATCGTCGGCCGTGACGGGGTAAAGATAGACCCCGATAAGATTAAGACTATTATCGAGTAGTAAATGTTATACCCCTGAGCTCTGGCGTGAGTATGCGGAGCCGGGATAACTATCCTCCGGCGTCGCATAGTATATAAGCGAGACGGGTGCGCACTGCCTACGACCTAGACTCTCTTCCGTAAGGTTTAGTCTATGAATATAACTAGATATCTCTTACGCTATACTATCGTCCCTAAGGGTTCCTACTTCGTATAATACTAAGTACTCCCCTTAACAGTTCTAAACCTTCTAGCCACTCAAGGCGTATAGCCCGGGAGATGTCTGCGAGAATCCTACGATCCTAGATAGAGGTGCCGTCGGTCCCGCCCGAGGTAATCCCTCGAGTCTAGGAGGTCCTAGACGAAGTCTAGGGGACTCTCGAGTAGGATATCGATGATCTAATCGAGTCTCGCGGCGAGTAACCTAGGAGTACCCTAAGCGCAGGCGAGACACCACTGTCCAGTATTCCTCTTAGTAGCAATACTATCGAGGCTTAAATCCGCGATATAGAGAAGTAATAGAGAGAACTCCTATAGCTTTAGAAGTTATAGACTATATAACGGCAAATCGATATCCTTCGTAGGCAAGTCGAAGGCGAACCGATAATAGCTCGATCGCTAGACGCGCAAGGTTCTCAGCGTGCTATATTCCTAACAGGGACTATCGTGGGAGAACCGACTCTTAACCTACTAGCTCTAGCGCCTACCGCTTACGTACCTACTCTCGTAAGTAGTAAGCGGAGCGCAGGCGAAGAGCTTCGGGGTAGCAACGAGAAACGACTTCGGCCCGAACGCCTACCACAATATCGAGGGAAGAACCTTAAAGAATATCAGAACTTTATACGTAGCGCGGAGACTACGTTTCGCTTAACCCCTAATAGCTTCCGTACGGATGATAACAAGATCCTCTTCACGATGCAATACCTAGAAGGAGAGCCAAAGGATGCGTAGTATAACCACGAGGAAACGGTAGATAGTAGCCTCGTTACCTAGGCCTACTTCAAGAAGTTCCTCTTAGATATACTATAAGACCCGGTTAATAGAGAGCTGGATACTACGCAGTAATACGCAGACGTAACGCAGGGGGCGAGCCAGTCAGTCTACTCGTTCGCAGCTTATATGAATAACCTCGAGGCCCAGATACCAGTCCTCTATAACGAAGCCTAGAGGCGTATTCAATTCTTTACCAAGCTTCGCCCTGAATTGCGTAAGGCAATCACGAACTACCAAGATATGCCTTATACACGCGATAGCCTTATCGCTCTAGCCGTACGGCTTAAGAACAACGTACGCGACGTAGGCGCGAAGAGTACGAGGCCCTATTAATTAAACTCTAAGACTAAGATAGATTAAAAGCCTCGCAACACGACGACGTAGGTTAATATTCATGTACCCGCGGACAGCACCCGACACGTAGGCAACTCGAGTAGTACACCCCTAGGCGACGGAAAGTGTCGCAATTATAGAAAACATAGCCATTATACCCGTGATTACCGATCAGCACTATCGAACCCGAATCGATCCCTAGTAGGCTAGGTTCGCTCTAACAGCCAATAGTTAAAAAATAGGAATCCCTCGACGTAAGCTCCCCGCGCTCGAGGCGTAGGGGCATCGAGAGGAGGGAGCGCTTAGACGTCGTTAGCGAGGTACTAAGTAAGCAAACTTAGTATAAGACCCCTATCTTATTCGATAGAGGCAGCGAGATTAATATAGTATCGCTAGGCTTCAGCGCCGTAGTCGATTATAATACCGTCTTTATATAGTACTAGTATACTAAGTAGCAGGGGCGGCGCATCTATATCGAATACGTAGAAGAGGCCTTTCGCTTCTTTCACTCGTCCCTAGTTATCGCAGATACGATAAGTGATCTTATGTGCTCCAGAG
>Ga0181465_100816_pt1 | contig 13211 bp, 6 predicted proteins | sample InSIn3gowninarea_FD_119076 | JGI IMG/M metagenome (GOLD analysis project Ga0181465, IMG submission 119076) | Clean room microbial communities from NASA Spacecraft Assembly Facility at Jet Propulsion Laboratory, Pasadena, California, USA -... ... | reverse complement strand
AGGTTTATCAAATCTCTTGCACTCTTACCAGCTACCGGTGTGGCCCCTTTTACAGCTGCTTCAGCAGCTATAAAATATAACTCTGAGAATTTCGCAATTTTATACGGACGTGTACTGGTAGCATTTGGTTGGCCTAAACCAGTGCCGTTGTCTGTACGATACACCCCCATTTTCCAGAGATTAGGGTACACAATCCTGCTGATGCCTCTTGGATTCACCACGAAATCAGCTCGTCCTGGTAATACCCCGGCACCCACATTATTCGAAGTTTTCCCCGTGAAAGTTGCGCCAGTTGGGTATACAATGTTGGCTGTTTGTGATTCGTCTTCTAGAAAACTTATAATAGGATCTCCAGGTACTACTGGAAGATCATTCGCATTATAAAGCACAGCATTTGTCGTTCCTCCCTTTGGCCAGTTGGCACGGTAAACAGTAGCGAAGGTTCCATCATAACGGGAGTCGAGCGTTTTTTCAGCAAACGTAGTGATAAATGGGCCAATTGGTGGCGCCATACGGGTATAAGGTCGACCTAAGGGCGGAGCTGCTTCACGTTGAATGGAGCTAACACCTGCGCCGGTTCCATTAGAATTAGGAGCGCTCCTTACTACTGTATAGTTCCATGTCACCATCCAAACGGCCGAGTTTCTCCCGTTTCCTGCTTCGGCGTCAGAGCCACTTATTATAGGCGCACCATTATAAAAGGCGCTTTCCTGTGTATGGTCGGCGTAAAGAACTACTTCCTTGTTTCGATCATTTCCACCTAGATGCAGGTCATAAAACGTACTTTCAAGACCAAAAGGACCAGGGTTGTTAATAGCCTCTGTAGCTATATTGTAAGCCTGCTGGAAATAATAGTTTGCATCCTTACCATCAGGGTCTGTTCTGGGCGAAGCAGGATACGTAGGAATGTTGTTGGGATTTTGCAGCCACCACGCATACGTCAGGTAGGCTTTAGCCAAATACAGACGGGCCGCAGTTTTTGTTGCTGTACCAATTGCCCGTGGACTAAAAGATGCTATAAGATGGCTGCCTATACCGGGCAGCCATTCTAATTTGATCAGGATATTCATAGACAGCATCTTCGATTTAGGTGGCAGGTTTAAAGTTGACCGATCGAGATCCACTGTTCTTAAATTATGAACAATAGAAATTTACCCAAAGACACTAAGTGAGAAGACCAAAGTTGCGGGGAAAGGGTCTCTGGGGCCTTTGCTCCTTTTCTTTCTTCCCGTGAAAATTCAACTAGCGTAACAGGATCGAATGGTGAATGAACAGCCGGGAGGGAATAGGCAGAATTATTATGAATACAGTTGGTTAACATAACTATTTAATAAGTAGAAACTGGATACGGGAGGACTCCTTGTGCGTTTTACCTTTATCAGGTGAAAGGTTGGTAGGGTGATCAATTGCAGGGCGCGCGGTCATAAACCCGTTTTGTTTCGGTTCTTTTACAAAGTCGATTAATGTCGTCGTTTATAAATAAGATGAAGAAGATTATCAGTATTGGGATTAGTTGTTGCATTTCACTATTTACCACTGCATTTTGCCAGGTGAGGCTACCACGGCTGGTAAGGGACAGTATGATTTTGCAAAGAGATGCTAAGGTAAATGTATGGGGATGGGCTGCACCACGTGAAAAGGTTTTGATAACTTTTGCCGGCAAAAAATACAAGGCAACAACAGGTGCTGATGGAAAATGGTCCGTGCAGTTAGCTCCTTCAAGAGCCGGTGGACCCCATAAAATGAACATTGATGCGAGCAACCATCTGATATTGAAAGATATCCTGGTTGGGGATGTTTGGTTTTGCTCGGGGCAATCCAATATGGTGCACCAGATGAAGTTGCATAACGTGCGTTACGCCAACGATATAGCTAGCGCAAACTATCCGGAAATTCGACATTTTTGGGTTCCTAATAATACAAACCTCAGCGGCCCTCAAACTGATATTGCCGATGGTTATTGGAAGGGGGCCAATTCAAATGACGTAAACGAATTTTCCGCTGTTGCCTACTTTTTTGCAAAAAGCATCTACGAAAAATACCATGTGCCAATAGGTCTGATAAATGCGAGTGTAGGTGGAACGCCAATAGAAGCATGGAGCAGTGAAGAAGGGTTAAAAGATTTTCCGAATATTCTCGCGACGGTTACAAAAAACAAAGACACTGCCTATATCAATAGCTCAAACCGGAACGCCACTGCTGGCAACAGGGTGATCAGGCAGGAGGATAAAGGGTTAACCGGAAGTACTCCCTGGTACGACCCGAATTATATCGCGAAAGGTTGGCGTACGATAAACATTCCCGGTTATTGGGAAGACCAGGGAATTAAAGATCTTGACGGGACGGTCTGGTACCGGAGAGAAATTGATGTACCTGCATCTATGACCACTCTTCCAGCTAAAGTCTTCCTGGGAAGAATAGTTGATGCAGACGTTTTATATGTCAACGGTAAGCAGGTAGGAAGTACAAGTTACATGTATCCGCAAAGAAGGTATACTTTGCCAAGTGGCACATTGAAGCCTGGTAAAAACCTCTTTGTCATCCGCGTGACGAATAATTTTGGGAAAGGTGGCTTTGTTCCTGATAAACCATACCAGTTGATTGCAGGTAACGATACGATCGATTTAAAAGGTTATTGGCAGTATAAAGTGGGGTTGGTTAACATTCGGCAAAAAGGTATTGGAGGTAGAGGCCCGATAGCGGCACAAAATCAGCCTACAGCTTTATATAATGCAATGGTTGCTCCGCTGGTCAATTACACGATCAGGGGTTTTCTATGGTACCAGGGCGAAACAAACGCCGGGCAGCCAGATGAATATGCGAAATTGCAACCTGCAATGATAGCTGATTGGCGCAGTAAATGGAATCAGCCTGATGCTGCTTTTTTGTATGTTCAGCTTCCTAATTATATGGAGATGAGTTACCAGCCAACCGAAAGCCAGTGGGCAGCATTTAGAGAGGCGCAACTAAAGTCTTTAGCGGTTCCAAAAACCGGGATGGCAGTAGCAATCGATCTGGGAGAATGGAACGACATTCACCCGGACCGGAAAAAAGAAGTAGGCGAACGCCTGGCGCTGGCAGCAGAAAAAGTAGCATATGGTGAAACAGGGGTGGTCTATTCTGGTCCCCTTTATAAATTAGCCACTCGCGAAGCTGGCAAAATTGTCGTCTCTTTTAGTGATATAGGGAGCGGATTAATTACAAATGACGGAGAAGAACCAGGAGAGTTTGCGATTGCGGGCGCTGATAAAAGATTTGTTTGGGCCAAAACAAAGATCGACGGTGACAAGGTGGTGGTGTGGAACGAAGACGTGCCGGATCCAAAGTACGTTCGGTATGCATGGGCCGATAATCCGGGAGGGGCAAACCTGTACAACAAGGAAGGCTTACCTGCTTCACCCTTCAGGACTGATACCGATGCCGCCACCCGGTAACTTTACTAAACCTGTAATTGTTATGAATATATTATTACGTTGTTGGTGCCATCATTGCCGGGGAAAATTATGCGCAAAGGCATGGACGGGCATTTGAGATTGTATTGTAGTCAGGTTGGCTGATTTTACAGATATGCCAGGTTTATAGCCGCCTTATTTTATGGCAGGTATTTAAAAACGTTCTGCCTGTAGTTTTCCAGGTCACTCTCACTCGTCAACTCGTCAAATTTCTCCACTCGCCCGTCTGCATATTTACGTGTTAATAATACTATGCCTCCCTGTATTACCGTACTTTTTGCTCTTGTAAATATTTGCTCCAGGTCTGTGGTGTTGTTTGTCATCTGAAAGCCTTCCACTTCGCCAACATTAATTTCGTATTCTGCCATATGGTTCGCGGTTTATTTATTCTATAATTTTTGGTGTTTTTTTTAATGCGCCTTCAATTGTAAACGGATCGTGATTTACGCTTCCACTCTGCACCATTTTTTAAAAAGGATCTTTATCATAATTGATCGCTCCAAAGCAATGCACCTGCCAATAATAAATCTAAAAGGGATGCATCTAATGGAAAATTTGGATTGTCATGATAATAAATTCTTTATGTGATAGTAAAATAAATACGCAAAAAAGAATTTGCTTTGTTAAAGTTTGCTTTATATTCGACGCGAAATTTTTGAATATTATTACGCAAAGGACTCTTTAAGCCTGTCGAAGCATATTTCAAATCACTCCTAACGACTTTAAACAACCTTGCCAATGATCCCCCTTTCCCCGCGTGCCACCCACGCCAAAATCCTGACGTGCCTCAACTTTATTTTTTCCTTGTTTCTTTGTCTACCCTTGACACTGCTTGCACAAAATCCTCATGGTGTAACCGGGCTAATCCTTGACGGCAAAAAAGCACCGTTACAAGGTGCCAGTATTACCATTAAAGGAACAACAAGAGGCACTACAACAGATGCCGATGGTCGCTTCGTGCTTCCCAATGTTCCTGCAAGAGCGACCCTTGTTGTCAGTTCTACCGGATTTACCAGCCAGGAGCTGAGCGTAGGTACCAAAACTACTTTTAATGTATCGATGATTGAGTCGGTAAATGCTTTAAATGATGTGGTTGTGGTTGGATACGGCACACGGCAAAAAAGAGATGTAACCGGGGCAGTGTCGCAGGTAAAAGCAACGCAGCTTGAAAACGAAAACCCGCAGAGTGTTCAGGACGTGTTGCGGGGGAATGTACCTGGTTTAACCGTTACTTCAAGCCCAAATGCAAAGGGTGGGGGTAATTTACAGGTCAGGGGAAGATCGGCTATCACCGGGGCAACCTCGCCTTTGATCGTGGTTGACGGCGTCATCTACCCAGGCGATTTATCTGACATCAATCCCAACGATATTTCTACAGTTGATGTATTAAAAGACGCCAGTTCGGCAGCGGTATATGGAGCTAAAGCCGCGAGTGGTGTTATACTGGTAACTACAAAGAAAGGTACCGGATCAAAGCCTTCCATCAATTTTAACTCCAACGTTGGTCTGGCCACCCTGGCAATGGACCAACCGCTTTATGACGGTCCCGGTTTCGTAAAATGGAGAACAGATGTGTTGAAGAGCACCAATATTACCAATGCAAAACCTTACCAATACGACGATCCACGTGCACTTCCTTCAAACATTACAGTTGATCAATGGAAAGCCTATGATCAATCATCCGGCGATCCGGTAGACATATGGCTGACCCGTTTGAAGCTGCTGCCCATTGAGAGGGAAAATTACAAGATTGGGAAGACGACGAACTGGTACGATATGATGTTCCATACCGGCTTGCGAAATGATCATACCGTTAGTGTCTCGGGTAAAAAAGAAGACGTTTCTTATTATATGTCCGCCAACTATACCCGCAACGAAGGTTATTTAGTAGGGGATAAATTTACGACGTTCCGTACCCGCATCAACCTGGAAGCAAAGGCTGCGAAATTTATGACTGTTGGTATTAATATGCAGTTTGCCGATCGCGATGAAGGCCAGGTACCGGTAACATGGGGTCAAATGGTGAATGCTTCGCCTTATGGGGAAGTATATAAGGCAGACGGGGTGACTCTAAGAGACAGCCCGAATGATGACATTGGTAACAATACGAACCCCTTCCTCGACAATGTTTACCAAAATCGAATTAAAAAGTATAACACTCTTTTTGGAAGCCTTTATGCTAAAGGAAACCTTCCCTTGGGTTTTTCCTACCAGACTAATTTTACCCCCAATTTTGAATTTTACAGGTATTTCAACGGTCAGTCAGCAAAAGATTTTCGCGTTTCGGCAAGAAAAGGCGTTGCTACAAGACAGGATAGGACCACTTTCAGCTGGCAAATGGACAACCTCCTGATGTGGAACAAGACTTTCGGCGATCACAAAATAGACGCCACTTTCCTTGTAAATGCGGAAAAGTGGCTTCAGTGGGACAACCAGATTGACAATGAAGGATTTGACCCGAACGATAATTTGAGCTACCACAACATTGGCGCAGGTATAAAACCAGTTGTTACCAGTAACGATCAAAAAAGCACCGGTGATGCTTTGATGGGTCGCATCAACTATTCTTTTAGAGATAAATATTTAATTACCACTTCTATACGCCGTGATGGTTATTCTGCATTTGGTGTTGAAAATCCGAGAGCTACTTTTCCCTCGGTTGCTCTGGGATGGGTTTTCACCAAGGAAAAATTTGCTTCAAGTAGCTGGTTGAATTATGGGAAGTTGCGCGCATCCTGGGGAATAAACGGTAACCGGGATATTCCGGGGGCAACAGGACGATACGCCGCACTATCTGATCTTTCGACAGGCAAGTACCAGTTAATTACACCTAGTGGCCAAATAGTAATTGTTTCTCAACTATATGTAAACAGGCTGCAAAATCCGGGTTTGAAATGGGAAAAAACGGCTTCCTATGACGCAGGACTCGACTTTTCTATCTTAAGAGACAGGATCAGTGGTACCATTGATGTTTATCGTAAGGTCACCAAAGATTTGCTGGTAAACCGTGCGCTTCCTGATGTCACAGGTTTTGCCAATGTACTTGACAATATCGGAGAAGTACAAAACAGGGGCATTGAGATGAGTATAAGCACCCTGAATATGAAAAGGCCTGATTTCTCATGGAGATCTACTGTCAACGTCTCGTTGAACCGCAACAAAATCACTCATTTATACGGGCCAACGCCAGACTATGATGCAAACGGCAAAATTGTGGGACAGTCCGAAAAAGACGATGTGGCTAACAGGTGGTTTATAGGTCATGATATTGACGAGATCTGGAACTTAAAAATATTGGGAATATGGCAGCAGAATGAAGCGGCTGAAGCCAAGAAATTTGGTGTTAGTCCGGGAGATTTTAAAATTGAGGACGTCAACAACGATGGAAAATTTTCTGATGCAGATCGGCAGTTCGTTGGTTTCAGGAATCCAAGGTATACCTGGACCCTTAGAAACGACTTCACGTATAAGAATTTTGATTTTTCCTTCATGATCTATTCTAACTGGGGAATGCGGGAAGAATTTGACCAGGCAAAGAATAACGGAGGTTTCATCGACCGTCAAAACTCCTATATCTATCCATATTGGACCCCCGAAAATCCAGTCAACGATTACGCCCGCCTTTTCTCGAGCAATGGTAGCGCGAGTTTCAATGTGTACAGGGCCACTTCTTACATCCGGTTGAGCACAGTTTCTCTTGCCTATACCCTTCCTGCAAAACTGTTAGAGCGTGCCAACATGCGTGGTTTAAAGGTTTATTTCAATGTGAATAACCTGGCCGTTTATCAGCCGGAGTGGAGTTACTGGGATGCAGAATACAGGGTGAACCCACCTACCGACCGCGCCATAATACCTCCACCGAGATATTACACTTTTGGCGTCAACCTAACCCTTTAATTGCACTGAAATAACGATTGACAATGGAAAAAAAATTAAAATATATATCAAGCGGTTTACTGGCAACAATACTAATGGTAACGTCCTGTAAAAAAGCTTACCTCGAACCCGACCCACTTTCATTTTACGAGCCATCCGCTACCTATGTTGATGCTGCCGCTATGCGGGCGGCTCTTACCGCATGTGCACGCAACCTGCGGTTTGAATACTACGGGGGAAACCCTGCCATTCTTACTGAAATGTTGTTTACAGAAATTGCGGTGGAAGGAGTTACGGATAAATCGGGGCCAGCCCAGGACCTCAACTTGTTGATAACTCCGGATGGAGTGCAGGCGGACGATGACGACCACAACAAAATTTATGTGTATTGGCGTGAAGGATATAATGGGATCAAATATGCAAATACGGTAATTTCCAGGATTGATGACGCAAAATATGCCTCAGTAGCAGAGCGGAATGCAATCCTGGGATCAGCTTACTTCCATCGTGCACTCAGGTATTATAAGCTCGTACACCAGTTTGGTGATGTGCCGGCCCTGATGAGCGAAATCACTGCCCCCAAACTTGATTTTTATTCGACAAAGAAAGATGTGATACTACAAAAAATTAAGACCGACCTTGATTCGGCTTTGTTATGGACATCTGATAACGTCAACAGGGGAGAAGTTACAAAAGGAGCAGTAGCACACTTACTCACTAAGGTAAACCTGGCGCTTGGCAATTTTGACGAGGCCATCACGGCTGCAAATGCGGTAATTAACGGAGGAGCATACAGCCTGATGAACGCGCCCTTTGGCAGTGCACCGGGGCCCATCAGTTTTGTCGCCGGTTCAACCGCTCCGGTTGCTTTGCCACATAACGTCATTTGGGACCTACATCGTCCTGAAAATAAATCGCTGGCAACTAACAAAGAAGGCTTGTACATGATCATTGACCGTTTTGGAGATGGTCAGTTCAATACAGGGATGACTATTATGCGGCAGGCGGTACCTTTTTGGGGAACCAATGTAAACACTCCAAGTGGGAAAAAAGGAACTTATGACAATCTCACGGCGGACCTGGTACAGTCTAACTATGTAGGCAGGGGAATAGGAAGAACGCGGCCAAGTAATTATGCTCAATACGAGATTTGGGATGACCCCAACGATTTACGCCATGCAAAGGGAAACTGGATGAAAATGGAGGATCTGCTATACAACGAACCGGGGCTGAAAGCTGATTTAAAGGCAAATCCGCCCAGACCAACGGATGATCCTTACTATCTTAAAAATCTGCAATTGACAAATTCGGCGGGAGGCGTACTTTGCACAGATACGATACGCAGCTGGTTTGGATGGCCGCAATATAAAATTTTTGTCGACGACAACGAGAATTCCCCTAAGCAGGGAGGGCACAGTGACTGGTACATGTTTAGATTAGCTGAGACCTACTTGTTGAGAGCAGAGGCCTATTTTTGGAAAGGAGACCTGGCTTCTGCTGCTGCTGATATCAATGCAATCAGAACCCGCGCAGGATGTGCGCCCGTCAATTCCGGGCAGGTTAATATGGGAACTATCCTTGATGAAAGAGCCCGGGAATTGTTTTTTGAAGAGAACCGAAAAACCGAGATGACAAGAATTTCATTTCTTTTCGCCAAAACCGGGAAGGCAGCGGAGAACGGAAAAACTTATTCGCTCGATAGGATCTCTGAAAGCAATTATTTATATGACAGGGTAATGGCTAAGAACAATTTTTATAGATTGGGTCTTGTAACCAACCATGGCGATAAATATACCATGAGCCCCTATCACATCCTTTGGCCCGTTCCCAGCAGGTCAATAAATGGAAACAGCAATGGACGAATTAACCAAAACAAAGGTTATATTGGGTTTGAAAAAAATGTACCTGCCTTAGATAAAATCCCATGATGCAGTATACCTGCCTTAGTTTATAACGAGGATTATTCAGGGGGGAACCAACAATATTTCGGACATTAGGTGCGGGATATTAAAAAGTGCTGCTCCTGTCGATATTTCGGCCTGAAATGCAATAGCAAAACCCAACATTCAACTTACTTTTATGACAAACTCAAACAAAAACAGCAGGAGAATATTTTTGAAAAATTCAATTAAGGCAACGACCGGCGCTGTTGCACTTTCCGGTTTCCCAACCATCGTTCCGGCCTCTGTTTTTGGCAGGAATGCACCAAGCAATAAAATTAACATTGGCCAGATTGGTATCGGTCGCATTGCCCGCACGCACGACCTTGCCGAAACGTTTAAGTACGATGTCGCCAATATTATGGCGGTGGCAGACGTTGACAGTAAACGGCTGCAAAGTGGCAAAGAGATGATCGAGAGCTGGTATGCAAAGAAAACAGGTAAGTCTAATTATATAAATGTAAAAACCTACGACGATTATAAAGAGTTGTTGCTCAATAAAGACATCGACGCAGTAATTATCAGCACACCTGATCATTGGCACGCGCAACCGGCGATGGAAGCAGCACTGGCAGGGAAACACATTTACCTGCAAAAGCCTACTTCATTAACAATCGAGGAAGGCCGGTATATGAGTGATACGGTACGAAAAACAGGAATTACTTTTCAGCTGGGTAGCCAGCAGCGATCTGTAAACCCATGGCCACAATTTAAAAAAGCCTGTGAACTGGTGCGTAACGGACGCATAGGCAAATTACACACGGTTCGCGTTGGCCTTCCTTCTGACCCTGCAGGGGGAAATACTACGGAAATGCCGATACCTGCAAATCTCAACTATGACATGTGGCTGGGTTCAACACCCTATATCTACTATACCGAAGATCGTGTCCACTCGCAGACTGACCCTAATTCAAGGGGTGGCTGGCTACGGTGTGAACAATTCGGCGCGGGTATGATTACTGGTTGGGGCGTGCACCACATAGACATTGCCCATTGGGGCATGAATAGTGAATTAACAGGTCCTGTTGAAATTGAAGCGACTGCCCAGTTTCCAAAGACAGGTTTATGGAATGTGCATGGCGATTACGAAGCTAAAATGAAATATGCCAACGGGGTCGATATGTTATTAAGCAGCAAAAATCCTAATGGCATTCGTTTCGAAGGCAGCGATGGGTGGATTTTTGTCACCAGGGGAAATGTAGGGGTTACTGCGTCTGACCCTGTATCGGGAAAGGCTGAAAAGGCTTTTGATGCAAGCGACCCTAAAATATTAACCTCAGTGATTGGGCCGAATGAGGTTCGCTTGTACGAAAGCCCGGAACAGCATGGAAACTGGCTCGACTGCATCCAAAATAAGAAACCGACGATCAGCCCCGCGGAAGTGGCCCACCGTTCGTGCAGTGCTTGTTTGCTTGCTCAAGCGGCAATGAAAACAGAAGGCAAATTATTTTGGGATCCCAAAAAAGAGACTTTTAAAGATAATGTGGAGGCTAATAAATTGCTTTCCCGGCCTCAACGATACCCTTATGGAACCAATTATGTTGGAAAAACTGCAACACCTAAGCAGGCATAAGTGTCACCATATATTTCAGAGGTCAGCTGGATAGCTGGCCTCTTCCGATTCAATATTGCACAATACCCACCAAAAATTTGTTATTAATCTAGATGAAATTTTTTAACGCTGCTATTATATTCTTTTCTTGCCTTTTTTTATTGGCGTTTTGTGATCGTGCCCGATCACAGCAGGGTGTAAACTGGAAAAACGTCCGGGTCCTGGTATATTTTAAAAATGGAAAAGGCTATGTTCATGATAATATACCAAGTGCCGTTACTTGTATACAAAAGCTGGGTACACAGTATGGCTTTAGGGTAGATACTTCGGCTAACCCTACAGTGATGACGGAAAATAATTTAAAGCAATACACGCTTCTTATTTTCCCGAGTACTAATAATGACGTTTTTGATACCGACGGGCAAAGACTCGCATTTCGCCGTTATATTGAAGCCGGCGGTGGTTTTGTAGGTATCCATTCTGTTACCGGCACTGAGCGAAACTGGAAATGGTTTAAGATGATGATGGGCGGCACATTCGCCTATCATCCCAAATTTCAAAAATTCCGAATCAAAGTCATAAACTCTGCTCACCCATCGTTACGTGGCTTGCCGATGGTTTGGGAGAAAGAAGATGAATGTTATTTTGAAAAGGAACTGTATCCTGGCCCTCAGGTAATAATGGCGCACGATCTTACCTCACTCAACATGACTGATACCGCTCAGCGCAACAATATTGTTAAAAATGCCGGCACATTCGGCGACTTGTACCCAGCCGTCTGGTCTTACAAGTTTGATGGTGGACATACGTGGTGCACGGTGTTGGGACATGACAAAAAAGATTACTCCGAGCCGATGTATGTGAAGCACATTTTCCAGGGAATACAATACGTGGCCGGCGAGGTAAAGCAAGTTGACTTTAAAAAAGCATATGCAGATTCAAGAGATACACCCATTCGATTTTAAGATGCAATTTTGAGGATTCAAAACCCGGACTTTTTGTAAAAATGGGAGGTTGTGGTTGGGCCCTTTGCTACCACCATGCCTCATTTTCTTTCGTGAAACCTCCTTTCTGAACCGAAATAATTTTGACGACCTTTGAGGGGAATAGTCCATTTGGTGGTAACCTTAAAATTTAAATCGTATTTAGGGTTTGCTTAGAAAGGACTAACCACTTGTCTGGCTTGTATTTCGTTTTGTTTTCCTTGAGTAAATGGTCGACTTTTTAATCAAAACCCTCAAAAACTATGCATCTCGAAACCTGATGATCATAATAATGCCTTTAATTCTCTCTTCCTCCTGCTCCACAATCTGAGCGTAAAACCAGCGTTAAAAATTTGATGGTATGGCGGTCAAAAAAACAAACAGTTGTTACAGATGGCGGATTTGTTATTAGCGGGTAAGTCCTACTGCTGTCTAAAAAAGATTAGATGTTGTAGCTTGTTTGTTTTCAGCCATAATATCAAATTTTAGCCTGGTTTTGTGCAGCCTTGATCTTTTGTTTCTTTTGCATTTAAGCAAAAGAAAAAGAAAAAAATTTTGACAATAATTTCTGGCTGTTACTTATTCAGCAGGCCCTATTTAATGTGGAAGGCTTGGCGCGTTCAATAGAATTTATTCATTCCAGCCTTTCAGATACCGCCTCCATTTCTCGATTAACTCATACATATCGGTCGGCAGCGGAGCTTCGAAGAACAGGTGTTCACCGGTGGTCGGGTGTATAAATCCAAGGGTAAATGCATGTAATGCCTGGCGGGGACAGATTTCCAGGCAATTGTCGACAAATTGTTTGTACCTGGAAAAAATCGTTCCTTTTAAAATTTTATCACCCCCGTAGGTGCTGTCGCCAAAAAGGGTATGACCAATGTGTTTCATATGCACCCTGATCTGGTGAGTTCGCCCCGTTTCAAGTACACATTCTACTTTTGTCACATAATTAAATCGCTCTAATACCGTATAATGAGTGATAGCCTCCTTTCCATGTTCTCCTTCAGGGTATGCGTCGAATAGTTTTCGGTAACGCTGATTTCGTCCCACATGGGCGACAATAGTACCTTTAGCCTCAGAAAGGTCGCCCCAGACGAGAGCTACATACTTTCGCTGAATGGTATGATGGAAGAATTGTTTTGCAAGGTGGGCAGCAGCCTGCGCTGTTTTGGCAAGGATAAGTAAGCCGCTGGTATTTTTGTCGATGCGATGCACCAGGCCGTACCGCGGTAGCAAACTTTCGTCAACACCAGGGTTTTGTTGTTTTAAGTAATAGGCGACGCCATTTAGTAACGTACCTGAATAATTACCGCTTCCCGGGTGTACTACCATACCGGCGGGTTTATTGATAACCAGGATGGAATCGTCCTCATAAACGAAATTAAGATCCATTTTCTCAGGTACG
>Ga0181465_100814_pt1 | contig 13228 bp, 8 predicted proteins | sample InSIn3gowninarea_FD_119076 | JGI IMG/M metagenome (GOLD analysis project Ga0181465, IMG submission 119076) | Clean room microbial communities from NASA Spacecraft Assembly Facility at Jet Propulsion Laboratory, Pasadena, California, USA -... ... | reverse complement strand
GCATTCAATTTACTTATTTGGTGGGGGGGGCGGATGGTCGAGCACCTAAAGGTCCTCTTCAATTTACTTATTTGCCCCTCAAATAAGTCAAAAAATGGTCGAGCACCTAAAGGTGATGGCGGCCTTAACAGTCGAGCATGCTTACGCATCCTTATCAGTCGAGCACCTAAAGGTGATGGCGGCCTTAACAGTCGAGCCTGCTACCGCATCCTCTTCAATTTACTTATTTGGTGGGGGGCTTATGGTCGAGCACCTAAAGGTCCTTATCAGTCGAGCACCTAAAGGTCCTTATGGTCGAGCACCTAAAGGTGATGGCGGCCTTATCAGTCGAGCCTGCTTGCGCATCCTTATCAGTCGAGCCCCCTAAAGGGTCCTTATTAGTCGAGCGTGCTTACGCACCCTGCCGGTCCTCACCATCGGAATAGTGAGTGACTCCGTCCCTTACCTTGATCTCTTCATCCTAGGAAATGGAGTAACAACCCTAGAAGCCAGGAAGACTCAAGTAGGCAGGGGCATGCTATTCTGCTCGGGTTGATAGCGCTACCTCTTAAGCGCTTCATGAAGGTGGAGGGGGGAAAGGGTTTCATGCCAGCAATGCCATCCATTTCCTCTGCTCAGGTGAATAGCGATACATCCTAAGCTATTCATTAAGCAGGTGATATAGGGCAAGTAGTAGAGTTAGGAAAAACATCCATAAGTAAGGGGGGGAAAGGGTAAGAAGTCGTTGTATCATGTATGCTATGCCATGCCGAGTCTGTAGTTGTATTTCCCTGGGTGCATTCATTCAGTGGTATAGGGCTAGAAGGTCTAGGTCTTCCAATACATACATTGTAGTGATGGTGCACTCGCTGTATGTGATACTGTCTGTAAGCTGGCTGGCTGAATCACTAACTGGGCCTCTGTTGACTAGGGTGAAAGCAGTAATAAAGTGAAGAAAGTAAAGTAAGGATGTTGATTGATCCGGTCCTGAGAAGATGAAATAGCAGTACTTCCTAAGCTAAGCGATTTATTAAGGAATAGGGAGAAGCAGGTCTAGGTCGTATGGTAGGTAACTAGAAGGTGTAGGCATTAAAGGAAGGTAGGTCTATTCCTTGGAGTAGGTTCTAATGGATTCAGAGTATAGGCTCGGCCAAACCAGAATCTAATACGTGGTACCAAAAATCATAAGGTAGTAGGTCAAATAATCAATATCGTAGTGCTGTATCCCCGCCCGATTCCTGGCTTCAGCAATAGGTTATAAGAAACAGCGCAGTAAAGGTCAATATAAAGAAGATTCACATAGGATGCTTCTCTATTAAGATTCCTCGAGCAAGTGAAAGGCCCGTCCGTGCAATGACTGGTCTAAGTTAAGCAGGTAATTGAGCCAGTCTATCAAGTAAAGACAACGCTAGGTTAGATGCACGTAAGTAAAGGTAGGCAGAGTAAGAGAGTACTAGTGTTGCTACTGCTACTGTTACTGCTAAGAATCCTCAAGCAAGTGTGATGGAAGTGGGTAGTTAGTAGGTCATCCATCGTACAGGTAAAGGGAAGGTAGGCAAGTAAAGGCAAATAGTAAAGGTGGTAAGTGGTACTAAAATCATAGAGTAGGCATCTAAAGCTCCTATGGAGTTTTCATTCATAAAAGCTGGGGTTTCAGCCCGTCCCTACAATATAAAAAGAGTACTGGTACTGGATTCCTTCCTGCCTGACCTGAAGCAATAGGTTGGGACAGCATAAGTAAGTTGGGTAAGTGAGTCAATATATATTGGTAAGGTGGGGGGTTAGTGGTAACATTGAAGGCAAGTAGCAGAGTCTAAATAGCAACAGGGCAGTTGCCACGCTATGATTACCCTTAACTTGATTTCACTGCCTTCATCCTAGTAGATGGGATGGAGTGCTGCCCAACCTCTTCTGAATATAAATCAAATCAGTAGAGTACGGCACTATGAGAATCCCCTACCTTCCCTTGGTTACACACAAACTATTTACCCACTTGAAGGAAGACCTAGACCTGCTTATACCTATACCAATGAATCTGAGGAGGTACAGCTATAGACCCCGGTGGAATGGCATGGCATGAAACTCACTTCAACTTCTACACTCCTTGCTTTCCTAACGTCAAGCAAGCAATAAATTCCTTACCCTCAGCGGACAAGAGCTAAACGCTCCTTGCTTTCCTAACGTCAAGCAAGCAATAAATTCCTTACCCTCAGCGGACAAGTATCTTCGCTCCTTACTTTTGATTTTCTAAATACCTGCCCAAGGCCTAGTACCCTATACTTGGATGAATGAGGGGCTTAGGAGGTACCACTATAGACCCGGCATGGGATGGTATTTCACTACCTTACTCTTACCTTTACACCTTCAACCTAGGAGATAGAGTGATGGATGCGGATGCCCAACACCCATGACTTTATCTTAGAAGCAGCACCAGATGGATGCATGGATGGAATGATGGATAAACCTTACCCTTCTCTTACTACTCTTACTATCGCCTTCACCCTGGAAGCATGGCATGGAGTGATGCCCAACCCATTGATGAAGAAGCCAGGAAGACTAAAGTAGGAATATAAAGTTCATAGCAATAATGGTCTAAACGCCTAAGCCCTTCCAATTTCTAAGTTCAGGATAAGTGAGCCGGTGAAAGGGTAGTTAACAGTACAGGTTGGTAGCATGGCACTAACATTAATATCCAGTAGGCTTCTTTATAAAGTCGATACCAATGCTGTAAGTGCCCAAGCCCAGCTAGTAAGATCTATTTCTAAGTTCAGGTAAGTGAGCCTTTTTACTATGCCAAGAAGTACTGTTGTTAGGTGGCATGAAAAGAAATGCGAGTAGGCTCTAACTAAATAGCAGGTACCATGGTATCCAAGTACGATGATTCTGTAAGCAAGTGTGTAGTTGAACGCCCATGCTCTGTTGAACACCCGTCCCTACAATATAAGTCTATAGCAAGCAGTACCGACTAAGCAATTCATGGTGGTGTATAGTAGGGATAACAGGTGTCTAGGTCTTCAGGTAGGTAAGTTGGCGGACATTAACTGAAAGGGAGGTAGGTGAATTCTTAGAATGCAGCAGTTATAATGGATGGAATCGTATCAGCAAGGCTCGGCCAGAAGAATAGGTACCCAGAAGGTTCTATGTGGTACCCGAATTCATAAGGTAAGGGTAGGTGAAAGGGTCAATAATATCCTAGTGCCCAGCCTACTGAGCGTTCCTTACTGGCTGAAGGCAAGTGGTTAGGGCATAACAAAAAGTGTGGGTGAGGGATGATAGAGGTTGAAAGGTGGGTTGATAGAGTAGGTAACGCATAAGTAAAGCAAGTAGGCAGAGTCAAGGTTAATAGTGAAAAGAAGGTTATAAGTGCCTCTCCTTATAGTCGAGAGTTCGGCAGGCTCACCCTAGCAACAAAGGATTCCATAATAAGCAAGTGGTGAGTTGGGAAGCCCGTACGTGAATATCTCAATCAAACTGGTCTATGCAAGGTAAATCGTACACAGGTGGTTGGGGCACTAACATTCATGCAGTAAGGATCTATCTAAAGGTTCTAGCAATGCTGTAAGAATTCATCACTCACTAGTCTAGTATCTGGCCCTCCCCCCCTTCCAATGGGAGAGGTACCAAAGTAAGATTCATTCAGGAAGTGTTATTGAACGCCTCGCCTGTGCAATGCTCTCTCTGTCGAAGCTGGTCAAACAGCTCTATTTGAAGCCCGTACAACGCTGTTGGGGTATTACTAAGTAGTCTAAGTGAGGGAGGCCAGTATAGTGGGTAAATAGAATGTTTAGTGGTAACAGATACTAACATGAAGGGTAAGCATATCCTAGCAATGTTGTTGGTTCAAATTACTTAATTGTATATTGGCAAGGCTCGGCCGTACCCAGAAGGTAATAGTGGTATCCCGAATTTAGAAAGTGTATCCTGGGCAAGGCTCGGCCGGAATAGGTAATGTACCAGCCTATTTAAGTAAGTGTGATTCCTGTGAATGCTGGCTGTCTGGAAGCTCGTCCAAAAGCTCCTCTATGTGAAGCCTAGCCCTTCCATCCGATCCAATGCTGTAAGTCTAAGTGAGTAAATAAGTCGTCTCTAGAGGTTGTAAAAGAGCAAGGGTGGGGGGTTGGTAGAATAGGTAAAAGCAAGCAAGGTAGGCTCTTCATAAAGTCAATAGTCAAGGGTCTACTAAGTGCCTAGCCTAGTAACTAAAGATTAATGAAGCAAGGCACGGTGTGGGCATCAGTAAGTCGGGATAGGAAGTCTGGTTGGTAAAGAGAAAGATGGGGGGTTTACACCCAGGTCGGGTTGGTTCGTGTAAATGAAAAAACCCTTATCATATGCGTGTTTTTATAAAGCAAACCCTCACCATCGGAATAGTGAGTGACTCCGTCCCTCGTGTTGAGGGGTTCGTAGGCATATTTGATCCACCGGGGGGGTATCGAACTCGGGGTTTTATTTAGCCAAATTGATAAGTTAAGGCATTTCAGGTGATAACATCCATCCAGCATAAAGTCCTTCAAGTAGACGACAGGTAAATAGTAAAGTGGAAAGTGCCCAAGCAAGCCAAGCAAGCCCTTCCTTCCATCCAAGATCAGGGGTCTGGGGCAGTAGTTCCTAAATGAAAGAAGGCAGTTCAACGATATAAGCTGAAGTTCCAAGGATCTCCGCTAAAGGTTCTGGGAGTAAGTAATTCATCCATAGGGCAGTTCAACGATTTCTGCTGAAGTGCTGGCTGTAGAGAGAGAATAAGGGGCAGTTCTGAGGATCCCACACAAAAACAACTGAGCTGTCTGGGCATCATATCCTAGGTCTGAAGGTGAATAGAAACATAAGGGTAGGGGGTGAAGGGAATAGGTTGGGCATGACTCTCTCCGTCGACTAGGGTGAAGGGAGTGCAGGTGAAAGGTCTGATAGAGCAGGTGGTATACATGTAAGGGGTAAGGTAAAGGGTGGTTCATAGATGCCGTACCCTACTGAGTGATATTCCCCCTTTCCTTGTGAAAGCTTAATAAATGGGTGGTTTGTAAAGGACTCTTCCATCGTCCTAGGATGAAGGCAGAAGCAAGTGAAAGGTCTAGTAGAGGTGGTATACACTTCAGTAAGGGGTGGGTAAAGGGTAAATAGGGCATGCATGGAGGGATGTACAACCCATTCAGTCCACCAGGAAGAGAAGTAGTACAGTATGGATGGTGGCATGAAACCAACCTTCTTACTCTTACCTCTTTATAATACCTTCATCCTAGGAGCATGGAGGGAGTCATGCCCAACCTCTTCTGAAGCCAGTAAGGAATATCAGTAGGGGACGCCATCTATATACCTTACCTTGTTTCCTACCCACCTACCTGCAAGAACTAGATCTGTAGCCCTAGACCAGGAGGAATGCACGTAGTGAGTCGGGAATGTTATGATGATCCCTTACCTTAGAAGCAACGGATGCAATGAGTTTATCCCTTACCTTATGCCTAGACCCAGCACTTATTTCATCTGCCATATGCCTTCGATGCTTGGGCCTTTTCCCGTACCCTTCCTTATGCCTTCATCCTAGGAGAGGAAGTTATGCCTGCCTTCTCTCTCAACAGCCAAGCACTTCAGCTGCGGAGATTGTCAAGCACTTCAGCTTAGATCGGAGGGCGGCTGTCTTGGCTGTCGAAAGAATATTCCTTCCTTGGCTGTCGACTGGTAGATTCCTTGCACTAGGAAGCGCAAGCCCCTCCGGGACCTTCTGTCGACTGATAGATTCCTTCCTTGGCTGTCGAAATACCTACGCGGACCTTCGGCGCTTGGCTGTCGAAAAACGATTCCTTCCTTACCAGAATCCGCTTAGGATCCTGCCTTACCCGAATATGCCTCAACTGAGCCTACCTGAAGGCCCTGCCTGCTTTAGGGTCCTCCTGCCTTACGGCTTTCGGCTTTGTAACCCAAGTCTGCCTTAGGAGTCCTGCTTTACAGCCCCCAGCTTTTTCACCGGAGTCTTTCTTTAAAGGTCCTTACTTACCTGAGCCTGCCTTACGGTCCAGCTTATCTTATGGGTCCCTATCTTATAGGTAAGGTTTCTATTGAAACAATAACGAGGCAAGTCACTTAAGCAATTAGTGCTATAGGATATGACAGTACGTAAATAACATCATAAAATGATCTAATAAAACCAAGCTCTTACATTGACTGCGATCACTAAAAATTGATTGATTTATGGATAGATTTCTTGATTGATTACAGCCAGAACGAAACACGGATTGAACGGATGGACTGGATAGATGGGATGCATGGGCCATTAGCCAAGAGGGAGAACTTTCGTAGCTCACCATGCTCCTGCAGGATAGGATAGTAGCCAATAACATAGGGTTGACTTTAGCATATAGAGTGGAAGAACTGCTGGATTGATTAGACACATCCTGAACTGATTAGAACATGGATGGCATGGCTGGATGGACGGATGGATAGGTTGAATGGATGGGTGGAAGGAGGGGATTGTTGGGATGGATTTTTGAGTAGCCCATAGCATAGGACAGTTTACTTTTAGCTGATATCGTCTTACTCCTGGCCGGATTCAATTCAAGAAGGCGCGGTTCTGAAGATCCCACACCAGTTGGTCCAACCTGTCTAACTGACATAGCTAAAGTAGGCACATGATAAGTTGAAGAAGAGAAGGTTCCTCTGGCATATTCAACTGAAGATTAGGTGAGTTGCCCAAGAAGTGAAGTGGTTCCGGTTGATATCAAAAACCTGATCACAGATGCTGTTTGTTCTCCGGTCAATACTAAAAACCTTGAGGTTTAGGTTCCTCCTCAGTTGTGATGCATTTCAACCTTTTGATACTCGAATTCGTCGTAAGGTCCGTTGGATGTTGGTGCATAAGCCTTTTCTATCTCATGAAGCTCGCTTACTTTCATAATTCCTTGGGCCTGGGCGCCAGAATCGGAAAGTCAAGGGAGGCTTCCTTAAAAGCTTATCAGATGCTGCTCCGCTCCTCGCTCCGCACCTAGTTTCTCTGGGTTCTGAAGCAGAATCCTCCACCGGGGTATCAAACTTGAACAATTTGTATTAAGCCAAATCAAGGTGCCGTAAGGCCGCTTGACCGTAAGGGAAAGGAATTATTACATGTAAGGTGATTCCTTCCAATCAGGCGGGTGGCCCATAAGAGGCTTAGGCAGTACAGAGAGCGTAGAGATATTTCGGCGGCAGGGAGCTTACTTAATAGGCTTAAGAAGGGTTCAGAGTCATATTCATCCATTGGGGTTGATAACTCACATTGTCACTTGATTCATTTCGAATTCCCAGCACCTTTGTCCTGGGTGCCTTAATCCATTGATTGGTATAAATCAATAACGTCTATAAAGAAAGGCCCGCCCGATCCGATCAGCCTGTTCAATTCTTTCTGATTCTGGGCTCCGTATTCAGGCATCCAGGTTGGGTGGGGATCCTAAAAACGTATCCAAACACGCTTTGGACAAAGGCACGTTAGTGTTCAGGTTCGTAGGCATCTGATTCATCTGGGTTCTCGAACTCCCATTTGAGAAGGGCACCCTTCTCAATTATAGTCCCATCAAAAGGTGAGGTACGTAGTGAAAAGCGACTCCATAAAATGATTCCGGTTTCAGAAGGCGCGGTCTAGTCAGGAGAATAAGGTTGGTTCAAAAGCACTCCGTGCCTCTGGTCAATTTCAAAGTTTGAATCTCTGGCTTATCTATTCTTTGGTCGTTCCTCCCACCTTACTCAACTAGAGATAGAACTTACCCAACCTTACTTAGAACCCATTCAGTCAGGAAGACCCTTTGAGGGAGGCCACTATGAAGAACCCCCCGCCCCTTGCTTTCCAAACAAGTTACCCACCTGAATCACTTCACTATACCTGCCTGGTTTCCCTATACCACGAACTTCATGAAGCGGGAGGTATCGCTAGGAACTCCTTTATATTCTACGAGCGGGATGGCATTACATGAAACATACTGCTTAAGTGTGTTTACAAACTACCTACCCATAGACTTAGACCTTTTAGCCGCCTTAGACCACTGAATGAATGAAGCGCTTAGGAGGTAAACTATAGACCCGGGATGGCATGAAACAACCCTTCCCTTTCTTTACCTTCAGTCCACACGACTTTACCAACTGCTTCAACCACCTTCACCCTAAAAAAAAAAAAACAGCTTCACCGGCTTACCCTTTACCCTACCGAACTTCTTTACTTTTACCTCACCTTCTCACCTTAACAATCTTTTAGTCACTTACCCAACCATTCCAACCTTTGTACAGGCTTCACATAGAGCTTCTTGTACGAGCGTTCAATACAGCCAGGTGTTCACGTCAAAAAGATCAGAACATAGGTGCACAGGCGTTTGGATAGATACAGCACCTGCGTTCAATAGAAGGAATTAAGAGCTTAGGAGCCTTAGAACTTCTCTTATAAGCACCGGATCTACCTTACCCTTCCCTTCTCTACTACCCAGCATAACTTACCAACAAAAACACCGGTACCCAAGCTTTCATCCACACATTAGCTTATTTAGACTATATATACGTAATATTCTTCAATATTGTTTTATGCCATTTTTTTACTTACAGCCTGGGCTTCACCTGGTCATGTTACTTCTGCAAAATCTAGGTCACTGAGGCTATGCACGTCACTTATAAAACGGAAAGAAGCAGGTCGGATGTGATCGGAGGGCCCACGACTATTTGGTGGCCAATGGACGGATGTCCATATGACGCGGCGGGCTAGACACACACTGCTTCCTAAGGACCGCTATTCAGTTAGCTCAGCGTAGGCGTATACGACGCTACAGAAAGGATGGTGCTTTCAAAGCGATGGATGAAGGCAAGGCGGAGGGACTATTACTAACTCAAAGTAATCCTATATAATGAGATTGATTTCGGTAACTAGAGGCAGCCTTGAGCAATATATCAACCCCCCAAAAGAAATCAAAGCGTAATGACATCCCATTCCTCCTTCCGCCATTTCAATTCTGACTATTGTCAATGATTCCCCGGTGACCCCGCCCATTATTAAGATGAAAAAGATAGCCGAATAACCTGTCCCGCAATGACCCACGCAACAAATAAGTACTGCGTAAGTGATAGGGCGGAAGTGAGAAGTCAATGTTGTTGCCCTGGAACCTACCATAGGCCACCAATTCATAAACTACCGGCGCCTTCAAGTTCAAAAAAAGGGAAAAGATCTATTTATGGGGTCTGGTCTGCCCTTTCAAAGAGAAAGAAGCTTTATTGAAATGTTGGTCAATTCCATGGATGAACATGGCCTTAATAGAAATCAAATTTTCCCCCGCATGAACCTAAGTAACGGTTGGAGGAGGCTAGGGCATATGTGGGTCAATTCGCTCTAAAAACCTGGCGTATGGGGTGTGAAATTGATCTAGGAACCCCGGCTATTGGGGGTGGTAAATCCAGTAATGAAAGGTGGGCTTACCTTATGACTGGTATTTCATTCTTGATTTGACCACTAATCTATCTGCCACTATCCGCCTCTCTCCGGCCCGCCCTCCCTGGCTTTATGGCACTACTCTGATTGGCTACTTACTAATTCATTGTATCTAAGAAGCTGCTCTTGGGGGCTAGTGTGTATCTAAAATTGAAAAGTAGTGTTGGGCAGGGTTCGGCAACAGCTCTACTCTCGTTCTACTGGATGTTGGATTGTAAGAGTCATCTTGTCGATTCGTGTCTTTTTGAGGCACATCGAATGATGTCTTTGATGATGAAACATTTCTTTGAAGCACAAGACTGTCTTTCTTTACAAGTTTTGTGATCTTCACTGTCCTTGAAGCACCATACTTTCTTTGTCAAAGGGCCAGACTGTACTTACCTATACGAGTGTTGTGGCCTCAGGTGGGGTGTTGAGCACTTGGGCAAGTGATTTATGTCTGGGTATAGGCAGTCTGGAACCAGCAGGCTGGAGGCCGCCTAAACTGTTGCTGGCTGGGGTATAGTTAAAGCAAGTACTCTTGGCTTAGCGGGTGATCCTATCTCTTTCTGTATCTTCCTCCATAAGCGGTAAGTTTGGGTATGGATTGAACGGGTCCTTCTCTCTTGTCTGGCGGACTTCACTCTGGTCCGGTGGCAACTTGTAATGGGTGGCTTAATGTGGGGAATGGGTGCTACCACCTAACGCTGGGCACTACATAACCTGCATGAATGGCCCTACCTGACCTCCCTGAATGGCACTACCTAGCCCCTCTTCCCTGAGGTATGTTCTAGTGTCGAAGGTGTTGGTGAACTCGGTAGATTTGGCTGGTTTCTTTTGGGGAATGGGTGTCACCACCTAACGCTGGGGTCTACATCATCTGAACTCAATCGATATGCTCGTAAGGTAACAACTTGAACACCCTCCCTCTCCTCATCTGTTGGCAACTTGGCTCAATCTCTCTCTTATGGTGGGAACTTGAACTTCTCTCGGGTATCGCGTGATGAGGAAACTGGGTATGTGTAGTTTGGGATATAAGCCGGCGGCCGACCAGCAAGCCGGGGTGTTGTAGTTTGGGGAATGGGTGTGCTAAGGATCACCTCACGCGCTGGGCGCTCGCTACCCCCTGTCCGCTCCTTCTGTCTAGCATTCGGTTCTCTCTCCTTTTCAAACCCCGAAACACTAAAGAATCTTCCTTCGTCCGGTGTACAACGCCCGCCTCTGCCCCCACGCAAACAGACACATCTAGCCAGCAAGCATAAAGAGATAGCTCGATAAGTTCTTTGGTTCGTCATCTTTCAGTCCCGCACTTGCTCCCCCCGAATCGGGGGCATAAAAACATGAAATAAGCTAAGCGTCGCGTGTTAAGCGTGTGCTGGCATTGTTGGTGATGGTAACAGCGGGCTTTCGGTGTGGCACTGATTCACGATGGGGGGGCTCTTGGTGGGCTCGTGTTTTTAGGTCCTAAGCTTATGTTGAATAGTTTGTTGAGCTTCTGGTGGAGTGTTCGTGGCTCTGTTATGGGGACTCATTCTCCTACTCCTTCCTCATCGATCGATTGTCTCTGGTATGGGTAAGACTCTTCCTCCAGCTCCTGTTCCAACTCCTAAACATTGATGATATCGATGGACTAAGCTCTGAAATCTGAAGTTGGATTGGTAAAGGGCCTGCTAACATTCTTCCTTCTGAACTCAGATGGGGTTGGGTAATCTAGCTCTCCATCCTGAACCGGGGGTGTAGGCTAGCCTGGAGTTCTCACTCTTTCAGTTCACTCCCTTCCTGTGGAATTCAACAACTACCTTTCTCCGGCAACCGGCAACTAGTCACTATAATGACGGAGGGCAACCGGTCGATCCAACCACCCATCAACGTTAGGCTATCCTCCCACCGGGGCTCCTGGATGTAAGTTAACAAATTGATTGGCCGGTCAACGAGAGTTCAAGAAAGGAAGGCAAGCTGGACCGAGGGATAGCGGCAAACGAAATATACGTAGATAGAGGTTGGCATGTTGAAAGCCTTTCTTGTCCTCGTGGAGTTGAAAGCTACCGATAGCTAGATCTATTCTCCTTCTCTCCTTTCCGAGTAGTATTCTCCAGCCCACACCCCCGGGATGGAAACGATAGTTCCTCCTCCGGAAGGTTATCACTTCCCCATATCTAGTTCGCTCTCCTCTTCTTGCCTCCCACCTACGGTCCGGGGAAATCGAAACACGGTAACAGTGATAAGATCTGCTAGCTCTCCTTATCCATCCAGGCAAGGAGAATAAGGCTTTCTCTCTGCAAGTTGAACCGTGGGTGAGGGCTGATCGGAGCTTTCTCTCTGCTAACCGGAGGGAGGATCAAAACTACAACTAGAACAAATCACCCATCTCCTTTCACCCATCAGGAGATTGAGATCGAGAAATAGAACCCGGGGGTGAGGATAGGAACCTATCAGGTGTTTAGCCACTATCCCTTCAATCCAGCCTAAGGACTAACTGTTCTTTATCCCGGCCAGAAGGATTGTATCCGTCCCATCCTTTGTTTTATACTCCCTCCTCCCGTCCCATCCTTTTGTTCTACTGTGCCCCTGCCTCCCAACGGTTCAGTTCACACGGCCCATCCATACAACTAGAATCAGGTGCCCGGAGAGAAGTGAACACCTTGCCCCCCGGAGGGACAAGCGGCTTCGCACCTTCATTAACGAGTTGAGGATAACTCCCTTCCATCCAGTTCTATTAGGAGGGCTAAATCCGGATAGGAAGGCTAAATCCGGAGGGGAATAGATAGTAGGGCAGGGGCTACCATTACCCATCCGAGAAAGACAGTTCCGACGACCATCCCATCCTAGACAAGTTTCTATCCGGAAGACTAGTCTATGTATTCTAATCCTCCCACCCATCAGTATCAGTAGAAGCAAAGGATACGGAGACATAGGCCATAGCAGCAGAGTAAGCATCCTAACCAGATCGAGTGCCAGATACTGTAGTAATAGAGTCAGAGGCAGCTAGAGCAGCAGCTTCTTTCCTAGCATTACTTCCTGTTCCTACTTTTGGTACATAGATAGCTGTTCCGGGAGCATTGACAGTTGAAGCAGCAGTTTCTTCAGTTGAACCACCCGCCTCAGTTTATGGACTAATCGCATAGTCCTTTAGTAATCGCAGTAATAAGCCTATGGTTGAGTGTCTCGGTTATTGGGATGGGTCCCTGGACCAAGAAAGAAGTATACGGTTCTAGGTTAGTGAATTGGCAAGTAGTAATTAGAATCGTTTTCTCCTGGTTTGTATTGGTCGCAGTTATTAGTCTACAAGAGGGTGACCGCGTGAATAAGCCTGTTAGCGCTTTTATTGGAGATAGTGATGGGACTGGTGTACGCAGTTGGTCCATTGGCCCAGGGAACTAGTATATGGACCTAGGTATAAAGGTATTCATTTTTTCGGTAAGCGCCCAGCTTCTTGGTAAGCGCTCGATCCTCTAGACTGAGAGCATCTGCTAAGGGCAAAGCGCTCATCTGCTAAGGGCGTCCCTCTAGACTGAAAGAACGAGCAAGGAACGTAGTGCTTGCTTGACGTTAGGAAAGCAAGGTCCCGGAGGGGCTTGCGCTTCCTAGTGCAAGGTGAACATCTTAGCTAAGCAAGAACAAGCAAGTCTAGGATCTTCGCTAAGCAAGGCAAGGTTAGCAAGGTTAGCACGAGCAGGGTGAGCACAAGCAAGGACCGGGAGGGGCTTGCTTGACGCTAGGAAAGCAAGGAACTTTAGTTGCTCTTTGGTTACTTATTTGAGAGGGGTACCCAATAAGTAAACCCTAACCCGGCAGGGGACTCGACCACCGCCCCCCTACCCAATAAGTAAATTGAAACTTTAG
>Ga0181465_100594_pt2 | contig 13236 bp, 11 predicted proteins | sample InSIn3gowninarea_FD_119076 | JGI IMG/M metagenome (GOLD analysis project Ga0181465, IMG submission 119076) | Clean room microbial communities from NASA Spacecraft Assembly Facility at Jet Propulsion Laboratory, Pasadena, California, USA -... ... | reverse complement strand
GCTAAGGTTTCTCTCCATCCTCACACCGCAGTTCAACAATCACCCAGTTCCTCATCCACTTCACAAACTGTCTTTCCAACATCTCCAACCACTACACACATCCATCCCATCCCATTTCCTCCTCTTGATTCTCTGTCTGATCTTGGAGCTTGTCCTTTTTACCCATCCTTAGAGGAGGATTTCTTGGGTGGGCAAGTAAAGGGGGTGTAAGTAGCTGTTGTTGATCTGGGGCATTTGTTTCAGTGATATCCTCAATTGTGACTTCATTAGTAATAGGTTTGACTTCCTTAGTGATAGGATCAGATTTGTCTTTAGACTCCGAAATGGTAGCTTTTTTAGATTGCTGGTCGTCCTTTGTTTTTTCAGGCTGTGGGACGTTTATGGTTCTACTTCTTAATTTGTACTGTTTATGAACTTCAAAAACAGCTGTATCATATCCTTGTTTGAAGTCAAAAGATTCACCAGATTTTGTTTGAAATTGTTTCACTTCTTCTTCTTCCTGATCTTCCTGACTCAGAAAAACTTGTTGTTCATTGTTCAAACCCATCAAGTTGATGTGTGTGTCATCTGTTTGCTCATTAGCAGTAGATGTCTCAGCATAGTTTTCTTGGAAAGGGGGTCTGATCTGATTTTCAGGGCTTGCCTTTCCAGGATTTTGATTTTGGTTTCTCCTAAAATTGGGGATTTCTGATAGGGTTGTTTTGTGGTCCTTCCCATGATGATTTTCTTTCCACTGATTCTACTCTCTCACCTAGTCGTTGCATACTAGAGATTATTGCATCTAACTTTTGGTCTATGCCTGAAGGCTCCTCTTTGAAAGTTATTTTCCTTTCAGCTCTTGCTCTATTCCTTTTGGCTATTAAATTGGCTTCTACACTAACTGCCACATTTTGCATATCAGCCAAGGTCTGAGGATCTCTCTCCCTCAGTTGGTATGCCATATCTGCATCAAATCCATCAGGAAAAGTTTGCAAGGCTAGATCAGGTGGAGGTCTCAAGTTTTGGGGAATAGCATTGTATATATTGTTAAATCTAGCACAGTACTCTAAAACAGTTTCTTGGGGGCCTCTTTTGATGGCATTGTACTCAGCTAGTATGCGAAGTGGGTCCTTTTTCTTCTCCCATTTATTGATAAAAGTTTGATATAAGGCTTCAGGATCTCCTATGGAATTTGCTGGGAGAGATCTGAACCATGTTCTTATATCCCCAGTCAAACTTTGAACGAAGATCTTCATCCTAACACTATCATCATCAATTTCATAATTCTCAAAGTAATCCTGGATTTTCTTAGTATGCTGGCGAGCTGAATCTGGTCCAGTACCATCAAAGTATGATATCTTGGTTTGGTAATCCTGAGGCAGAGCCCCGGGATTTGTTGGTAACTGTAATGGGGCATACCTATTAGCCATGTTTGGTGGGATAATAGGGATAATAGGAACAAAGGGAACAAGTGGAGGAAATGGGATGGGATGGATGTGTGTAGTGGTTGGAGATGTTGGAAAGACAGTTTGTGAAGTGGATGAGGAACTGGGTGATTGTTGAACTGCGGTGTGAGGATGGAGAGAAACCTTAGCAGGGGTTGGAATCTCTGTGTGAACACCTGTTTCAGAATCTGAATCTGAGAGTGTTTCTCCTACTCTTTGTTTTTTATGTATTCTCGAAATCAGGTTTGGGTTTTGGAACTCAGGTAGTGGATTAGGATCAGGGTTAGATCTTGTATGACGGGTTTTCTTTTTAGGAGCCAGCCTTCTAAGATCTTTTTATGGAAAGTTTTCCAAGATGTGTGAATGTCAAAAGGGCCTGATTCAAATATAGACCCTCTATATGAGATTTAAGACTGAATAAAGATTGACTGAGGAAGCTTTTATATACTCCTGCAAATGCAAAGCAAAAGCAGTTTCTAAGGCTTTCTGGCTTTCTCTCAGACTTTATCTACAGCATTAAGTCCCCAACAGAGGTTTATGGAATTGTTCCCCAGTGGAGTCGCCATTTATGTTAACTCCCAGGTTGTTCCCTATGACTCCCAAGGGAATACGGCCGGGGTAACCACTAACCAATCTTTGGGTTACAGTTCCTAGCCAAACTGTGACCAGAGAGGGCTCTCTCTTTATGATTTATCTTTGTTTTAGAATGATTTTAGGCTAGTTATGAGTTCAGGGTTTGGTTTATGTTTTGGTTGAGGGATAAATTTCTGTTCTTATGTTGTAAATCTTCAGATATTTCTAGTCCATTGGGCTATGGAGTCTGTGGCTACCGGTTGTTTGAAACTTTGAGATGTGGGGCTGAAATTACAGGGCCATATAGATACTTCATGGAACAAACTAGAAATAATGGTGATGGGTGGGCCTTAACCAGTGAAGAGCAATTAAGGATTCTCTACTGAGTTAGCTTTAAAAGAAAGAGATGTCCTGCACAGGAGCAAAGTTGAATTCCTGAAAAAGAAATATCTATGAAAGGCATGGAATGAAGATGCAGCATTTAAGAATTACACCTTATAACCATAAGTGAAGAAAACTTTAATAATAGCAAAGATTGAGTTCAGGGTAATCTGTTATTAAATCCTGTAACTATTCTTTTTCATTTGCTATTAAATGGAGAGCACATAGGTATGAAAGTGATAATGAAAGACAACAAAACACATAACGAAAAGTTTAGAAAAACTTATTGTGCCAAGATATACGCAGGAATCCTGTAACATTCACCCAAACATCACAATGCTTCAAATAACGCAGAGTTTTAGAAATTCAATCAGCTCTTTGTATTACTTCTCTGATAACTTACAGCAAAGGAAACTCTAGAATAGAAATCAACAACAACCCCTCTCTTTTTCCCGTGAGGGGCCATATATACAAATGGTGAGACAAAATATCTAAAGTGATGAGTCATTCCTGAGATAAATGCATTCATCTACTCGCACAGAGTAGTAGATAAAAGTTATTACAACCCTGAATACATAAATGACCTTTAATGCCTGTCAGAAGACTTTCTGATCTTTGGAGACCACTGAGTCGGTTTGTACGTTTCCCTTTAATGCTGGATGTGCCCCTTCCGGCGGTCGTGCTATAGTTACCCGTCCCTGTGATTTGTTTGACAGTTGCTTTTGCTTTGGTAGTAGGAATACTTTTGCTGAGCTGGCTCAGCTCTTCCCTTTTCCACGTTTGATCACTTTATCAAACATTTCCTGTGTATGATGATTTATATCAAATAACAAGTGAAACACCAAATTTTGGTCTCTGATCTATAATATCAGCTGAATCAACCTGGCCCAAATTTCCTGTGTAGGTAATTGGTGCCTTAGAATTGCATCAAGAGTTTCATCTGCCTCAGAGTATTTATGGAAATTGGGAGGCACATCAAACAGGTGTTTGATCTCATTCATAATAAAAAACAAACTTTCCACCTTGTTAAACAGATCCTGTCCTGATGCTGGCCCTGTGTCCTCTGAAGTACTGGCTCTCTCTGCAATCTGATTTGTGGCAAATGTATTGACCCTCTTAGCATAATGTTCATGTGACAGCAGCCTCCCTGCACTGTTCAGCAAGCCAGGAAGACCTCTGTTGTGTAATATTAAGAACTTTTCCATGAATTTGTTGACCTCTGTCTGCATGTCCTGGGTCCTTCTGTCTAATGTCTGCACTAAGCTTCTTAGGGTTAGGACCCTTTTAATTATCACGATGGTCTCCGTCCTGTTGGCAATTCCCATGGTGGCCAGTTGAGAGCTGGTTCTGTTATTAAGCACATTGATCATTCTATTGGCAATCTCAGGCATATTGCCTAAAGATGCCCTTGCTCTTTGGATCTCTCTGTGTGCTTTGGCTATAAGATCCATATGTTCATACATGGTCTCAATGTAGTGCCACTGATCTGTAATTGATTGTCCTATATTGAGCCATATAACTCTTTTGAGCTCAGCAGTCACTTTGTCAAGTGTGAGCTCAGTTTCTAACTCTTTTATCCTCTCCTTTAGGGCCTTTATTTCTCTTCCTTTCTCAGCTACACTTTGCTTGGATTTGTCATATCTTTCATTGACTGTGGCCAATTTTTCCTTCGTTTGATTTAGCTCTGCCATTTGGGCTTCTAGCAGTTCGATCTCTCTCTTCATTTTCTGCATATCAAGGCTTGGAGCCTGCTCTGTTGGTGGCTCTGTTGCTGATGTAGAGGGTGCTGCTCGTTCTGCTTGTTGTGTGGGAGGATCAGTGGCTTGAGGAGGTTTATCAAGATTAATTATTTCTGGAGGAGGCTGAGATGTTTGACCTCCTTCTTTTTACTGCAGTGCAGCCTGCAATGCTGCTTCTGATTCACCCAGCTTTTCTTGTGTTTGGATCAGCTGTCGGTATAATGTTACAAGCATAGCTGATGTATCCTTGTCATGCCTTAGTTGGGCAACCTCTTCTGTTTGAGGATGAAGAGTTGCTGGGATCTTGACCATTTTTCTCAAGGCTGCCATGTCTGCATCTCTTAATTTCAAGAATGTTTGCACAGCCTTGATGTCCTGGGGATCATGCCCAAGCTCTATTATAATGTCCTCCAGAGCTTTGATTCTGTTGTCCTTTGCTTGAGAGGATGCTCTCTCCAACTCAAGTTGGGTAGTTGTGTTATTTAGGCTATTTTCTAGCTTGTAGTTCACTAATGTTTTGTCTGCCAAGGAGGCATACACCATCTCACCTGTTTGCTTATGTAATTCAATTTGATCCATTGGGTGGATCTCCTTGGCAAGGACCTCAAGGTTAGTCCTGACATAATCTGCAGCTGACTGTGGCTGTGTTACAGCTGGCATGAAGTGGCTCATGATCATTTTGCCCTCCTGAACATCATATGCAGACATCAATCTTTGTTGGTTGGTGGGAGCCATTTTTAGCAAGTGATTATAAAGCTGTATCCTTATTGGCTCATTCCTCTTTTTAATCTCAATAAACTGTTGCTTGATGCCTGTCTCAGCTCCCCTTTGCTGACTTGAGGAGCTGACTTCTCCTCCCACTGTCCTCTCCTGTCCTTGCTGAAAGGAACTAGCGGATGCTTCCCTACTAGGTGTGCCTATGCCCAAAGAATGCCCAAGAGGTATTTCTTCCTCAGAGAGAGGATTTAATCTCTGTCTTTTCTCTCCTTGACTTGCTGATGTGGTGAGGGGAGTCTCTCTGTCCCTTTTTCTGCTTATGTCTTCTTTTTGTGGAGTTTGGAGGACTGAGGCCTCCACTGTTGTTTCGGGCCTAGGAGGCACTGTGCTTTGAGTCTGTTGCTCGGTCGAAACTTGGGCTTCAGATGCCTTTTCTTGCTGTAGTGGTTGCTTTTTCCCTTGCTGCTCCTCTTTTTGCTGTTGTACCTGTTGTTGTTGCTGCTGTACCTCCTCATGCTGAACTTGCTGATGTACTTGTTGCTCTTCCATCTCCTTTTCTTTGCCTTTGTTGGAAGTTTGCCCAGCAGTCTGGATTTTTTGCTGATTTGTCTTTGAAGATGAGGCAGCTGCTTGTACTTGTGTGCCTGGAAAGGAGTAAACTTGTGTACAAAGCTCTAAGTCAGCTATCTTTAACAGGTCTCGTTTTCCTTTTAGAGCTAGTTCTTCTTGAGTAATAGGTTCCTCCAAAGTGCCTTCTTGCCACTCTGATAGATTGGCATATTGTTCTATGTGAGGAATTCTTAGATGATTATAGCTAGACAATCTATATCTGACCCTTCTCATAGATATGAAATGGTTAGGGTCATAAGGTGTCCATAGGAAACTGGTTTCTAGGCCAAGGGACTCTAGCATTCTGTCTGCTTCTTGCCACCCTTCCTCCCTCTTGTTATAGATAAAGTGGCCTAGCTCGTTTCTTACTTTGAGTTGTGCTTTCTTACCTTTACCTGAGAAATGCAGCACATCAGCATTCCCAAACTGTCTGAAGTATTCTAAAGCAAAAAGTCTCATGGGTACATACTTTGGCAATCTGTAAGGAGGCAGCTCACATCCATAGATCCTGATAACTGTGTGATTTTGGTATAGATACCAATCCCCAATGGAATATGCTTTGGACAGGTGAAGAATCCTCTGCATCTCCTCTGTTAGTCTTGGAGGGGGTGAACTCATGAGCATAGACATGGCTGGGTGGATGAAAAGGTCAATGAACTCACAGTAAGTGTATGGGGTATCAGGTCTGCTATGGAAAACAGGGGACCAATAGACCACTGACCTTACCTTTCCCTGTGCATCCATTCTTCTCATAGGGAATGAGAACTTTTCATGCTGATAGTACAGGATCAAGTGGTAAATATAAGAGGTGTATCTAAACAGCCTTTCCCTTGCCAGGTTCATCAGCTGCTCATGGATTTTATCAGATATGTAAGTGGCATAGTCATAGCAGATAGGTGTTTTGTCAAGGGAAAACATGAGCATCATCAATATTACGGTTTCATCCACAAACTCAACTGAGTTATAGCCCAGGATGGGACTGATCATATCTGCTAGGTCTCTGCCCAATTGATTGAGGTATACATTATGAATAGGAGGGTATCTCATAGTGTCAGAGCTGATGTACAATTGATTTAGCTTGGTGACCTGAGCATCTGTCAATTTGGCTCCTTGCTTTATCAGGTCAATGAGTGACAAAGGAACTAATTTCTTCTTTGTTTTGAATTGCAGCATTTCTCTGATGGCTTCAGGGGTGACATAGAAAACAGCTGAGCCTGAAGGGTCTAGCACAGCCCTCTGAGTGGCATCATAACATATAGCACACAGGTGAATGAGATCAGGGAATTGTCTGACCTGTGGGAGCTTGAAGATTGGAAGGGAAGAGTCCCAAATGCCCAATATATCTTTCCCACTCTCATATTTAATCTTCAACTCATTCAGCAAGTGAATATGGTGCTTGCTGGACATCAGGTTTTCCTCTGTTATTTGATAATCCAGGTCTGCTAGGGGCTTCCATTCCAATTCTCTTTGAGGGGCATTTAGGGGAGCTACATTCAAGGCAATTGGAGCTACTGGAGGGTCCATGGTTTTGACACTTTGACTTATGATTTGACAGGGTTTTTGCGGCCACGGTGACATAGATCAGTGAATTGTTCAATAACAAGGCGAATTAGGTAGAGCAAAGAGGGCAGATTAGGGCATAGATGAATCAATAATACCCTGAGGGAGATTTAGTGAGCAAACGCCGGGAGTTAGGAGCCGTTTCTAGGTAAATTCGGCACAGAGGTTCTTAGTTTGCGAATGCGCAAACAAACTGGGGAATTATGGAATTTTGGCTTGACCAGGGCCTTCGTGGATGAATTCACTCTTTTCCTTTGGAGAATAAAGGCAGTTATGGAGGATTTATGAGCGATTACAGTTCATTTCCCCTCTCTTTTCTTGTTTTTTTGGTGAATTACAGAGACGAAATAAACTCAGAGGGGAACTACGGATAAATACCTGGTAACTCCTGTCGGAAATGGCAATTGGAAATGCGTTCAGGGCGCCCACTGTCTCTGGTTTGAATTCTGCAGGTTGGTGGCTGAATGATCGTAAAATGCATGCAGGGCGCAGAATGGTTTTTTTGGCAAAAAGTGAGAAAAACGCGAAATTTTGGCAAAAATATGGAGAATTTGGTTTTTTGGCGCGCTTTTTGGATGACGTCAGCATGACGTCATCAGGTGGGGGTCAAGGTCGGATGACGTCAGCATGACGTCATCGGGTGACGTGGCGGCTTACGATTGGTCCACGGGGATGATGAGGTGGCAGGCAAGTCAGCGCCCTGGCGGACGGGGGCGCTGACGGGGCGATGACGTAGCAGTGACGCTGGCAGGCGAGTACGCCGAAACCGGCAGTGGTAAGCGGTCTCGTATCGCACCGCTTTTGATACGGAGGTGGTATTGTCAGTAGTACCTCCGATGTGTTGTGGGGAGGGCACGTGGCGGAGGCCTGACGTCATGCTCTGACAGATATCGGACGGTATCTGTCGGACGTCGGGGCCGGTCCGATATCCACGAGAGCCGTTGGATGGACAGAGCCCGATCGGACGGTCGACGGAGAGTTGATGTGTGCGGACGATACGGGCGGAGGGCGGAATAAAATAATAATTCTTTTGAAAACAGCGCCTGGCGGGACCCTCAGGACTTCGGGCGGTTTTGGAAGGTTTTCCATGTGTTTTTGGCCAAAATTGCGCATTACACTGAACCTTTAGAAATATGAAAAAAGTGGGTTTGCTATGTGAAATGTGGCAATTGCGCGGCTCAAAGGTTTTTTGGGTTTTATACAATGTTTTTAACCAGAATAAAGCGGCAAAGGGGTATTGGTGGATTTCAAAGGTTTTTTGGGTTTTTCTTTTAAATTATTTCGAGGATTTCGGTGAAATGAAGGGGTTTTTAGTGCAAGTTAGGAATAAGAGGGGAAAGAGGGGTAAGACTTAGGGTTATTAACTTGACCAGCTGTCAAATTAATTCCCAATAGTGAACATATGGCTATAATGCCAAGGGGAGGGATATTTATACAATGTTTGGGGTTTATACACTATAGTGTTATAATAGTAGGGGAAGGGTAATATAGGGGAATTAGATAATAAGTGTTAGGGGTTAATATGAGTGGAAAAGATGAATGGAGGTGATAATCACTAAGTTTATTGAAAATAACTTAGCTTAGGGAGTAGATCAAAATGAAAAGAATTATGGATAAGAAATGTGGCCTTTAAAGGAATAAGAACCAACATAAAACCTCAAATTCTTTCATGAACACAATTGATGAGGGGATGTTAGTAATGAATGTGAAAGAGTGGAAAAGGAAGTTAGTCATGCTCCTTTGCTTTGCTGCAACATGATGGAGAAGAGGACCATTCTTTATCCAGTGATGTTTCCTTTGTATTAGATCAACAGAACTCCTTTGAAAGGAATAACATTTCTGCAACCCCATCTGCCTACCCATCTATTTTCCTAGCATTTTTGTTTCTTCATGGAGGGGGCACTTGGACTTGCAAACCCTGATGTACCTTTTCTTTTCTTTTGGCTTTTTCTTTTGATTTTCTATCTAGAACTATCCTTATTGCTTCCAAGGTCCCAGATTAGGCAGTTGGGAACTTTAGTTCTCTACCTAAACTATTGGTGTGCCAAGATTAAACAGTTTGGACAGACCCCATTCTCTATTCTACAACAAAAATTGAAACATGGCATGATCCAGATTAGGCTGTTGGACCATCCATCAAAATTTAGTAAGCATGAAACTATGTACACACCTTGTTTACTTTTGGAAATATGGGATCTTTGCATCATCAAAGCAGAGCATATTTGGCATTTGAATTTGCCAATCATGAAATATGAAACCTATTGGTATAGGTAGCTAACAACATCTACTCATGCAGAGACCTCTAGTAGGGGGAAACTTCGAGCTAGGTGGGCTGAGGGATCACATGCAGCGATACCTCTAGGTAGGAGGTGGGGTGATATAAAGTGATCGTCCCAAGGAGGAGGGGTAGGATCCTTGAGGTACCCAACCTCTTGGATGAGACCTTGCTACAGGAGCCTCAATGTGGAGTAGCAGGAACTGATATATTGGGTAGAGACATATGCAGATGGAGCGGCAGAGAGAGCGACAATGCAGGGAATAGCTAGCAGGCTGCAGCAATGCGAGAGGCACAAGTGTTTTTCACAGTGCTAGGTGCCACAAAGAAGTGTGCAATGGTGCGAGATGCATGGAGGTGTTGCAGTAGCGCAAATGTCAAAGAGGGAGCACTTGTCAGCAACAGGTAGAGCTTCAGCATCAAAGTATGTTCCTAGCCCAATAGAGTGGTCAGTTGGGAGTGTTTTTTGTTCCAAGTGTTGCTGAAGCAAGTGGACCGGGCAAATGTGTTGCATGAAAAACATTCCAGAGTTATAGGATAGGGGTTGCAGATAATCCACATCTTGTTGAGAGGGAGCATTGAAAATGCAACAAGATGATGGAGCTTAGTGGAAAAGAGTTGCCTTCACTAAGTGGGCCCGCAGGTTATTTTTGGCGCAGAGTCTATTTTAGACATATGGATCATGGTCTATGAGTTGCAGGATGATATTTGTGGATGATTGGTCATGTTGGTAAAAATATATGGACTTCTACTTTAGACATATGGGTGGAGTCTATTTTTAGACTGCTAGGCTAAAAATAGAACAGTCGAATATTATTAGCTCTTAATAATATTTTGACTATAAACATTATCTTATCCTCTTGGAGCACTTCAGTTTGAGCTATAGATGTGGCACATGCAACTGTCAGAAGGAAATACGCTTTTCTTATGAGTTAGTTGAGCTATTGCATGATGGACTTTAGTTAGAACTCAAGTGATTGAGTTTGGTGGAGTTGGTTAAGGAGTTGATGGAGTTGTGTTTAGTTTGACTTGGTTGAACTAGTTGTATTTAGTTTAACTGCAAATACACTAGTGATGAGTGATGTAAATTAATTTTTAATTAATTCACTAATTATTAACTCATAAATTAACTAAAGAATACATCAGTTAACTCAGTGCATGGATAGTTCAGTGGAGACAAGTGTTAGAGGTGAGTGAAAGGGCAAGATAGCTGTTAGTTGTGACTATAGTTGTGCATGAGATTTGCACAATCAATGGATTGAGTATTGCCAATGAGGATTGCATGGTTCAGCCAAGGGAAATACGAGTTTGGATCAGCCATTCTCATCTATTCTCATGCAGGATTGCACAGTGGAGGCAGGCAAGCAGCGGAGGAGATTTGAACCTATGATTGATTCAGATTTGAGCTAGTTTGTGTGTAACAGGTGGAGATAGTACTGAGTACTTGTGAGGAGTATTGTACTATGTATTGTTACATGTTCTAAATCAATATAATATACAGATAGTTGGGGGTTTTTAGTTGTATGCTTTCCCCGTAATATACTGTGTTGATATGTGTGATTGATGCTTCAATGTGCGCATGCGATTGTTTCTGAATACTGCAAATTGATGATCAATGGTAGAGGAGGTTATGTATTATGCATGCATTCTGCAAATAGTGTATAATCAAGATAATATCTGTGAATAAATGTTATATTATTCAAAATTTCTACAATGTTGTACTAGGATTCCAATGGCTACAATCCTTGGGTACAATAGATTTTAATTTTCGAGAACTTTTCATGAAATTTTCTTCGGAAGGAAAGGAAGTTGAATTAAGGGGTATCACAGGGAAATCAGAAAAGATTATCAACTCTAACGGAATAACAAAGCTTCTAAAGAAATAACAATGAGGCATAAATGCACAATTATGTTCGCTAATGGTTCCCACATCGAAATCATCTATTTCTCCAGATCTCCAAGGTATTTGAGACTCCGAAAGGTCTCCCACGTATTCGTGATCATGATCATGCCATTCCAGGATGTGTTCCTCTAAACATCAGGCCTTATAGATATCCATATGCCCAAAGGAGTGAAATTAAACATATGGTTGCATAAATGGTATAGGTTGGTATAATTATCCAACCAAATTTGACAAACAAAGCAAGGGATGAATGGAAGAATGGTGAAGCAGGGTGGGAACTCATTCAAAAGTTACCGAAGATCCGAGTTCCAACAATATTGCCAGAACTTGACAAGGAAGGAAAAATCACATTGGAACTTGAAGCATTCATATAGAACCAAGAAGTCGTCAACGATGAAATCAATCAATTTCAGAGTATCTCATCAAGTGGAAGACCTTACCTATTGAAGATTCCACATGGAAGGATGAAAATTTATACAGAAGCATCAATAAATACTCAAGCATTGAGGACAACACTTTTTGAAAGAGGGAGGCATGTTAGGTCCCTATACTACTAGTATAACCCCTTATTGTTATTAGTACAACCCCCTTATTATATTGTTGTGCCCATGTATTCCCCATATTTTTATTATTGTGCCCTTACATTATTATTGTTATGTCATCTCTAATTATATTATGACCCCTTAGACTCCTATATATAGAAAGGAGGTCTTGTCATTTGCATCATTGAAGAATTGTTCATTTGTGTAATGTAAAGGATGTTCCCCCCTCAAAGAGGCTGAATTGTAAGGCATTGATCTATCTTTTCTATCTTTTTGTGAGTTGGTTTCCTAACACTCTAATACTATACTGCACCCAAAAAGCATTGGACTTCTGTAAAGTTTGTGGGCTCAAGCCACTTCATAATCGTGTCTACTTTAGAGGGATCGATTTTCAATTTCCCATTACCAACTATGTGCCCTAAATAAACCAGATAGGTCTTCCCTAACTCACACTTTGATAGTTTTACATACAATTTTTCATTTTTCAGAACCTCAAGAACTTTCTTCATATGACATACATGTTCATCCCATGTCCTACTATAAACAAGAATATCATCTAGATATACAAGAACAAAATTATCAATAAAAGGCCTAAACAAATCATTCATTACCCTCATAAACGTGGTTGGAGCATTACACAATCTGAATGGCATCACCATCCATTCGAACAACCCCTGCTTGTTTTTTCATGTAGTCTTCCCAATGTCTTGTTCTACAACTCTAACCTGGTGATATCCACTACGCAAATCCAATTTTGCAAAATAGACAACATTTTTCAACTAATATAATAATTTATCAATGTCAGGTAGAGATGGTCTATGTTTCACTTGAACTTCATAAATCAATTTAGGAGGCAAAGGAGGGATAAACGTGCTAGCAGACACAGTGAGGGAATCAACAAGATGGTTCTTCATTCTAGGGATGTAAGAAATGCTGAAACTATTAAAAGAACCCTTGAGCTTCCATACCTCATCTCTATATGCTTTCAGCCTTGGATGCTTTACTTGGAAAGTTTTGTTCACCTATTGAATGATAAGCTCTACATCTCCAAACACCTTTATACCTTTGATGCCCATTTCTTTAGCAATGTTTAAGCCCAATATCAAGGCTTCATACTCCGCTATGTTATTTGTGACCTGAAAAGTTAACTTGAAAGATAAATGAATGCATTCTTGTGTGGGGGACACAAGGACTACACCTGCACTTGCAGCTTCCTTAGAGCAAGCTCCATCAAAGAACATGTCCCAAATTTGTCGTCCTTCTTCCTCTGTGATCTAGCAAACCGGCTTCCTAAGCTGCATGGAGGTCAAATGGGATTCTTCAATCTGAAGAATACAGGCTCCAAAGTTAGTGTCGACAACATAGATGGGATGATTAGTGGGATTCCTTTTATCACCGATGATATAAGCCAACTGAGCTTCTCTGTATAATCTCCTACTCTCATCTCCAAAACTGGGACAATAGCATAAGATAGATCATTTTGCAATGTTCCACCTAATATCTTGATCCAACC
>Ga0181465_100811_pt1 | contig 13237 bp, 15 predicted proteins | sample InSIn3gowninarea_FD_119076 | JGI IMG/M metagenome (GOLD analysis project Ga0181465, IMG submission 119076) | Clean room microbial communities from NASA Spacecraft Assembly Facility at Jet Propulsion Laboratory, Pasadena, California, USA -... ... | reverse complement strand
TGGACACATATCTCCATTGGTATGAGGCCTTTTGGGGTAAAGCCCAAAAACAAATCCATGAGGGCTTAGGCCCAAAGTGGACAATATCATACCATTGTGGAGATATGTGGTGTCCAGAGTTCTTACAAGTGGTATCAGAGCCAGATTCAAAGTTACCCAAGTGGATGAATCCTCGGAATGTCGAACAAAGATGGTGAGCCCTGGTAAGCCCGTGGATGAGCTCGGTTAAACAGGCGGTGTGCTCCGGATTCTTCATGGATGTGTCCTGGTCCCAACACGGTGAAGAGGAGTTGACCTGGGATAGAGCAAGCTCTCGAGACAGGTGGTGCTACCATGTAAGGCGTGTGCTTCCAACGCATTGGAGCGAAGAATCCTGGTTGGTAGAGAGGGGAGAATCCTGTGGATGGATAATCGTTTGAGGGGAGGCTTGATGGTCCTTTGTTCGAGGGGAGGATTGTTGGGTATACGAACAAAGTCCCACATTGACTAGAAGTGGGAAAGATCATGGGTATATAAGGATGGACAAATATCTCCATTGGTATGAGGCCTTTTGGGGTAAAGCCCAAAAACAAATCCATGAGGGCTTAGGCCCAAAGTGGACAATATCATACCATTGTGGAGATATGTGGTGTCCAGAGTCCTTACAAGTGGTATCAGAGCCAAAGGTTTGAAGTTAGCCAAGAATCCTCGGAATGCCGAACGAAGATGGTGAGCCCGTGGATGAGCTCGGTTAGAGCAAGCTCTCGAGACAGGTGGTGCTACCATGTAAGGCGTGTGCTTCCAACGCATTGGAGCGGAGAATCCTGGTTGGTGGAGAGGGGAGAATCCTGCGGATGGATAATCGTTTGAGGGGAGGCTCGATGGTCCTTTGTTCGAGGGGAGGATTGTTGGTATACGAACAAAGTCCCACATTGATTAGAAGTGGGAAGGATCATGGGTATATAAGGATGGACACATATCTCCATTGGTATGAGGCCTTTTGGGGTAAAGCCCAAAAACAAATCCATGAGGGCTTAGGCCCAAAGTGGACAATATCATACCATTGTGGAGATATGTGGTGTCCAGAGTCCTTACACTACGCCTGCACGATGGTGGGGTACGCATAAAGATAGTTTTGCTGGATGGTGAGATTACAAAAGGATGATGAAGCTACGGTTTGGGTGTGCTAACACCAGAATGACTGAGAAGTATAGTGGAGGCGATGATCCACACGATCACCTAGTAAAATGGACTAAATCATGAGGAATAGAATTGCCGCCAAAGTGGGTACACATATTTTTCCATACTTTAGATACAATTCCTATGAACTGGTATCTGGAAATGGAGCTCTGCCATGGCACCAAGGGATGGGATGTATTAAAGGAAGGATACTTATTAACCTTCAGCTTCGAAGACAGCTTTGCAAGCATCGATGAAGCGCTACAAGAGATTAAGGCGGTTATCTTCAAAACGCCGAAGGAACCTATGGAATGGATCCAACCAGACTGGAGCACCCAACTATGCCATGCGTTGGAATGCTATAATGTGGTCATTGAAGAGGACCATGAAGACTCGAGAAATATTAATATTCCAGAGGTAGAAGGGCATTGCAAAGTCAAAGGCCCTCAAATAGAAAACTCGGACATCTTTGCACCTTTGAAGATAAAGAAAGTAAATATTGGCACTGAAGAAGAATCGAAGTTCGTGAAAATTGAGGATTTTTGGGATGACGCTACAGTGGATAAAGTTGTTGAGTTACTCTGTGAATACCAGGACCTCTTCCCCACTAAGTTTTCAAATTTAAAGGGAATAGTTGATGATTTAAGTGTTATGAAGATCACTCTGAAGCCAGAAGCGAATCCTATTAAACAGAGGTTGTATCGCCTTAATCCTAAATACAAGGAAAAGGTTCGCTAAGAGCTGGACAAGACGCTGGAGCTAGACATCATAGAACATGTTGAATAATATGGCTGGGTGATCCCGATGGTGGTTTAGGAGAAGAAACAAAAAAGTGAAAAAGGATTTACATAGACAAGTGGAAGCTTAATGATGTGTGTGTTCATGACCCATTCCCAATGTCGTTTCCAAATGAAGTGTTAGATAATATTGGAGGGCAGGAGGCCTATTCCTTTACTGATGGATTTTCCGGGTATCATCAAATCAAGATCACGCTAGAGGATAGGAGAAAAACAACCTTCACGATGGAGTAGGGTTTTTTTTCAATACACTATGATGCCATTTGGACTCAAGAATGCTCTAACTCCTCGTTTGAGTCAGAGGTGCAAGAACTCTCCTGGTCCCATGAAATCCTTCCATCTGCCATCTGATTGATCTAGTCCTGATCTCACATTGTTATTTTGTAGATTTGATCTAGTTCATCATCACTTTCTTCATAATCATGGACTGGTTCAGTATATCATTCCCCTTCTGCAGGGTCCAATAGTACTGTCACCTGAAGCAACTTCTTTTCAAACGACATTGTTCTTTTCTTCAAATTGATGACTCCATTCATATCAATAGCCCAATCAATTCCTAGGAGCGTGAGGTAGGGATTACTTTCACCAACAATTTCTATAACTTCAAAGTCTGCTACCGCACTTGCACCTTCAATATCCATTGTTACTCCATATAACATCCCATAGGGATGATTTTCTGCTGGTTTTCCATTCTGAGCTGAATCAGAGACCACTGTAGCATAGGTCTCCCCATCCTTTCCCATGTCTGTTTCAGAAAAACGTTTGCATCGGACCCTAGATCCAAGTTGACCTGATCCATTTCATAATCTCCTATCTGCATAGTTAGCCTCATTTCTCACCTTGTTCATGCCTTATGCTTACCAATCTTTCTGACTACGCGGTGTTTGTCAGGGGCTTTCTCTTTGTTGGCACATTTATTTATTAATTCCTGCAAGCCCTCCACAACGTTGCTATCGCGTAACAATTTCACGCAGGTCTCCCAAAACATAGTGAGTACAGAGGAATCAACCTCTGCAGACGCGCTAATTTCTTGCATCTTGTCTTGGATCCCTGAGGCGGAGACCTTAGCGAAGTTTTTCTTGGCTTCCATAAATGTTTCCTTAGCACAATCCAAATCAAAGCCGACTTCTTCTTCAGTGCTTTGCAGACCCATCCTTCTTCTTTAGGCTGTTTACCCTTATTAGCACGAGTCGTCAATCCACTTCTTAGCACAATGTTAATGCTTTGATCTTCTTCGTGGGGCTCCATCCTCATCATCTGTAGATTCTACATCGGCCGCTAAGGCTGTGTTTTCTTCTCTTTCATTTTTGCTATTAGCATTGGAAATTATTCTATACTATGGTTAAATTGTTTACAGTATTGACATGACAGGTGTGTAGGATTCTGGCACTCTCACGCGTAGTGCCCTTGGATGTCTGCAGTTGTAGCAGATAATCTGGCTGCATCCTCTACCAAGTCCTCCTCCTCTGCGGCCCCATCCTCGACACTGATATCCTTCGCACGCTCCTCTTGCTGGTGCATTTATTTATTAATTCCTGTAGGCCCTCCACAACATTTCTATCGTACAATAATTTCATGCAGGTCTCCCAAAATGTAGTGAGTACAGAGGAATCAACCTCTGCAGGCACGCTGATTTCTTGCATTTTGTCTTGGATCCATGAGGCAGAGGCCTTAGTGAAGCTTTTCTTGGCTTCCATAAATGTTTCCTTAGTGTGATCCAAATCAAAGCTGACTTCTTTCTCCGGTGCTTTGCGGACCCATCCTTCTTCTTCAGGTTGCTTACCATTATTAGCGGCAATCATCATTCCACTTCTTAGCACAATGTTAACACTTTGATCTTCTTCGTGGGGCTCCATCCTCATCATCTGTAGATTCTGCATCAGCTACTAAGGCTGTGTTTTCTTCTCTTTAAATTTGGCTATTAGCACTAGACATTCTTCTATATTATGGTCAAACTGTCTATAGTATTGACATGACGGGTGTGTAGGATTCTGGCACTCTAGCACGTAGTGCCCTGGCTGTCCGCAGTTGTAGCAGATAATCTGGCTGCATCCTCTACCAAGTCTTCCTCCTCTACGGCCTCGTCCTCGACACTGATATCCTTCATGCACTCCTCTGACGCCTTGATCTGGAGGCTGAGTTTCTGCTTGCATACGGTACTTAGGTGTTCTTTCCATCATTAGCTCATAGCTTTGAAAATGGGGCTCATCATGGCCCATAGATTTGAAGAAGTTACAGAACAACTGCTGGGGTGTCTGGATGAACTTTTGAAGTAAATGGAAATTATCTGTCGCATGTTGTCCAACACCCTAACAAATAGCACACCATAGCGCAGCCTCCATGCTCGGCCCTCCTGGAGCTTCTGGCTTCAGGGGAATTGGCCCCCCTCTTGTAATATAATTCGCGTACACGCGACATTGATATTTATCATGCCCATGGCCCTTGCACTTCAAACACTAGACTTTCGCGCTCTCTTCTGGTTTAGTCTCCTTATCTTTCTTCAAACTCTGTAACTCTAGGTGTAAGCTTGCTAATTGTGAGTGGATCTGCTGTACTCTTAGGTTCGTATCTTGAATAGGTGAGCGATCTCTAAAGATTCTACCTGCGTTTCTATCTTCTGTTGTGACAAATTAATTCTCAAGTGGGGCAAAAGCGACACTATAAACCATTCACGATGTTGGCTATCTATGATCTGCATGTTAGCTTCTCTGATCTGACACTTCAACCTGTGATCAAATTCCCAACTCGTCTCATTGAATCTCATCATGATCTCTTTGAATCCAATTACTGATCGTGAGTCAGACTTAGGCATACTAAACTCTTTGTTTAAATTCGTCTTAGTCTCTGCTATCGTTGCAAGAGGATTATTAGAACAATAATTAATGTGCTAGGTTAGCACGCAATCCTGCAAAGCGGTAACCAATTGTGCCTTCTTTATATTGTCATCAATAATTTTTTGCGTTGTCCATACATCGTTCACAACAAACCAGAAATGCTCTGCATCTTCACTTCCAATGCCTTTGAAGATCAACATCTTCATTGCGTTCACCATGTTGAATGGTGGTGGTGGAGGTAGAGGTGTGGGCGAAGGTGTATTCGGAGGAGGTGGAGTGGAGGGATGATTTGCTTGAGGAATCCATTAAGTGATTAGCTGAACAACACTTTACAACGTAGTCTACCCCATCCCTTCATCGTCACTTGAAGGAGGTCCAATTAATGGACTATACTCTGGTCTTGATCCTTTGCGATTTCTAAAGAATCGTCCACTTCGCATAGCTCCGAACATCAAGGTAATGGCATCACCCATTTTTCACATAACATCATTTTAATCCAAGTATTCAATGATCTTAAATACTTACCTCGTGGTCCTTTGAAAAATTGTCGCCCTGCTTCACTATAGCTAACTGGGGTATCAACTACAAATTCTATAAGAAATCCTCCTAGAATTCGATCGATCCAATGATTGATAGCCCACACGATCTTGTTTTCAGAGGTTTCTAGTCATCACACTAATTATGGAGTCCACACAATAGGATTATCAAGCTTCCACCTTTCTTGACTATCTGTCAATTTAGCCAACCACTCATACAACTCAATTAGGAAGGTGCAAAAGAAGATCTCGTTATCTCTGTACGTAGATACTTATTCAACCACTCTTCCTTTGACAAGTGCGGATTCCTGTTTTCTTGCGTTTCAAACTCGTGAGTCTTTCGATCCAAACACTTTTCAATTTCCTTCTTGGTTGAATTCCAATGATGTGACATCCCACATCTCTTTCAAGCAGATCCCGGTCCCGGCGATAGAACCATTTGTTGGCTTAAGGTGTCCTGACCGAGGTTCAAAATTAGCTGTGCCAAGCAACAAAACCCTACACTAATGGCCCTTTTTGGCAACAACCCATGTAACATAGGCTGCAGTCTCACCCGAAGCAGTATGGGGAGATGCCAAAACCAAGTTTCTGCATCCAAAGACTAGTGTGATGTCTTTCAGCGCCTTAGATCTGCCTTCATGCAGATCGATAATTTTTAGGGCACGTTGCTGCAACTCTATTAAAGCAACCTTTAGACCTCTGCGAAGGTCTATGATCAATCTTTGTAGACCTTTAACAACCAATTTTCCTACTTACATGCACCAAAGAGTAGTCCTAAATTAGTGTTCGTGCAGATTTACTTAAGTTATTAGTAAACTTAAGAGAATTCATCAGAGTCTTCGCAAAATTACTTAAACATGCATTCTGTACATTATTAAGAATTATCCAAGAGAATCGCGTAACATTCAATCAATATCTCATAAAATAAATAATTCATCGGCATCATATAACATTAACAGAGATAAAAATAAATACTAAGGAATTCTTTGGAAAACTGTCTTTATTGATCTTTAGTTCAAGATTACAGACTAGAAACTACCCTACGCACATGGCTGCAGGGGTCTGCGCACTCAGCTACAAAGCCTTTCTTCTTCTAAGCCCTTCCGAGCCCTTCACTCTTCTATCTTTCATTTTTCCTCTATCTTACTTAGTTACCTTTTTCTTTCACTAAGACTCACTATTTATAGACTTTTTCATACAATGCCATGGTCTACGGACCATGGGTGAATCTCAAAATTGACTCAAAACTTATCCAAAACCAGGGGCTAAGCTCCTTTGACTCCTATTCATCTATGTGCTCTACATCCACAAATTGTGGAGACTTTTCATTATTTACAAAATTGTACCAAATTTGGTTATCTTAACCCCAAACTAACCCAGGGGAACCCGTCCCAACAGTGTGTCGAGAAGAAATTATTTTAAATAGATTATGAAGAGGAGGAAGAAATTGAATAAGAAACGTCAAAACAAGAGGATATACACTAGGAACAAACCCTAAAAAGAAGAAATGAATCTGACCATATCTTGTAATGCGTTGGCCAGAATTACCACTCTTCAAACAATCAAGATAGAAGGGCATATCAAGAAGAAAAAGGTAATAGTGTTGATTGATTCAGGTAGTACCCATAATTTTATTCATTGTAAGATAGCCAAGGAATTGAATTGCTTCCTATATCTAGTAGCAAGTGTCAAGTGACGGTTGCAAGTGGAGAAACCATAAATTTCTCTGGAAAGTGCCATAATATCAAGTTATCCATGGGAGAATATGTATTGAATAGCCCAATGCTTTCTATTCCAATGGGTGGTGCTGATGTTGTACTAGTATTCCAATGGCTACAATCCTTGGGTACAATAGATTTTAATTTTCGAGAACTTCTCATGATGATTTATTTATTTATTTATTTTTTCAAAAGGAAAGAAAGTTGAATTAAGGGGTATCGCACAGAAACCAGGAAAGATAATCAAATCTAATGGAATGACAAAGCTTCTAAAGAAAGAACAACCATGTGTAATTGCAAAATTATGTTCGCTAGTGGTTCCCACATCGAAATCATCTATTTCTCAAGATCTCCAAAAAGTCTTGGACAATAATTCCAAGGTATTTGATGCTCCCAAAGGCCTCCCACCTATTCGTGATCATGATCATGTTATTAATTTGATTCTAGGAAGTGTTCCTCCAAACATCAAACCTTACCTAATGGGAAGACACTTCAAGGTAAAAATGATCATGATAGTCTTAAACACTTTTAGAACAAAGATTATCTTCAGAAGAACAACAAAAATGGGTCACAAAGATGTTGGGTTATGACTTTGAAATGATCTAGAAAAAAGGGAAGCAAAATTTTGTTGCAATGCACCCTCAAGAAAGGATGAGGACATGGAAGCATTGTTTTGTGCCATTTCTATTATCCAACTAGATTGGATAAATGAAGAAAAGGATGAATGGAATAATGACAAAGAAGTGTGGGCACTCATTCAAAAGTTGCAGAAGATCCCAGTTCAAACAATATTGCCAGAACTTGATGAAGAAGGAAAAATCATATTAGAACCCGAAGCAATCACAAAAACAATAAATCGACAGCTATGAAATCGATCAATCTTAGAGTATCTCATCAAGTGGAAGAACTTACCCGCTGAAGATTCCACATGGGAGGATGATAATTTTATACAAAAGCATCAAGAACTACTCAAGCATTGAGGACAACACTTTTTGAAGTAGAGGGGCATGTTAGGTCCCTATACTACTAGTGTAAATCATTTTTGTTATTAGTGCAATCCCCTTATTGTATTATTGTGCCCATATAGTCCCCATGTTGTTATTATTGTACCCCATAGAAGCCCACTATTGTTATTTTTGTGCCCCTACAATATTATTGTTATGCAGGCTTTGATTGTATTGGGACCACTTAGACTCCTATATAGATAGAGAGGAGGTATTGTCATTTGTATCATCGAAGAATTGTTCATTTGTGTAATGTAAAGGAGGTTTACCCCTTGAAAACGCTGATTTCTAAGTCACCGATCTATCTTTTCTATCTTTTTGTTAGCTAGTTTCATTACAAGTGGTGGTAGTGCGTCGTTTTCTAGTGGTGGTGAAGATCCTAGACATAAACCTTTGGATTATTGGAAAATGATTACATGATGATATGATCAAGAAGATGTTTGAGATGCAAGGACATTGGTGGTTTCTCCTTCATAGGAGACTATACTATTTTGGTGACTAAAACTAATACACCATTAGGCCAGTTGTTAAAAATGGATTTGGTTGAGTTGTTAGTGCAAGATTCTTAACACTGCTAGTCCAGTTATGGCTATGCCAAGAGAATTAAAATATTACTTCATTTTTGAAAGATTAACAAAAGAATTTTGTTGGGGATATCTTTCCCATAGACAAGGGAGAACTCCCTCATATCTACCCTTGATATAAGACAAACTAGGGTATATATCACTATACAATATTCCTCTAGATCCAGTGTAATCAATCCAGATTTATGTTAAAATAAGGAGATAATGGTTCATACCTCTTATTTGATGGTTGTTCCTTCATAATCCTGAATGATTCAACTCTAGAGATCCAACTCTAGCTCCTAACACTTGCTTCCTACACACAAGAGAACGAACATACCAATTTCAACCCTTCTAAGCAACATGAATAATGTTTATACTTAAATCTAATCTAATCTACTCAATCAAAATTTGATCTAACATTCATTTGTATATAAGATTGAATACAACATATGATGGATGGGGAATCCTATATATATATATAACGAGAGAAATATGTTAATATAAGGGGAAACATTACATCGACTAAGTGTTACTACCTTGAGCTTTGGTTGTAAACCTCTCTTAGCTCCTTTCTCCAACTCCTACTTTGTTGTAACAATGCTGGCACCCTTTGTAAACCATTAAGAGGGTGGGTCACTTTAGAAAACACATTTTCGCTTATCCGTACTTTGAAACTAAAATTTTCCTCCACAATTTGTCTGTGGAGGTCGACTTTACCCTTGGGTCAACGAATACCAACGATTGTTAGTTGTATACATGGGTTGATTACTTGTTGACCAAGTACTAGAATTTTATGACTGTCAGCTACCCATTAAATGGATATTTACCAAAATTGACTTACTATTTGTTTATTATCCATTAACCATGTAGTTGAGGTTCACTCTCTGTCAATTACATAGATGGCTTAGCTTCACATCGTTTTTCATATGTATATTGTAGGTTTTAACCCTGTATAGAAATTACCTGCATACAAATTCTTAAACAAAGAAAATAAACAATGCGAGAGCATAACACATAAAACACATATGCACAGAGTTTTCCCCTGGATCCCAAACCGGGACTACCAGCTTGATTTTTCATTATGTTCCTTTCAATGTTACAATACATATTTATACATGTTGAAGCATCCAATACCATGGACCGAAATCCATCGCGTGCAATACCATAGACCGAAAACCATCGCGTCCAATACCATGGACAAAAAACCATCGCGTCCAAAAATCATGTGCGAAAATCATGCACAGAACCATAGGTGGGTCCACCTAACCTAACATAGGGTCCAAAACCAAAATTTTCCGGGCCACTGCCCCGGACCCCATAAAGTGGGGTTACGGGTGCCCTTCAAATCCCCTATTAACTATCTGGAAAGAATATAACACAATCCAACAATCTCCCACTTGTTGTTTTCTTTCCACAGGGGGCCACAGGAGAGCTTAGTCATTTTTCCAACCCTGAGATGCCCATTGCTTCTCTACACCAAGAGAACTTCTCAGAGCTCACAGATTTTGTCAATGCATCTGTAATATTCTTCAAAGTGTCTACCTTTACCAGCAACACCTTTCTGTCTTCTATCATATCCCTCACAAAGTGATACTGAACATCAATGTGCTTTGTCTTTGAATGATAAGCAAGGTTCTTTGCCAAGAAAATTACACTTTGGATGTCACAGTCTATTCTTATAGCTCCTTGTACTAACCCCATACTTGAACACAATCTCTACAACCAAACTGCTTCCTTGCTTGCATGAGTGGCTGCCATGTATTCTGCCTCTGTAGTTGATAGTGCCACTACAAATTGTTTCTTACTCATCCAACTGACTGCACCTCCAAATAGGTTAAACACATACCCACTTGTAGATCTTCTCTGATCCAGATCTCCAGCCCAGTCTGCATCAACAAAGCCATGAATATCCAACACTCTGTCCAATCCTGGTCTTCCTTGGTAGCACAAACCATAATCACTAGTGCCACGCAAATACCTGAAAACCCGCTTCACTGCTGTCCAGTGCTCCTTCCCAGGTTTTGACATAAACCTGCTCAATACTCCCACTGCATGTGCAACATCTAGTCTAGTATAGACCATTGCATACATCAGGCTACCGACTGCACTTGCATATGGAACACGGGACATGTCCTCTTCCTCTTCTTGTGTCTTGGGACACTGTTCAGCAGATAACCTCACACCTACAGGAATAGGAACCTTCACCGGTTTACTATCCTGCATATTAAACCTCTGCAGTATTGTCTCGACATACTTCCTCTGGTTTAACCAGAGCTTCCTCTTTGCCCGATCTCTTTTAATTTCCATGCCCAAAATATAGTTTGCAGCACCAAGATCTTTCATGTCGAATTTGGAGGACAATTGGGTCTTCAAATCCTGGATAATTTCTTTGTCATTTCCAACCAGCAACATATCATCCACATACAAGACCAGATAAATAACACGGTCACCAATTAATTTAAAATACACACAATGATCTGCTTTGCTTCTGGTGAAGCCAAGTCCCCGTATAAATGTATCAAATTTCTGATACCACATCCTTGGTGACTGTTTTAACCCATACAGAGACTTCTTTAACTTGCATACCAGTTCTTTCTTACCCTTCACCGCAAAGCCTTCAGGTTGCTTCATGTAGATTTCCTCTTCCAAATCCCCGTGAAGAAATGCTGTCTTCACATCCATCTGTTCTACCTCAAAATCAAAAGCAGCAGCAACAGATAAAAGTAATCTAATAGAAGTTACCTTGGCAACAGGAGAAAAAATATCACCAAAATCAATTCCCGGCACCTGGGAATAACCTTTTGCTACCAACTGAGCTTTATATTTCTCCACCTTTCCTTCTGCATTTGTCTTCTTCTTGAACGCCTATTTGCTGCCAATGGGTTTCCTTCTAGCCGGCAACTCCACCAGATCCCAAGCCTCATTTTTGTGCAAAGATGCCATTTCATCAACCATGGCCTCTTTCCAGAGTTTTCCATCCTCTGAATCCACTGCTTCCTTCACAGTTATGGGATCATCATTAGTAACAGACAAAGCAAAATTTGAACATAAAGTAGATGGACTATACCTTTCTGGCTGCCTTCTTTCTCAAACTGATCTTCTCACAGCCGGAGTTTGTGGCTCTTCATCTTCTGATTCATCCTCTGCTATAGAGTCTGATTCTTCCTCCTTTAGTTCAAACTCTATCTTCACAGATTCTTTTGGTTGGACTTCATGTTTAATAACATCTTTCACCTCTCTGAACACCACATCTCCACTGTACACAACATTCTGTGTGACTGGGTTCCAAAGCTTATAACCCTTTAAACCATCTTTATACCCAATAAAGATGCACTTTTCATATTTACTATCCAACTTAGTTTGTTTCTCCTTTGGAACATGTACATATGCATCACATCCAAAGACCCTAAGATGTGAAAGAGAGGGTTTCTTACCAGTCCATACTTCTTGTGGAGTCTTATCCTCCAACGCTGATGAAGGTGACCTGTTGACCAGGTAACATGCAGTATCCACTGCCTCTGCCTAGAATTCCTGTCCTAACTCGGCACCACTGAGCATGCTTCTTGCCCTTTCCATCAACGTCTTGTTCATTCTTTCTGCGACTCCATTTTGCTGAGGTGTATATGGAGTAGTCTTCTGCCGTGATATACCACACTTCTTATAGAATTCTTCAAATTCCTTGCTGCAAAATTCTCCACCATTATCTGTCCTCAACACCTTTATCTTCTTCTCTGTCTGATTTTCCACCAAAGCCTTCAATTCTTTAAACCTGTCAAAGACTTCAGATTTCTTCTTAAGGAAATATATCCATGTATTCCTTGAGAAGTCATCTATAAATGATACATAGTACACAGACTTACCCAGTGATGGAACCTTCACAGGTCCAAACACATCACTGTGCACAAGCTCTAATATCTGTTTCGTCCTCTTACCACCAGAGGGGAAACTCACCCGATTCTGCTTCCCATATACACAATTTTCACAGAAATCAAAATCCAGAGAGCTATTATTCATACCTTCTACCATACCTTTACCATGAAGTATTCGAAGGCCCTTCTCTCCAATATGTCCAAGCCTTTGATGCCACAACATGGTCTTCTCTCCAGAGACCACTAGATTTTCTACTCCATTTTCAGGAACCATAGAACTATTGCACCCATCAACAACAGTGCTACCTTGCAGCTTGTACAGAGTTCCAATCCGAACTCCCCGCATCAATATCAGTGCTCCTCGAACCATCTTGCAGGTATCTTTCTCGAACACTGTCTTTACACCTGCATCATCCAACTTGCTTACAGAAATCAGATTTCTGGCCAATGCAGGAATATGCAGAACACCCGGAAGTGTTCTAACCCTTCCACCTTGCAACTTCAACTTTACTTTTCCGCGACCAATGATTCTAGCCTTCCTATCATCTCCTAAGAAGACATCACCACCATCGTATTTCTCATACTCGCAGAACCACTCTCTATGGGGAGTGAAGTGAAAGGATGCACCTGAGTCAATCAACCATGCCTCATGATCTACATGTGTACTTGAAGAAGCCAAGTACACATCCCCACCTTCATCTGAGGTGGTTTTCGCCTCTGCAGAAGGAGCATCATCAGATCCCTTTCCTTTATCA
>Ga0181465_100807_pt1 | contig 13262 bp, 6 predicted proteins | sample InSIn3gowninarea_FD_119076 | JGI IMG/M metagenome (GOLD analysis project Ga0181465, IMG submission 119076) | Clean room microbial communities from NASA Spacecraft Assembly Facility at Jet Propulsion Laboratory, Pasadena, California, USA -... ... | reverse complement strand
AAGTGATTTTTATAGTCAGAGTCTACAATAGTGACATAATCGGAAAGAATATCTGCAATTAATGCGTCCTTTGATTCAAAATATATATAGAACGTACCCTTTGATACTCCTGCTGCTTCCACAATTGCGTCTACAGTTACATTAGTAAAATCGTCATTTTCAAAAAGTCGTGTGGCACTTTCAAGTAATTTTCGTTTTGTTTTTTCACCCTTTTTATAGTTAGATATTTCTTTTTTCATTTTTTTTCTCCTTGTTGAAGTATTACATAAAATAGTATATAATGGAAAAAACATGACTGTAGTCATAAATTGTTTTGTTTTTATATCTATAATACCATATTTAAGTCAATTATAGGAGAGTGAGATTAATGAAAAGGTATTTTTCAATTTTTCTTGTCCTGATTATGGTGATGAATATTATACCAATTCAGGTTTTAGCTGAAGGATGGACAGAAACTTACGATCATGATGGGTATTCATTGCCTTCAACAACTCATGAATCATCCTTAAATTCCCTTATAAACCAACTATCCACAGAGGGTATAACCCTACCATTATCATGGGAGGATGTACCCTCTGTAGAAGAACAATCAGAAGTGGAACACAGAACACGAGTATCTTACCAAATTATAAGTAATGGAGAAATAGATGAAACAGCTCCAAGGTCAGCTAGGGTTAGATTTACTCTTGATAATCCAGGAGATGAACAAGTTTCTTTCGACTATAGATTGTTATCAGGAAGCTTCTATATTGACAAAATAAAAAGTGTGGACTCTGGTAGGATATCCTTTGAAGCAGGAGCAGCAGAGATAGAACTGGAAATTGAACTTAAACCATGGATACATAAACCTACTGAATATGGGCAGATATCAGAAGTTGATGATTTTTGGACAGGAGAACGGATATTTTTTATTTATTGTTATAATATTGAGAATGCTTTGTTTTCAGATGGTAAAAGAAGTAAAACTATACCTGTACCTATAGAAAATAGCTTTGATTATGAAACTGCATACGAAAATGCAGGCAATTATCTCTTTGATTTAGAAGATTTGGAGGATGTTGAAAGCATCCCCGAAGACCCATTGAAGTATATAAATCAAAAGGAAGAAATTACAATTGATATAGATATTGAAGATGATGTACGAACTATGATTGATATGGGCGTATTTACACATCTCAAATTGCCTACAGGATACATTGAGAATACAAGTGGAGCTACAGGTTTGGCGAATTACAAAATTAAAAATGATACTTATTTTGAGAACAATGAAGCATTGATATTGGATGGCGAAACTGAAATCTCTTTTGGAAGAGAGGAAAGCCTATCATATGTAGGCCTAGGAAGATATTCAGAAGGGAATGCAATGAGTACATCGCTTCACTTCACCCTAGACTACTCAACTGTTACGGAAGCAGTTTATACTTGTTTCGATAGTTCGGAGCAAATACGGTTTTCAGATCAAGAAGCACCTAGGGTTTATGGGATATATAGACCATATGAATTAGATGCAGGTGTATCTCTGGGAGATACTGTTCCTATTATATTGAGATATAATGAGCCTGTTTATATCGATGATATTAGAATAATGATAAATAATGAATACTATTATCCCAATAGAAAAGATGGTACAATTTCTGAAAGCTTAACCTTTCTTTATGAAGTAGATGAAGAGTTATATGAAGATAATGGAATATTATACATAGAGAATATCAGAGGCGCAGTGGATCTTTCTGGGAGAGCTCAGGAAGAAGCCTTATCTAGCTATGTTGATTTTAGTATGAATCCTATGGATATTATAAACGATTTTTTCTTTTGTGCAGATCCTATAGTGAACATAGAGCAAGGTACAAGTATTCAGCCAATGGGTTACATTTCTATTCCATTAAAAAAACATAAGAATTTATCTAACTGGCTTTCGGATAACCTCAATGATACTGAAAACTTGGTAACCGTGGTAAAGGCTAGAGTCATAGGACAGGAAGGGAGCGCAATAGATGTCCCTCTATATGCTCAGATAGAAGGTGGATTTATTACTGAATTGACTGGGCAATTTGTTCCACCGGTAAACTTGACTGGTGAGGATATTGAGTATATTGCAGAGATATATTTAATGGAGTCTAGCGAGTTTGAGCTGGTCTACGGTCTTACAGCAGAATATATTGTTCAGCCAATTATCTTTATTACTTCTCCTGAAGATTTAGAGATTGAGTATAAAGAATGGCCTGCTACAGACAGGGTTTCTGCTGATGGAAAAGTGAATCTATCCTTGGACTACAATATTAAGGTTGAGGCTACTTGGGATGCTTCCGAGTATTTTCAGTGGACTTCCAGTGATGAAACTGTGGCAACTATTAATAGCAGTACGGGGGAAATTAACTTGACAGGTAAAGCTGGCACAGTTCAGTTTACACTTACAGCATCAAATGCAGGATTGGCAACTGAAGTTGAAGTGACAAGTCGCACTCTCACAGTAATACCTATAGGAAGTTCCTTTCTATCTATTCCTGAATGGGGGAAGAACATAGAAAGCATGCATGGACAAGATGTAAGGATACAATATTCTACAAATATTCCATATAACAATGTTATATATGGAGGAAGTGAAGCAGAAACCACTTTTACCTATATCTTGTATGAAGCTAATTACGATGGTTATGATTTTAAAAAGGGAAAGATAGTGTATACAGAGGATGAAATTTTCATAGGAGATAGTGCTAACAATTTCTTCATAATACCTTCTATATATTTGCCCAATACTGCTATTAAGGATAGATATAGCTATATTGCAGAGATATCTTCTCAAGAAAATGAAACAGGGAATATTTATAATGCAGAAGCTAATATTCGTGTAAAACCAGTGCCTGTAAAGGCTATTCTAGATAGGCCAGATAGCTTTTATATGACTGATGATTCTTCTTATTTTAATGTTAGTTTTGATATCGAAAATATAAGTAATGATACTGAGTATCGTCTCTTCGTTAAGAAAAATAAAGAAGAAGAACCGATATTTTCAATTAATAGACTTGAAGATATGAATCGGTATCATAGGATTTCAATAGAGTCTGTGGATCCAGATGGTTTACTAGATGTATATACTGTTTCTTTGGAAGCAAAGAATGAATTTGACGAAGTATGGTCTTTTGACTCATATACGATATATATTTATAATAGCAAAGCATTGAGAATACTGGTAAATGAAAATTTTACAAATGAACTTATTATAAAGCCTTCTGTTGACTTCTCTAAGATGGATAGTAGTGAAATTATAGATGCATTTAGTGCTAATAGAAAAATGAATTTTTCTGACAAAGTCTCTCAACTATCCATAGACAATGTTAACTATAACTTAAGCAACATAGCAGATAAAATTACATGGAAAGTAGGAAATGAAGGAAATTTAATATTAAAATATAAAGATATTGATATAACTGAGGATACCACTCAACTCTTAGTGCCAGGAGCATCACTGGTTCTTGAGGCTATTGATAGTGGAATTAGCTCTGTAACAGCTACTCACTACAATACAGGCATGGAAACCACATTACCAGTTATAGTTGAAGAGAAGCCTATAGATAAACTATATGTTTTTTACACCTATCCACAAAGTGAATGTCAGGTAGCCTACAAGAATGGAAATAAAGAAGAAAAAACAGTTAATACGGATTACTGGGGTCGTCTCGGTATATATGAAGAAACTGGAATCGCCAGTGATGTGGTTTTTCATCCCATAGCAAAAGCAGATGTTTATGATACAACGGTTTTAAATCATGCACAATTAAAAGTCAATCAAAATTCTACAAATAACTTTGATCTTTATCCACAAAACACAGTAAAGCTTGTGCCATCAAGTAAATACAATGTGAATTTAAGTTTATATAAATACGATGACGGAGGCCCCTTTACGGAGGATATTATCATACGTGGAGGCGTATATATTAATGGAGAATATAGAAAAAACATCACTATAAATGGTAAAAAAGGTTATGAAGATCAAATAGTAAATTCAACAAACAGAATATATAATCTAACATTTAATCCTAAAGAATTTACAAATATTTATGGATGCTTAGATCCTGATACTCAAATTGAGTATAAAATTGAAGTTTCTACTAGGGAAAATACTCACTATCCATTAATGATAGAATTAACAAATAATGAAATCCGAGATCCTAACAATGCGAATAAAGGGATTTATGCATCTGGAAAAATTCAAGAAACTAAGGATAGTAGCATTCAAAACAATGTTATTGTCACTTCTCAGTCCCTTACATTGGATGGAGAAAAATACAGTTTTGATAGCATAATAGGCATAGGTAATACCTTTAATGAGGCAATATTATCTATGGATTTAATTTTTCCTAATGCAAAGGATGCTATCTATGAGGTTGGTTTACAAGATAAGTTTGGATTTTATTGGGGAAGCACAACTAGAGTAAAGCCTACGGATATCTATCCTTTTTCAAGAACGGGCGTATTACACGTTTCTATGGATATGAAATATTCTATAAATAATGGTCTAATTTTAAGTACCGGAAGGGGAGAATCTATTCAACTCTTTCCTGTTATTAGAAAAATCGATGAACTAACTTTAATTAAACTATCTAAGCCTTTGATATTACAAAATTTACTTCTCCCTTCAATGACTAGTAGTAATAATTGGGAGAATGGGATCTATGATATTCGTTACAATGTCTTAAGTGCTATTGAAGATGCAGGTTCATACAGTAGTCTCGGCGAAGATAGTGATGTAAAAGAGATTTTAGAATTTTTAAGTGGTTTTAGTGGCAGTATTAGTTCTATAGGTCTTGAAATAATCCCTACGGAGGATCCTTTAATATATAGAGGTATAATTAGGTTTTCTTTAGGCAACTATGCAAGGGATAATCCTTCTGGATTATTTGTTACCCAAGGCAAGTCAACATCTTATGGGTATCTACCTGGTTTTAGTGATATGAAAGCCATGTCCAAGGGTAATTACATTAAGCAGAGTAAGAAAACTATGGAGGAAGCGAAATCTGGAATAGGAGTATCTGGTTGGAATAAAACCTATGGTGGCGGTTCCTATATGGAATGTCAAATCTACTGGAATAAGAATAAAAACAAATGGGATATGAGACTGCTTAAATCCGATAGTTATATCGGCGGAGGAGTTCACTATTCTAAAATTCACAACACCTCAATAGGTGGATTTCCTGTTACAACAGAATTTAAAACTGGAGTAACAACAGAAGTTGGATTGAAAACCATCTATGATATAGTTGAAGATTCAACAGCTTATATTACTGAGTTGCGGCCTAATGGATATATCTATGGTTTTGGCGGAGCGGGTGTTGATTTAAAAGTGACCGCAATAAAAATAGGTCCATATGGACAAATCAACCATGAACAGAAATTTTTATGGTATGATTTTGAGGACATTTCAAAAAATGGACAGAAATTAACTGTATCTGGATCAACTGGTATAGAATATAAGCTTCAATTTCTATTCTTTTCTAAGAAAGGGAAATACGAGTTATTAAGTGCAGGGAAATCTTGGACATATAATGATTTTAACGAAATCAACGATGTTTTCGAAAGTGGTAAAATTATCAGAATGAATGACGGATATTATTTCATTGAAGCTGAGGATGGATATGAATCCGAAAGTGATAATTTAGTATTCCAAGATAGAAACTATCTTTACAATAATTATAGATCATGGGGTGAAGGTTCTGGTAGGTCTAGACTAAAGAGCTTTGATATATTTTCTTCAGAGTGTATAAGCCCAATTTTAACTAATGCATATCCTTTTTCTAATCCTGTACTAAGTGAAGATGGTAAAATAATGGTATATGTTCATGATATGGACAGCGCTAATTTACAGGACACAGCTATGAATTTTGCCCATCGAGATAGTATAGAAGAAGTATTTTCAGAGGGTAAGGAAATATCACCATCTGACTACCCAGATAGCGATGCGGCAATTGCTGGTACAGAGGGAAATGCTGTAGTAGTATGGACACGAACATTTACAGATATTGAAGATATGGAAGGGAAAGAAGCTACTGATGAGGATATAGCAAATGTACTAGATGCTACAGAAATAATGACAGCAGTATATAACTCTAGTACGAGAGAATTTGAAACCATACAATTGACCAACAATAGTACATCAGATATGGCACCTGTTGTAGCTGCAAGAGGAAACAGGGCAATTGTCGCTTGGTATAGTGTGATTCCAGGAGATCGTGAAAATCCTTTGGATTTTAGTGCAGGGTATAAAATATTGTATTCAACTTACGATGGGACTGATTGGGATGTACCTAATGTATTATATGACGATACTATTGATCATGTAGAGGATATTAAAGTAGCAATGCTAACAGACGGAACGGTAGCTGTTCTTTATCAAGTTAATAAAAACAATGGCAGTTCAGAGATCATGGCTACTTTACTTGATGAGAAAGGGAAAATCAAGAACAATCTTCGATTAACCAATAATGATATCCAAGATACAAATCCTCAAATTACTGTTGTTGAATTACCAGATGGTGATGAAGGTTTTGTAATTGGTTGGAATGCAGAGAATACTATTCAAGTTCTAGCCATGGACGGTAATGGAAATCTATATAAAGAACTTGAACAAGAGATCGGTAATCCATCAGAAACAAGTAATTACTCGGATTTTCGCTTTGTAAAAGGAGCGAAAAATGTGGAAGATTTATCAATTGTCTGGGACGAGCCAGACATAAGCTCAGCAGAAGGTACTTCAGATATTTATAGAGATAATATATGGGGAATAAAGCTAATAAAAGAGGTTGACGGAACCATAGGATATTCAGGAAAGGTTAAATTAGTAGAACTAGATGGGGAAAATACTGCTGATTTTTATGAGGTAGTTACAATTCCTGAAACAGATGAACTTCAATTTGTTATGATGGTATCTGATTACAGTTCTATAGATGAAAAGTCTGATTTAATTATGGCTAAATTTAGCTATCAAAATGAAATATCTGTTGATGAACCTTATTATTTGAGGATGTTATTCCTGGTATGGATATGCCTGTAGCTTTCAATATTCAAAACTTGGGAATAGAGTCTATTAATAATATTACTATAACAATTGAAGGTGTAACTCATACATTTGATGAAGATATAATAAAGTCCGGGGATACTAAGAAATTAGTTGTATTTTTCCCTGTTCCCGACCCAGTCGATGATATACATTATACCATTACTGCAGAATATGCAGATTCTAAAGACATTAAAAGTGGAATCCTAAAATTAGATATGGTGGATGTAGCTATAGATAAAATTACTGTGACTAAGGAAAAAGAAAGGGAAAGAGGATTCAATATTCAGCTCAGTAACAAGGCTTATGGTGAACTTAAAGAAGGTATTCATACTGTTGAATTGAAAATATACAACTCACCTGATTTTGATATGAGTAGGCCTATTGCAATAGAGACCATTTCAGATAAAGAGAGATTAGAATTAATAAATGATGGGGCACTATCATTGGATATGGTCTTAGATGAAGATGGTTTGAAGGAATTTCTAAACGAAGATGGAGAGATTCCAGATGGAGGTGCCTTAGTATTTTTTAATGCTGTAGTTATAGAAAATGAAGAAATTATTGAAGATGCAGAAATTGGTAACGATATGAACTATATATTAATCCGCAGCCTTGTAGAGAAATACGGTATGCCTGTTAATATTGGAAGTATGCTTCATAGGACAGAGGGACACACGGAGGTTAAAATAGAAGCTTTTAATAATTCCATCAATGGAATTTCCAATGGAAATTTCGTAGCATTTCTCAAGGATGAAAATGGTAAAATTTTAGAAAAACAGCAAAGCTATGACCCATATAATGGTTTAAGTAGCTTAGTTCAAATCCATGGAGAGGAGAGTTTTAATACTAGTTTAGATTTTGCACAGGAAGGTGCATTAGTGGATGTTTTCTTTACTGAAATCAATGAGAATAGCACAAAGCTTTCAATACTCAAAATGGATGGAGTTTATCTAGATTTTAAAAACGATGTATACCAATATGATATTGATGTTAAGGATTTGAAGAAGACCTTTATTTTAGCAGAGGCAGAAGACCCAGAAAGCACTATTACGACTAAACAAGATGGTAGTTCAATTACAATCTCTCAGCTTGTTACTCTGTCCAACGGAATAAACAGATTTGTAGTAACCGTAGTGAATGGAGAACAGCAACAAGATTATATTGTCAATATTAGAAATCACAGTTCTGAAGATAGTGAAGAAGAAGATAATGATGATTATAATAGTGGAGAAGTAGATGATAGAGAAACTGAGAATAATTCCACCATGACTGTCCTTATAAATGGCATACAACACAGGGTTTCAATAAGGATTATAGATGGCAATGCCATAATTACCATTGAGGCGTTGGAAGGTATGAGTTTTGCGGAAAATGAAAATATAGTATTGACTATTCCCAGGATTTCTGGAGCAAAATCATATACCCTAGAGGTACCAGTAGGCTTAATAACTTCATCTAGTGATGGATTAATTACCCTTAATACACCTTTAGGAAGTATAACGATCTCAAGAAACATGCTTTCTGCTATGTCAGAAAACCTAGATAAGACCACGAGTATTACTATTTCATCTGGTGATAAGTCATTACTTCCTAAAAAAATAGGAGATGCCATAGGGGAGAGACCATTTACGAAGTTTACGATGTCAATTGATGGAAAAGAAATAGATTTGAAGGAATCTAATAGACCAATTTCCATATCAATACCATATACTCTAAAAGGTGACGAGCTTTTTAATGCTGAAAGCATGGTGATATGGCACATTAATGAAGATGGTAATGTAGGATCCATACCTAATGGAGTTTATAATACTACTACTGGAACTATGAATTTTCATACTAACTATTTCAGTGATTATGGTATAGTATATAACAAAACAAACTTTAAAGATGTGGAAAATAACAAGTGGTATAGCAAAGCTGTAAACTTCATAGCTGCAAGAGGTATTACAACAGGAACAGGCAATGGAAATTTCAGTCCTGATGATAAGCTAACTAGAGGTCAATTTATCACGATGCTCATGAGATCATATGGAATTACTCCTAATATACATCCAGCAGATAATTTTGCAGATGCTGGGAACACATATTATACAAACTATTTGTCATCAGCAAAAGCTCTAGGTATTTCCCAAGGTGTAGGAAACAACAGATACGAACCAGAGAGAGAGATTACTCGTCAAGAGATGTTTGTTCTAATATATAATGCTTTGAAGATAATCGGTAGGCTTCCAGAAGGTAGTTCTGAGATGACCATGGCAGATTTCACAGACGCAGAACAGATAGAATCATGGGCAAAAGAAGCAATCACATTACTGATAGAAAAGGGAACAATAACTGGGAGTTCTGGAGAACTCAATCCTACAAGGGGGACTACAAGGGCAGAAATGGCCCAGATAATGTTTAATCTGCTTTCAAAATAATTAAACTTATTGATAAAGTAGGGAAGCTGTTGCACAATTAGTTAGTCTAGTTTTGTAACAGCTTTTTTCATACTTGATTACAACAATTCCATTGCAACATTATTGCATAGCCATCAAATTAGCAGTAGACTAAGCTATTAAAATAAGTATATACTATCATTGATAATGTATTATTTTGTATTAGGAATAATTTTTGGATGCATATTTGCTTCTATCACAGTGGCATATATCATTAAGTCCTATTATAACTCAAGAAAAATTTATCCGATAGCCTACAATTCTTTACTCCCACTTATATAAGTGGGAGTAAAGAATTGCATAGCTCCTGGATAAGACGACTACGCGTTCAGTTGGAACAAAAACTCCACCTGAACTGAGTCTTACTTTATGAAGACGTAAAATCAGATTAAGATAAGGAGGAGTTATGAATGAATGGGCCAATATGGTTAGTTTGGGGATTAGTTGGATTGCTTGCAGTAATATCAACAGCTTTTTTAATGGGGAAAGGAAGCTTTCTAATTGCAGGATATAATACTGCTTCCAAGCAAGAAAAAGAAAAATACGATGAAAAAAAGTTATGCAGAGTAATGGGATGGGGCTTTGGGCTTATAACAGCAATTATGGCTATTAACACTGTCTATAGGTCTGAACTGCCAAATAGTATTCAGTGGATCATGCCCTGGGGCCTTCTTGCTACAATAGCGACAATTATTATATTGGTAAATACAATTTGCAAAAAAAGATAAGATTCAGTAATAGGTAGTGAGATTTTGGTAAAAGAAGAAAGGGGTCAGGCTTGAATTATTTACTTATTGATGATAAGATAATCTTGGTGATGAAAATGGCAAGGAAAGCACGAATCCATTACCCTGGAGCACTATACCATATAATGGTTAGGGGAAATAATGGAGAAAATGTGATAAATAAAGAGATACATAAGAACAAGTATTTAGATATAATAACTTCATATAAAGAAAAAATAGATTTCAAGTTGTATGCATATTGCATTATGGATAATCATGCTCATCTATTAATTGAAGTGAACGATACCCCGCTTTCACAGATTATGCAAAGAATCCAACAGGTTTATACTCAATGGTTTAATCGGAAATATAGCAGGACAGGTCATGTTTTTCAACAAAGATATAAGGCATTGCTATGTGACAAAGATAACTATTTCCTTCAACTTATAAAATACATTCATAGTAATTCAGAAAAGGCAAACCTTGAAGGAGGAATAGAGTATAAATGGAGTAGTCATATATATTATATTGGGAAAAAGCAAAGCAATATAGTTGATACGTCTTATGCTCTAAGTATGTTTTCAGAGAATGCAAATAAAGCGATAAAACTATATTTACAGTTCATGAATCAAGAAGAGAAAAAAATTATCTACAATGATATAAATGATCTACAGTTTACAAGTTTAGCAGTAAAAAAAGAAAAAAAAGAACCAATAAAAACGGTTAATATAGATGAATTGATAGAAGAAGTTTGTGCTAATGAAAAGGTCACAGTTAGTGACATCACAAAAAGAACAAAGATTCAAAAGATATCAGATATTCGTAAAGCTATTGTTCTTCTAAGTGAGGAACATTGTGATGTGAGTAATAAATTATTGTCCCAAAAGCTTAATTTATCGCCATCAATGATATCGAAAATAAAGTCGAGAGATAGTAAAGGCACAGCTTATGTTGAAGAAGTTATCAAGCAGTGGAAGAAAATAAGTGAATAATTCAAGCCTGACCCCATTTTTAACGCCTCATGTGGAGACGGTTGTGTTGATAGAGCGGCTTTAAACGGTCTTTTTATGTTCCCTCAGACTATTAGTTTGGGGGATTTTTGTTGATGTAAAATTTTTAAATTATAATGTGTATACTTTCTTGAAGTTAAGTTGTTATAGAGATGTAAGTTATTTAACTTGCGGCAGCTGGCCGGCTTAGAATGCTGCGTAAAGGCGGTGAATTATGGAAAATGAGACCTTAGAACAGCTCCTTCTAGATGAAGTCAAAATAGTTTTTAAATACCTAATAAAAATGGGTGCATCAAAGGAAGAAGCTGAGGATATTGTCCAAGAGACTTTATATAAAGCGCTAAAAAATATTGATGCTATACATCAAGACAGAATTCGTGCATGGCTTTTTAAGGTTGCTATTAACAGCTATTATAATCTATATAGTAAAAAGAAACGAAGTAGTGAGTATATTGATACCTTACCAAACAGGGAACTTTTTGCTGAAAGTGCAGAAGATCAAGTGGTAAGCAAAGAGCGCAATATAGAAATCTACAATGCTTTGGATTTGTTAAAACCATCCTATAAAAATTTGTTGGTTTTTAAGTATTTCTTGGATTTATCATATAAGGATATTGCAGATATTTTGGAAATGAGTGAATCTAATGTGAAAGTCTATCTATACAGGGCACGTAATAAATTTAAGGAGATTTGGGAGGGGTTATCTTGAACGATGATAAGAATAATCAAGAAGAGATAAAAGATGAAAAGGAACTAGATAGTTTGTTCGATGACTTGAAAACTTCAAAACTAAAGAAGGCTGTGAGAAAAGCAAAATGGCATTCTATTTTAAGAAATATAATCATTAGTTTCCTAGTGTTAGGAGTTATTATGATTGGTGGAACTATAATTAACCGGGGTGTAATAGACAAAACCTGGACACCGGTACAAATTGCGATAGATAGCTTCAATGATATTTCAGCGCCTAACAACTATATTGGTAAAACCAATAGATACTATGGAATCCTAAGTGGAAGAACTGAATATACGACTTTTAAAATAATTGAGGGCAAAGTAGTTTACACGGGTGAGAATGAATATAACTACGGTCTCTTTAAAGACTATAGAGGTAATTGGGTTGCTACGGAGTCTCCGTTAATTTTGGGAGAAAGCTGGGATGCCAGTGACGTGGAGCTCCAAAGATATAATGAACTGGGCCAGAGAGAAATGGTATTCTTCTACCCCTTCCTTGATTATCCAGATTACAAGAATGATTTGCAATTACTTGATAATATCGCTTCTACTAAGGTCATGGAAATGGCATTATCATTAGATAAGGATTACGGAATGGAAGAAGTAAATAATATGCTCCCAGAAAGCGTAACCCTTTCATGGTATTGGCTAGATGACTTAAATGAACAGGAAAAAGAAGATAGTAAACCCAGAACAGTGGAGCAGCAGAAGCCTGATGGAACACCGTATATAGTGGATTATCCGCCAAGGTTGCGTTCCGAACGAACTGTCTATGGAATTAAGGCCTATAATCCCAACGGGACGCCCCTGGATGAACCAGAACATGAATTCATCTTGGCTCTAAAACATGGTATGGATTATGATACTAGATTAAAGAGTGAGTTTGAGCGGGTGTTTCAAAACATAGCAGGCGAGGACAGTGAAATAACTAAAGAGGACTTTCGGGTTTTAGGGGTTGTGGTTACGGGTGATGCTGAAAGCTTAAAAAATCTTCAAGATCTGCCCTTTATTAAAGCTACATCGTTAGGAGTTATAACGGATAAATATTAGACAAGTACGATTTCCTAAACTGCTGCTTAGACTACGGGCCCCCTTAACTTCTAGGGGGTCTATGCAAAATAATCTTACGCGTATCAGTATCACCATTCTATCAAAACACATGTGGAGATGGTAGCTCTGCTGACAAGAAAATAGTTATTAAAATCAAGGGGTTAGTGGGATAATCAATATAACAAAATGGAATAGAAGTTTTTCTAAAGCTGACTTATATTGTTTTGAGTCAGCTTTAAACTTAATCCTCTAT
>Ga0181465_100806_pt1 | contig 13263 bp, 8 predicted proteins | sample InSIn3gowninarea_FD_119076 | JGI IMG/M metagenome (GOLD analysis project Ga0181465, IMG submission 119076) | Clean room microbial communities from NASA Spacecraft Assembly Facility at Jet Propulsion Laboratory, Pasadena, California, USA -... ... | reverse complement strand
CAATAAAAAAGTTTCCTTAATTACCTTGGTTACTAAAGCTTTAGGGCTTCTCCGGAATTTGGCTCTTTTACACTGAAAATAGAAGTTCGATATTTCTGTTATTAATGTATATAAGAATAAATAAAAACTAGCTTTTACTCTGTTATCTGACCCAAATATACCTATCAATATAAATAATGGTGGTAATATACTCTCAAAAAAGATGTAAAAGAGTAAAATATCTAATACTAAGAAAACCGCTAATAATAAAGTTTCTAACAATAAGATTATAATAACATAAGATTCTACATCTTTTGTTATTGATTTTCAATTAGATACTAGTGAGATAGGAATGATTATTGTAGTTAATAATATGAAATATATAGATAAACCATCTACACCTAGATAAAAATCAAAATAACTTATATCATGATATTCTTGGACAAATTGAAACTGGTTTGTACTAAAATCGAATAAAATAAAGATTATCAATGAGATAAAGAAATTTAAGATAGATGTAGTTAACGCTATGAATTTTATATTTCTTAGTGAAACTCCATTATCTTTAATAATTAATATTGCAAGTACACCTAGTATAGGAGTTAAAAGTAAAGATGATAATAACATTTATAAAACAATAAGTATAAAGACCTCTATTTCGTATAGAATGATAATGTATCAGACATACTTTTAATATGCACCGTACGTATAGTAAGGTAATAAATTTTGGATAATAAGATATACCTATATTATATGCTATAAAAATGGAATATTCTTGTTTAAAATTTTAACTTAGATTATGAAATATAAAATATATTTTCTGCCATAAAACTAATAAGAATTATCCATGTATTAGATCTAGCTATCTAATACATATCTATTAATTTTAGATAAAAACCCTACACTTCACTAAAAAATTTTTTAAGCTTTTTAAAAAGTTATAAAGTTTAAATCTGTAATTTTTTAAACTTTATAATATTATATAAATGTACTAATATATATTGGTTAATATATATTTATAATAAAGGTATATTACAAGGCATTATTTCAAAACTATATAATATACATGGGACTAGTATAATAAATGCAATAACTATTGGTAATAAAACAGTTCAACAATAGGACATAAGCTGATCGTAACGAATACGCGGGAATGAGGCTCTCGCTCAGATAAAAGTAAATATCATTATACAAGCTTTAACTCCTATTACTACACCACTTATAGTTGTTCCTATTATTGAATTATAATTATCAAAATCAATTACATTAAAATTAGTTTCATTTTCTGTTAGATACATATAACTATCACCTGCAATAAACTGCACTAAATAAAAGTAAGGATATAGATAATAGTTAAAGTCAAACAGATAACCACCTAAAAATAAAATACTATTTAAAATACAAATAAGAACTATACTAGCATATTCAGCTAAAAAGAAAAATACAAAAATAACCGCTGAATGCTCTGTCATAAAACCACTAACTAATTCTGATTCCTGTGTTGTAGAGTATCAGTAAATACTTTACTTATTCGTTAAAAGAGTTAACTTTTAAGTAGTATTTACCTTGAAAAACCAACCCTTTATTTATATATTTACTTACAGTGACCTTAGATACATTTAAATAAATAGCTAGATCTGAAGCATAATCAAACCTTTTTATCATATTGTTATCTAGGTCATAGATACCTACACCATTAGGATATTTAACTCTTTTACTTCTTATAAGCTCTTTAGTTTTTTCCGAATGTGTCTTACCAAACATAGGATTTAATGACCCAGGTTTGCTAATTAAAGATTTAGATCTTTCATCATGATGCTTTCCTCAGAAAGGATGGTTAGTCTTATCTTTAAATCTTTCAACCATTTTTTCTTTAGCAGCTTCTGTATGCTTGTAACCTTCTGAGCTAGAAGCATTTTTTAAAAAATTATATAAATTGCTAAATTTAAATTTATTTATATACATAGTTTCTAATTCAGTTAATAATTTAAAGCTAGTAGTCTTATTCTCATAAGTAAAATATTCATATATACAAAAGTTAAAGTTCTCTAAACCATATTTTGAAATAGCAATCTGTAAAGCCCTATTTGATTTTCTATTTGATAAATGTTCGTTTAATCTTAAGTATAAATCTTTTGCACTACCTATATATTGTTTTCCATTAACCATGTTTAAAAAACTGTATATACCTCCTTTTCGGAGATCACATTTAGAAAATATGCTATCTTTATCTTGTAAATTCGTTATAATTAATACAGGTATAGGATTATCTTCTTTAGGAGAACTTGAGGTAGAATAAGGTCTACGTAATGTAAAATTAAAATTAGGTTTCTTTCTGTAAGTGTTTTTAAGTTGGATTTGGGTTGATTTTATAAAAAAAAAATATACTCTTGTATACTTATGGGCTATATCATATACAATTATATAACTGTATTATCGCGTATAGTCTCTGAGGATCCTACTCATAATTACAATTATTTTGGTTTCCTGCTGATTGTTTATTGTAACATCTTTGACAATATTAACATGACTTCATATACAGCATGGCAATAACACTGGTATGGTCAACGTATGTAAAGCTTTAAAAGTTTTCAGCATATAGCGATATTTAAAGAGGCCAAATCATTCTAAGTAGAATTACAATTGTAAAAACTAGCCTCTGCTAGATCAAACGGAGCTCTATTTGTTTCTGCTATAGATCCTATAAAAAATATAATAAATACAGGGAATAAAGGTACTACATATCAAATAGCTCTTTGAGCTTCTATAATTACAGTTATGTCTAAGCTACCTGCTAACAATACTACTAAAAGTATAGCAGAACTTAAAATTAATTCATAACTAATTAATTGAGCTGTACTTCTTAATGCAATAGAACATATGTAATAAACATGTTCTTTGGACCATATCTTTATCTACACTCTTGGTATTAAATATATATATATAGAAACTTGACTTTTAATAAACTTTTAACTAGTTAGCCTTCATATTTGGCTCATTTAGCTTTAAATATCACTCAGCTTTTCGCTAAAAAAGGGTTGGTTTCTTCTAAAGCTTTATGGGCTCCCATTTCTTTTAGCTCGTAACATCTAGGTATTAAATGTAATCTGTTCTTTTTTAAAGATCTGGAAGTATATTGTTTAAAATAACTAATAAGGTTTATAATACCTTCTTTATCAGAGATATATCATTTAAATTTATTAGAAGTTCTATCTATATATATTGAACCTCCATATATATCTAGTAAAGGTTGTAAGATTTCACTCGTTTTTTGAGTTAAAGTAATAGCTAATTGCCCATTATTACTATTTAAAGTTACGCTACCTGTCGGCATCTTTATCTTTTTTATTTTAAGACACATAATTTAATTTATAAAGCATTGATTTATTAAAATGAGGTAAAACTATTCTTATTAAATCACCCATAGATCTTTGTCAAATGTAAATTCTATATTGACCTGGATTAGTCTCAATAAGGGTGCAAATAAGATTATAACGAATAATTAACACATTAACTAAACGAACCACATCTTGTAAGGTGTAAGAGTCGGTACATATAACTAATCCCGATCTTTTTCTTTGACCGTCTCCCTGGATCCAATGTGCCAGTGCTACTGGGCTTAATAAGTTATAAATATTTGCCGGGATAACTTTTTTATTTTCACAGTAAAAAAGTGAATATAATTCTTTTAAACAAGGGAGTGATCTAGTAAAAAAATTAAAGCTATGGTATGTATTTTTATTTCTTTTATTTAATAAATAATTAGGCAAACTCTGACAAAAAGGGGATAAAGTAAGAAAAACATCTCAAACATAAGAAGATTTATCTAAAGATTGTTTAAAACCTAAACGCGGGTTTACCGCCCCTTTACACATAATTACCCAACCATCCGACAATAATATACCTACTACAACAGAGAACTGATAATTAGTAAACATATACATTTCTGCAACCTCCCTTGTCAATCTACCAGAGCCAACACCAGAGCCCATAAAGGATCCTCATACAATTAAGTATCTTGAATGATTGTATTTATCTAAGGCCTGGTAGCTAACACTAGTAGTATGTATATAACGGTTAAACTTATTATTAAAAATTGACCACGCTTTACTTAACTTCGAGTGTAGAGGAGCATGGGCTGCATTTAAATCTTCTAAATAAAAAAAATTAGGTACTAAAAAAAAACGTTTATGACGACAAGAGCGCAAAGTATGCTTTTTAATATACTCTAAGAAATTTAAAACTTGGTACTTAGCTTCTAAAGAATTAATGGATCATACATAACGACCATTATGATCTGCATTTATATTACCGCCAAAAATATCTTTATAAATAACGACAAGATTATAATCTTTGTGGGCCAAAGATACAATTAATTGAGGTTTATTATCCATTAGCCTCTCTTCAGAGGTATCTTCCCTTGAAGAGCGAATACGGCCAGGTATCACCTGTGGGCCTAATTGAATGTTTAAATCCCCACAAGCATCAAAAAACCCTGATAATCAACCATTGTTGTATGTCAATTTATCAGAGTAAATAAGAGCTATTTCGTACTTTAAGCAAATTTTATTTAATTGCATTAATCTGTAAGAATTACGAATTTCCCCATTTACATCATTAACTAAAGCTAAAAAACCTTCTTTATGACGTAAACTATATCTTAATGCTTTTGCACCGGATACAAGTTTTATTGATCCACCATAAACATTTTTAATTATCTGTAGTGCGTGTTCATCTCTTATATCCATAGTAATTTCTAGACTAGCATATCCTTTTTTAGTTAAGTAAAAACTACCATCTCCGTCAATTAAACCAGCTAATCATTGATTTCACTTTTTATCATTTTTGATCTGAGAAGTAGGATGATTAACTTTCGTTCTATAAAATCTACAACCTTTATAGAATAGTATAGATAACAAACGTATGGCCTCTGAAGTTCCTACTAACGAGTTAAACGCTTTGGTTACTTGCGGGTTGTTCATCTTGAATAGAATTTTTACTTTAGAGCCCCATTTGAAGGGAGTTACGCATAAAGTACCTATTAAAGTAAGCAATAGATATTGCTTCCTGAATTTCTCGCTTATAGTTTGTTTTAAATAAAGACTCGCGCCTTTAACGGGCCATTTTGACCCTAAGAATGCATATTTAGAATTAGCGGATCATCCTGCTAATAATATACCATATGTAGCTAATGAAGACATAGCTAAAATATATAAAATACCCAGGTTATAATCTAAGAGCATTAAACCAGGACCATAAGGTATTACAGCATATCCTAACAATGAAAAGATTAAAGTTATAATCGGACCAAGGAAAAATAATACTATATTGGCTTGTGTAGGAGAAACATACTCTTTTAATAAAAGTTTAAGAGCATCAGCAAATGCTTGAAGTAGACCATATCAACCCACTGCATTAGGTCCCAGTCTTCTTTGCATGCTAGCCATTGTTTTTCTCTCAGCTATAGTTACAAAAGCTACTGTTAATAAAACAGGTACAGTAACAGCCAATACTTCAAGAACAGACATAATTGTTGGAAAATATAACATTTTAAATTTAGAAGAATGATATTAAAATTACATTTAGTTAAAAAGTATATTTTAATAAATCAAGTTAATTATCTATTTAAACCGCATAGATTATATATTTTAAAATAATGTGTAAACGTGCTTTTTATAATGTATAAGCATATAGATATATGCCCAATACATTACTACTAAGTTCTATACTTGTTAACCTGTTTTAATACCCATTAGAATAAAATTTTTCCCTTTTCTCTCTCTTCCCTGCTTATATTCTACATAGAGTATATTTAAGGCTTTATAATGTTTCTTCCTCTTCATCTCCTTATTATATACTTATCCATCGCAAAAAGTTAAAAAAAAAAAAAATAAGTGGTTTGAACACTTAACTTTCCACGTGTAAAACAAATGTTCTCTTCAATGAGCTAATTTCTTTTTTTTGTTGGGCTTTACTAAACATTTGTTTATCTTCTCCCTTCATTACACTATAAATATAAATCTACTTTGCAATTTTCCCGTAAATATTAAGTATCTATTTATTGGGGATATGTTATACTATTTTGCTACACTAATTTAAATACTAATGAGCCGTTTTCATAACAAGTTAACGGTAATCTAACTATTATTTTATTTAACTTTTGTGTTATAATTAACAAACGGTAAAAAAATAATAAAAAATAAGTGATTTGAACATTTAAACCTTCGCGTGTAAAATGGGTTGCGTACCATCCATACCTAACAGAATTATAATTCTTTTGCCACCAAACTTATGTACTCTTTTTAAGTATAGATCAAATAGAATGTTTTTATTTTACGAATTAGATTATCTATACTGGATTTATATATATTTCCTTTAATATTTAAATCTTTTTGTTTTTCTATAAAGAAACTTTCCAATAGACGGGTAGCTTCGTAGTTTTGTAAATCATGCTCTAAATTTAATAAAATATCATCTTTAGCGATATAAATATCATTTAAAATAAAAATCTTAGATTTTATTCCCACTGAATTTCTGTGTTGAATAAGATCAGATTTTCTAATCTCTAACTCCTGAACTATAATAGACGCTTCATCACATGTTAAAGGTTTTCGAATTGACTCATTTAAACTATGATATAAATTCTTTACGCTAGTATTTCGTAGATAAACTTCTTTCCCTTTTTGTGATAAAAAGAACTCTGGTTTTTTTTCTATCAAAAATCTAACAAATTCAGTGAAATCATTTTCTTTAAAATTGGGTAATTCTACTACTGCTTTATGAATGTGTATAATATTAAGATCATCAAATGTATAAGTCTGAGAATGAGTCTTTGATTTTCTATGTAAATATAACTTTTGGATCCTACTTTTTATCTCTTCAGTGAAGATAATAATATTTTCTTCCGTTAATTCATTAATAACTTTTTCTGGATTTAATGGTGTTATTACTCTTAAGTCAGAACACAGAGAATTTACACTAACCTGTACAACCTGTTTTGACCTAGGATATAAATCAGGTCTAGGAAATAAATCTGGTTTTACACTAATTAATTTAGTAAGCAATTTAGTAATTTCGTTTTCGCCCCCTTCCTCTGAGAATACTCCTTGTAAATATGTAAGACCAGTATCCTTTAATTTAAAGAGTAAAAGTGGATCAAATACATTTTTTTTATTTTGGTATTCTATTTGTTTACTTCTTAATCATTTAATTAAATGATTAATTTCTTTAGATGAAAAGTTATTTAAAACTTCTTGCCCTTTTTGTGTGGAATCTCCTAAACTAACAGAATTATCTAAATAATTAATTTCTTTAGATGAAAAGTTATTTAAACCTTGTTGCCCTTTTTGTGTAGAAAAATCTGAATAATCATCGTAATCAAAATCATCCTCTGAATAATCTAGATTACCATCAAAGTAAAGTTTAGAGAATGGGTAGATCTGTGCAAGATCTATACCATGTGAATTAATAATATCTAAATTCTTTTCACGAAAAGCGTCATAAAACTTAATATACCCTCTATCTATATTAGATGAAATAGATATATCATCAAATTTTACATTGTCTACAATTTGCCTAACAGTGGATATATTCTCGACCAATTTACTATAGTGCTCCATTAGAACTGTTCTACCGATAGTACAAATTTCATCTAAGTATGAATCACGGTCACCATTAAGTTTTTCAGGATCAAATTCTAAATAGAGATAGTTTTTACTTTGCAATTCAACCATTTTAATATCAAGACAAGGGTATTTTTCAGATCTCTTTATCATTTGATCACTGTATATGTTTTCATCTTCTAGTGGTCTCTTTGTTCCCCTATTTGAATTAGAGGGATGCAATATGCTTGTGGAAGATTCACCTTTTTGAAAATTATACTCATAATTACTGAAACCTTTTTGCATTAATACTTGTAAATCATAAAAATTGTTCATAGGATCAGTTAAGTGAAGGAGTTCTCTAGTTCTGTCCACCGAAGGGTCGTAGAATGAATCTATATTTTTAGGACACAGATCAAATGAATCTTTATTTTTAGGAGATAGATCGAATGAATTTTTTGAACACTGTGTCTTTAATAAAGAATTTAAAAAATTTAGGTTACTTTCCGCTTTTTTATCCATTTTATTTACAAAATTTATATTAGTTCTGTTTAAATTAAATTCTTCAATATGACCATTTTTAAAGATAGTGTTTATGCTAACTATTTGATCAGAACAAATTAAGTTAATTTTACAGGTAATATTTGAATAGTTAGAAACAAAATTAGAAATAAGATTTCTAAGATACAAACTGTTATTTTTCAATAGTGATTCTAGGTTAATAGCATTACCTTTGTATGAATAAATAAGTTCTACTCTTTTTTCTACCTTTGTAAATAGATCTATTCTAGTGAATTTACTTATTTTAGTTAATGGATAAATATTCATTTTATTTTTAATTACCCCATTATAAAATGATCTAAATGGACTTGATATATTATAATTATAGTCATAAAGTCTAAATGAGTATAACAATCTACCAAAAATAGGAAACTTGGTTATAATATTATAAATACCTTCAGCTAAAGGTTGAGTACCATTAGCTTTAATATCTGAATTTTCAACTAAGTTAATACGTGTAAATAAATTCTCTAGTTTGGTTAAACCTAAGAACATTATTAATTTAAAGTAAGGTATTACATAGTAATAGTTAATACTACCTAGTAAAATCATATAAATAACGCTAGATAAACTTAAAGATAAGTTATCTAATTTAATTTCTTTAGTGATAGAACAGATAATGAATATTAGAACTAATCTAATGTTAATTAGTTTAGAAAAAAATGTATAAAGAAATAGTGTAAAAGAACTAGTGTCAACTGTAATTCCTAAACCTAAAATGATTAAGAGGATATTAACAATCGAAATAACGAATAACATCCCTAATGCAGAAATAAAGATAAGTTTTTTATTTTTCATAAAAAATAGAAATTTATCCTTAATAGATGTAGTATTTCTACTATTGGATAAACCAATAATAATCATACTTAACCCAATAAGTATGTTAATACATAGGAATGAATCGTTAAATACTGAGTCTGAAATAGTTTTTTCAACTAAAAAAGAATAATTTCCTGTAAAAATAGCTAACACATCACCGTTATAAAAATGCTCTTTTCGAGAACTATTATATGTGAGTGTTAGAGTTATAATGGCGGCTAAAGTAAATAATAAAAGTATAACAAAATGTATTGTACTTCATACCAACAATAGTGGTATAAATCAAAGTAGACCTACTATAGGAGTTAAAAGTAAAGATGATAATAACATTTTATATAACAAAAAGAATAAATACCTCTATTTTGTATAGAATGATAATGTATCAGCTATACATTTACAATTCACCGTATGCATAGTAAGGTAATAAATCTTGATAAAAAGCATACATATATTAAATGTATGCTCCAAAAATTGATCATTCTTATCTAAGACTTGAACTTAGATTAGGATATTAGGAATATCTTGTTCTGCCATTAAACTAATAAGAATTTTGTTATTATATAGTATAACATTACTATGTTATAGTATAGTTAAAGGGCTTTAATTATCATAGATAAATCATAGATGAATCTTCTCCCCTAATTGCCTTCTACATTACATAACTGCAATTTTCCAGCTTAAATACAAAAGATTTATATTCCGGGATATGTTATACTATCTGGCAAGGTAATTACTTTTCATAACATGTTAATTGTACAAAACAATTATTTTAATAAAAAATAGAGTTAGATAGGTTTTATCCTACTATTGTTCTTGTAATCATGATAAGAATAGGACAAAATTATCTGTTTATAGAAAAGTACTAATTATTGTTTCCATTGTTTCCATTGTTGGATTCTTCATCAGATCCTGAATAGGCTCCCCCGTAATCTGGTCCTGAATAGGCTCCCCCGTAATCTCATCCTGAACAGGCTTCTTCATTATCCGATCCTGAAGGGGGCATCACATGTAACTATGTTACCATCAAAATGGTAAATTAAGGTTGAAACTGAATAATGGATAGCGTCTAATATTGGTGCAGGATATATACCAAATAAAACAGTAGGTATAACTAATATTAATAAGATAGTAAATTCTCTTTTAGTTAAATCCGGTATACTAAAGGTAAACATTCTTGAATAGGCTCCACCAAAAGCTATTCTTTGATACATATATATAGTGTATGCTGCAGAGAAAATTATAGAAGAACTTGCAAAAACACCAAATAAAGATGATCTTTCAAATACCCCATATAATGATAAAAATTCTCCTATGAAATTTAAAGATAAAGGAGCTCCACAGTTAGCAAGACATAGTATAAAGAATAATATAGCAAATAATGGCATTACTTGAGTAACTCCTCTGTAGAAAGAGATTACTCTTGTAGAAGATCTATCGTATAATACACCTCCTGCACATATAAATAGACCTGGTGAAACTAGTCCATGAGCCAACCCTAAATTAATAGCACCTTCAATACCTTGTATACTGTTACTAAACACACCTAGAAGATAAACTGCAGCATGAGAAACAGAACTGTATGCAATAAGTTCTTTAATATCGATTGTTCTTAATGTACTAAGACTAGCGTATACTATAGTAATAACACCAATTAGGAAAATAATATAAGTATATTCCATATAGGCTTTAGGTAAAACAGGTAAAATTAGTCTAAGTATACCATATAAACTTAATTTAAGAACAATAGCTGCTAAAATTATACTTCCACCTAAAGGTGATTCAACGTGAGCCTTTAAAAGTCATGTATTTAGGAAAATTGTAGGAGTTTTTACAGCAAAAGCTATAAAAATACCATAAAATAAGAAAAGTTGTGTTAAATAAATGAAATTTCCTTTAAAAAGGGTATCAAAATCGGTAGTACTCATAATAGATGACATTGCTAATATAGATAGTAGTAAAAATAAAGAACCTAACAGTGTGTATAAGAATAAGTAAAAACTAGCCTTTACTCTGTTATCTGATCCAAATATACCTATCAATATAAATAAAGGAGGTAAAATAGATTCAAAAAAGATGTAAAAGAGTAAAATATCTAACACTAAGAAAACCGCTAATAATAAAGTTTCTAACAACAGTATTATAATAACATAAGATTCTACATCTTTTGTTATTGATTTTCAATTCGATACTAGTGATATAGGTATAATTATTGTAGTTAATAGAATGAAATATATAGATAAACCATCTACACCTAAATAAAAATCAAAATAACTTATTTCATGATATTCTTGTACAAATTGAAACTGATTTGTACTAAAATCAAATAAAATAAAGATTATTAATGAGATAAAGAAGTTTAAGATAGATGTAGTTAACGCTATGAATTTTATATTTCTTAATGAAACTCCATTATCCCTATTAATTAATATTGCAAGTACACCTAATATAGGAGTTAAAAGTAAAGATGATAATAACATTTATAAAACAAAAAGAATAAATACCTCTATTTTGTATAGAATGATAATGTATCAGCTATACATTTACAATTCACCGTATGCATAGTAAGGTAATAAATTCTTGATAAAAAGCATACATATATTAAATGTATGCTCTAAAAATTGATCATTCTTATCTAAGACTTGAACTTAGATTAGGATATTAGGAATATCTTGTTCTGCCATTAAACTAATAAGAATTTTGTTATTAAATTTTATAACATGGCACAATACTATTATAGCATAATACCTTTTTATGAAGTTATATATTCATATCATTATTGTGCATGAAGATAAACTCGTTTACTATTAATTAATGATTATTAGTATAAGTTTTCAATTTTTTGTTTTGATGGGGCTTTAACAAACACCTGTTTAATCTTCTCCCCGTAATTGCTCTAGGAATCGTAATTACTAATGCAATTTTCCACTAGATAAATACCCCCCCTAGAAGGGGGGGGAACATCTTTTATCTACTGGGATTTGTTATACTATTATGGATAAAAATGTAACTATCCTTTTGGGACGGTCACCATAAGGGACTATAAATAACAAATTTTACCATTTTCATAACAAGTTAACGGTAGTCTAACCGTTATTTTCTATTTAACTGTTAAGTTTTTTCTATTTTTTGTGTCTTAAATCCACAAAAGTATTTTCAACAACAGTAACACCATACATTACAAAAGTAAAGTAGAAGAAGTATAAAACGGTACTTATTTGACCAAATTCAATAAATGGAGACTCAACGTGTTTAGCCCCTAATTGCATTAAGATTAAGAAATTAGCAACAAATACAAAGAAAGCTGCTTTACTTAAAGGTCTAAATTGCATACCTCTTGATCTACTTACATCTGTAATAGGTAATAGTAATAATATAAGAATAGCTGCGAACATTGCTATAACTCCTAATAATTTGTTAGGTATAGATCTTAATATAGCATAGAAAGGAAGAAGGTATCATTCTGGCACGATAGCTGCAGGAGTTTGCATAGGATTTGCCACAACATAGTTTTCACTATCTCCTAATACATTAGGCATAAAGAACACAAATAAAGATAATACAAATATAAATGCAAATATTGTAATAAGATCTTTAAATATGAAATAGGGAGCAAAAGATATTCTTTCGTAGTTTCCTGATACACCTAAAGGATTTCCTGATCCAGCTGTATCGTGTAAAACGATTAAGTGCATTAGTGCTAAAGCAGCTAATACGAAAGGTAAAACGAAATGTAATGAGAAGAATCTATTTAATGTTGCATTGTTAACGCTGAAACCTCCTCATATGACGATATAAACGAATATTAATCGTTTTAATAGGGCATTTAATCCCTATTTTCACCAATTTTATATATATTTGGTGTTTAGACTATGTCTTCAACCAAGCATCATTAACTATAGTATTTAATGATTGGTTGTGGGGTACTCGTGTCGAGCTTATTGTTGGTATTACTCACTCATTAGTCGTTGAACGTTCTTGATCCATTTATAATACCGAATCAAGCTTCGCTGCAAGTAATCTATAAATCGGAGGTTATTATTTATAGATGTTCTTGCAATTCTCCCCATTTGCCTATTGAATGTTACCATTCAAAGGAGCCCATTAATACAGATAAAAGAAAATAAAAATGAAAGAATGTAATTATTTGTTGGAAGGAAAGTTAAGATTACCATAACGATTGCTATTTCTTAAATCATTTAATCATTTTATATAAGAAATACTTTTAAGTCCTATCAAAGAATGTAAACCTGAAAAAGAAAAGAAATTTATCACAGTTTGTATGTCAGCTTTGGATGATACAGAA
>Ga0181465_100805_pt1 | contig 13270 bp, 9 predicted proteins | sample InSIn3gowninarea_FD_119076 | JGI IMG/M metagenome (GOLD analysis project Ga0181465, IMG submission 119076) | Clean room microbial communities from NASA Spacecraft Assembly Facility at Jet Propulsion Laboratory, Pasadena, California, USA -... ... | reverse complement strand
CGGCTTCTTTCTTAGCCGCATCAAGCTCTTTCTTCGCAAACAACACTCGGAGATCCTCACACGCGACCAAAACTCATCACGCCAACTTCAGGACTTGACCAAGACACACCAGGACCTCGAACGCGCGCATCAGCAGTTACAGTCTCGCTGTGAGCAAGCTGAAGCTGAACTCGAAAAGTCGCGCAAAGACCTTTCCGAGCGTGATGCCGACGTCGCTTCGTTATATACACAGATCAAGGAGCTCAAGGATGACATCGCAGGCAAAGAGCAAGAGCTTTCTACTGAGCGCGCTGGATATGCTGAATTGGAGAAGGAAGTTGAAACGATCAAAGCAACTTCCGAAGCCAAGGCTGCCAGTGAAAGTGAGGCCCTTAAGAAGATCGAGGCACTTGAGAAGGAGCTGGAAGAGGCGAAGTCAGCCGCTGATGCTAAGGCCGCCAACGAAAGCGAAGCTGCCGCGAAGATCGAGACGCTCGAGAAAGAGCTTGCAACAGTGAAATCGGCTTCCGACGCCAAGGCTGTCAGTGAGACTGAGGCCACCGCCGCGAAAATCAAGACACTTGAGGATGAGCTTGAGAAGGCTAAATCGGCATCGGAAGCGAAGGCTGCCAGTGAGACTGAGACCGCCGCCAAGATCAAGACGCTTGAGGAAGCGCTTGAAGCAACTAAGTCGGCTTCCGATGACAAGGCTGCTAAACTTGCGAAACTTGAGACTGAGCTTGAGAAGGCCAAGTCGGCTTCCAAGGCCCTGTCAGCCGGCGAGGGCGAAAATGCGGCAAGAATCAGTGCACTCGAGAAAGAGCTTGAATCAGCTAAGTCAGCTTCCGACGAAAAGGCTACCCACAATCGCATCGCTTGAAACGGAGCTTGAGAAGGCCAGATCAGCCGGGGGAGGCGAGGTCGCCGAAAAAATCAAGTCTCTCGAGAGAGAGCTTGAGTCGACCAAGACGTCTTCCGCCGAGAAGGCTGCTACAATCAAGACACTTGAGACGGAACTTGAGAAGGCCAAGTCGGCATCTACGGCTAAGTCGACTAACAACAGCAAGGCCGAGGCTAAAATCAAGACTCTCGAAGAAGAGCTCAAGTCTACCAAGACAGCATCCAAAGCCAAGGCTACAGGCGACAGCGAGACTTCGGGCAAGATCGAGAAACTGGAGAAGCTCTCTAAGAGTCTCACTAGCAAGGTCAAGGAGCTGCAGGACGAGCTTAAGGCCTCCAACGCAGCGAAGGAGGCTGCCACCCAGAAGGCGAAGGATGCCGAAAAGAAGACTTCTGAAGCAATTGCCAAGGCCACGCAAAGCGTCAAGGATGCGGAGAAGAAGGCGAGGGATGCAGCTGACAAGAGCCTGAAAGAAGCCGAGAAGAAGGTGCAGGATGCTGAGAAGAGAGCCAAAGACGCGGCTGACAAGGCGAAGAAGGCTTCCGATGAGAGCAACAGCGCCGCCAACAAGAAAAGGAGCGCTGAGCAAGCGGCTTCTTCCAAGAAGGAAGCGGATGAGGCGGCTAAGAATGCCGAGGCTGCGAAGAAAGAGCTTGATGCGGCTAAGAAAGAAGCCGAGGCGGCGAAAAAAGAGGTTGCGACGGCCAAGACGGCTGCGGAGGCTGCGAAGAAGGCTGCCGACGTGGCTGCGGCTGCGGAGAAGGAGGCTAGGGAGGAGTTGGAGAGTATGGTGCTCGTGATTGAGGATATTGAGAAGAAGCGGGATGAGTACAAGGGGAAGGTTAGGGAGTTGGGCGGCGAGGTCAGCGAGGAGGAAGACGATAGCGATGACAGTGAGGAGGATGATGAAGATGACGAGGACGGCGATGTTACTCTGGACTAATGAGTTAGGGAGTGATGTAGCAGAGTATTCGACTTGTCTTTGCATCTGTTTGCTCGACTCGCTATATGTAGTTCTTGTGCTTGACGAAGCCGGCGTCACTCGCTGATGGACGAAAGAGGTCGGTATTGCAAGCTCCGGTTAGTAATGCAAACATGCATGCTTACGCGTGTATACCGGGTTACGTACGAGGGTGCGTATAAGGTACGAGGTTACGGATAAGATTAGGGCTCCGGAACGAACCAACGAGGAGGCATCACTCAACGTAAGGAAGTCCGAAGTAGCCGGCTGGCCAGTAAGATGCGGTAGAGATGAATAACGGCCGTACTAGGCATAACTAGGCAAATGTATATAGCTGAACGTCATCTTGCCTCCCTTTCACAAAGTAGACTGAACACACCGGCACCGACACTCCACCGATACTAGCCATTTAAAAATCGCCATCGATCCCGTCTTTCTCAAAAGAAGAACTTTCTCGAATTCCATCTTCCGGTTCCTATCTTTCTTATCCCACGTGCATGGTAGCACAACCAGACCCCCAGCGTCGATCAACTCTCTTCCAAAATGGAACTCCCCCACCTCTCGCACCTCGCCTTCGTCCTCCTAACCCTCGACCTCCTCTACACCCTCGCCCAAAAACTCGCCCTCCGCCGCTCCCGCACCCAATTCAAAGCCGCCAAAAACGCCCTCTCCGCGCCCCTCTACCCGCAATGGGACCACATCTTCGGCCTGGACGAGTTCCGCGCCAGTTTGGCGGCTTTCCGCGAACACCGCATGCTGCTGCGCAGTCAGGAGCGGTTCAAGACTGTGGGGACGACGACTTTTTCGCATAATGTGCTGGGCCGCGAGACGATCATGACGATTGAGCCGGCGAATCTGAAGGTCATTCAGGCGCTGGAGCATAAGAAATGGGGGTTGCCGGAGAGGAGGAAGGGCGCTTTTAGGCCGCTTTTGGGGGATGGTTGGTGACTTTTTTTTTTGTTTTTTGTTGCTTTGGTTGTGTTGGTTTGGGTTTCGTTCTTGGAGTCGTCTCGTCTTCTGGAAGACGAGTGGCGATTCCAACGACACTGGCCATTTCCAGACGACCAAAACCGCCACCTCCCTTCCAATACAACAAATCACTAACACCTCTCCCTCCCAGGCATCTTCACAACCGACGGCTCCGCCTGGTCACACTCGCGCGAAATGCTGCGCCCCAACTTCGTCCGCTCCCAAGTCGGCGACGTCCTGACCTTCGAACGCCACGTCTCGCACTTGATCTCCAAGCTCCCCAGCGACGGCAAAACCCCCGTCAACCTCGCCGACTACTTCTTCCGCCTAACCCTCGACTCCGCCACCGAATTTCTCTTCGGCGAGAGCACAAACTCCCTCTCCCGATCGAGCGAGGAATCCTTCGGCGCGGCCTTCGATCGCGGACAGGTGAATATCGCCATGCGAGCGAGATTTGGCCCGCTGGTGAAATTGTTCCCGTTCGCGTTTGATGTGGGGAGTATGGAGAAGGACCAGAAGTTCGTGCACGATTTCGTGGATTATTACGTGAACAAAGGCTGCGCGGACCGCGACCAGGAGAAGCAGTCCGGCATCACCAACAGGCAATCCGACGGCGACGAGCGCTACATCTTCATCACCGAGCTCGTGCGCCAGACAAACGACCGCACCCGCATCCGCTCCGAGCTGCTCAACATCCTGCTCGCCGGCCGCGACACCACCGCCTCGCTGCTCACAAACCTCTGGTGGCTCCTCTCCAAAAACCCCTCCGCCTGGTCCAAACTGCAAACCGAAGTCGCAACCCTCAAAGGCGCCCACCCGACCTTCGAACAATTGAAAGAACTGAAATACCTCCGCGCCCTCCTAAACGAAACCCTGCGCCTCTACCCCGTCGTGCCGCAAAACTCGCGCGAAGCGCAGCAAGACACCACCCTGCCCATCGGCGGCGGCCCGGACGGGAAATCGCCCCTCTTCGTCGCGAAAGGCCAAGTCGTGGGCTGGAGCGTGTACGCCATGCACCGGATGCCGGAGTACTACGGCCCGGACGCCGAGGAATTCAGGCCTGAGCGCTGGCTGGACGATCCTGCTACGGGCACCAAGGGTTTGAGGCACGGATGGGAGTATTTGCCTTTTAATGGCGGGGCGCGGATTTGTTTGGGGCAGCAGTTTGCGCTGACGGAGGCGAGTTATACTACTGTGCGGTTGTGCCAGGCCTTTGCTGGGATCGAGAGTCGGGATCCGACGGATGAGTGGAGGGAGAAGTTGACTCTTACTTGTGTTAATTTGGAGGGGGCGAAGGTTGTGTTGACGCCTAGGTGAGGTAGTTAGTAATACCTAAGGGATGGCTTCTCCATTTTCACATCCGATTCGAGAGCAAGAAGCGAGACTTGGAGACTTGGATACCAGCACTTAATGTAGGAAGTGACGATATGAATACAATCAAGGAGAACTATGCTGTAGTAGCTAATGGTAGAAAAAAGTGCTTTCTCAATCTGGAGGACAAATGTAACCAAGACTCTTTCAAGGCACTCTCTAGAGCACAACGGCCATAACCACGACACCTGCAATTCCGATGAAGACCTGAAGAGAGAACATCTTGGCGTAAAGCTTGATGAGTCTGAGGCGGGCAGCAGGCTCGAAAGACTTCCAGGCCTGGACAAAGACGGAGCGGCAAGCGCCGCGGGTCTGGAGGTCAAAGTCGCCGAGGATGGCGGTGCGGTCGAAGGGAACGATGGTCTCGCGGTCCTCAGGGAGGAGGGCGGCTTCGATGCGGGTCAGGGTGACGGATGCAGGGAGGAGAATGGCCAGGGCCACGAAGACGGCGGTCATGGGGATTGCGAGGAGGGCGAAGGCGTAGTAGGCGGCCTCGGCGGGGGAGATGTCGCGCTTCATGAAGTCGAACTCCTGGTCGTGCATCTCCTGGGGAAGGCCGAGAGCGAATGCGACGGCGATGGGCATGATGACGGTGACCTGCTGGGCGACGGCGAATGCGAGAGTAGGGAGAAGAAGGGCCTTGCACTGCTTGCGAGGGACCATGGAGCGGAACCAGGACTGGCCGGGAGCTGCGATCATGCTGTGGGTCCAGGCCATGTGGATGCGGGCAAGTCCGAGGGAGGAGACGATGTGCATGAGGGCTTGGCCAAAGATACCAAGACCGAGGACACCGGCAAGGAAGTTGGTCATGAGGCCGTGGAGCATGTGGTAGACAGCGCCGACGCCAGCTCCACGGAAGCGGCCGAAAAAGCCGCCAACAGTGTGAAGGTGGCGGACAGAGGCCTTGATGCTGGCGGTGATGGGCTTGTGCTGGATGACGGTGATCTCAATGTCCTGGTCGGCCATGGCCTCGGAAGGCATCATGTCTCCCTTCTTCTCGAGTGGTGAATCGGGCTCGTCGGCGTAGGCGGGAGGCGCGGACTCGATGATGGCGGTAGAGGTGGGCGACTCGATCATGGCCAGGGAAGCGATGACTTCTCCAACAGTGTAGCGGACCTGTATATTTTGTTAGTGGTGTTCGCCAGGAGTTGAGTTGCTATGTGAATACATACAGCTGCGATCAAGACGGCGGTGATCAGGGCGACGGCAACGGCCGGGAGGTAGTCCATGATATCGATGTCCACGGTAGGATCGGTCTTGTTGTCCTGGTTGCGAACGAACTCGAAGAAATCGTCGTGGACTTGCTGCTTCTCTGCGGCGGCCTGGGCGTCGGTGACTTGCGAGAAGGTGACCTGGGCCATGGTGGCGCCTCGGCGGACGAGGTGTCCCAGGAGTTGTCCGTGTGCGCCAGACATAGTGGCGATTATCGTGTGGTTTTGAGTGTCAATGGGAGGAGTTGATTACAGGAGATGTGCACAAAAGAGAGGGACAAGAGGTTGGTGGTGGTGGTGTTCAAGTAGAGAAGAGTCGCTGCCTGGAGTGGCGTACAGGTATGTAGCTGACCGTCACGTGCTAGGGGCTATGCTGCCGAGCAGCCGGTACTAGTGCTGTATTTTGAGCTCAGGATCGGCGCTAGAAGACATCATCGTTTCAGCCAGCCATTCACGACAAATCAACCTCAAGACAAAGACAAGAATGTCGACAACACAACTCACCACTTCCAACCATTACCTACGCCGCAGAACGACAGTATCAACCGTTGTAACGAAATTTTTGACTCTCGCATGGCCAGTGAATTACGCCGCACCACAAACCCAATACGAAATAACAGGCACACCTCAACCTATCATTACGCGCAGTGCTCGTGTTGGTCGCAGTCGAACATAACTGGACTGTCTCGCCGTATTACCTCTCACCGGCCATGCAAATGGACGCACCGCTGAGGCGTAGCTTTGTCGTCGATCTGTCTGCAGGATCGAGTAAAAATGTGCCGGGCTGTGTACAGCAAATTCTCGACATTTGAGAGCCAACCATTTGACCCCTAGATCAATATTGCGAAGTCACACCTCGAGAGCTTCTTCGGGTCCATGTCCGCTCTTCGCCTCGTATTGCAATATTGTACCTTTGAATCAATCGTGTCCTCGTCTGGTCTGGTTAGGCACCGCCTTGGTCAGCCAAAGGTGCCACATACCTAGGTGGGCATTGCAAGTCCACGTACCAAGTCCGCGTAAATGCTCAACAATTCATCCAATACCCACACGTCGACCATCCCGCCCAGCTAACTTACACAGTATGCAGAGCACATGAGAAGGTACTGTATGCTCTATCAGTAACATGCCGGGTCAGATATCCTCAAGAATGAGCCAGAGACCTCACAACATGTATGTACCACTCATTTCACAGCTAGGGTTAGGGTTGGAGCATACCTAGGTACTCAAGGTCCCACCGAAGCATACCATTACGAACATCAGGAATGATTTTCCATAAACTGACGTTGCAGCATCCTGAATAAAAGGGCTGATGTTGGTTGAGAAGGCTCAAGCTCGCTTGCTTGGACTTGGAGGAATTGATTTCTAGCGCGCGTCTACATAGCATAGCAACATAGGAGTAAATGTTCCTCTCGAAATCCTGCCGTGATGAAGTGCGATCGAAACCCAAGGTAGCAGCCAAGTATCACAGGAAAGCCAACACCGTTTCGTGACACCACTTCCCTCCAACCAGCTTAATGAAGAGACACAAAGCCATGCTAGCCTCATACTGATGATCAAGTCTGGAATTGATTTGAAACTTTCTACACGCTTGGTATCTCACACACAATATAATCAAGTCAAGTCCCTCTCTCTTGTTGTAGTTGTTGTCGCTCCCAAGAAACAATTAAATATAACGCCGCTGAAAAATGCAAACCCCCCTGGAAAGTGCACCACCAGTCTAGAACACCGAGATGTAGTTGCCGATCCTGTCCTTCTGGTTTTGCGCAATGCACTCTGAGATCCAGGTGATGTTGCGGATTTCCTGTTAGACGATATTAGCAAAGCTCCTTCTCGTGGAATATACTTCAACATTTCGACTCACCTGTTCCCTCAACCTCAACCACGCATACACAATCGAGTGCGTGAACTGATGCGTGAAAGCCAGCTTCGAAATCTCCATCTCCCTCTGGTAGAACAGGTCCTCCAAGCTCTTGCCCTCGTCCCCACCAATACCGCCGCTCTGGTTGCCGATCCCGCTGCTCTGGCCGCCCATGCCAGTCTGGTCCAGCATGGACCTGTAGTCCGACACGCCGTCGACCGCGATCCGCACGCCCTCGGGGTCGTCCGCGCGCGAAAGCATAAGGGTGCCCTCGGGGTGCAGACGGCCGAAGTTGGGGTACAGCTTCTTGCGGTCGGTCTTTGTGAGCTCGGTGCCGAACGAGTTGATGGTGATGTTGATGCTGCGGCGGTCGGCCTCGAACTCGAGGATCTCGCTCATAACCTCCTGCGTGGGCGTGCCCTTGATCTCCGGGTCTTCGTTGACGAAGCGGTGGAAGTCCTCGAGGTAGTTCTTGTACAGCGTGTTGCGGACGATCTCGATGTTCAGCTCGTCGAGGTCCTGGTGGCTCAGGCTGCCCTTGAAAAACGGCGCCAGAGGAGTCTCGATGAGGACCGAGTTGTACAGCTCTTCGATGTTGGTGGCGACGCACAGGGCCGGCATCGTCTCGAACCAGCCCAGCGGGTGGCAGCGGTCCAGCAGCTCGCGGGTGTCGCGCTCGTGCAGCGTGCCCGTGATGAGCAGGGCCACGTTGTCGATCATGTAGGCGTAGGTCAGGTATTCCATGAAGCGGGCGAGCGAGCCCGTGGCGTTGGCTTGCAGGTAGCGGAACTCGGCGACCATCTTGTCCATGGCTTTCTCGGCGAGGGCGGAGGTCGATGGGTTGGGGGGGAGGGATGCGAGGTAGTCGCCGTAGGCAGGGCCGAGCTGGAGCTTGACGTCTTGTGTGTTGTTAGCAAGCGTGCCTTGGTGGGAAGTGGTGGACTGGACTGGCCATACCATCAATGGTCTCGCATTGCGTCAAGTTGCCGTAGTTCTGGCTGGTGAGCAGGGTGTTGCGGTAGCCGCGCACGATACCCTCGATGTACCCGGCGGTGACGTTGTAGAACATTCCCTCGGCCATGTTTGCGGATTGTCGTGTGGGTATATGGCTGGTGGGAGGGTGGAGAGGCGATGCGATGCGATGGTTTGGCTGAAGGTGGCTGCCAGCCGATGTTCTGGATGCCGATGTTCCAAGCTCGCTCGGTGGTCGGGCCAAGCAAGCGAGGCGAACGGCGTCACCTTCGAGTCGAGGTGCACGTCTACAGACAAACGAAACAAAATGTCAAATATTGTTTACTGGCACGAGTGATTCAATCCATAATAGTGATAATCTTGACATTCATGCTCGCATATCTAAACTTTTATAATACAGGCCAATCGTGAGTCGCAACAAACACACGCACGCCGACGACGGCTCCCAACCCAGATGAACCCAGCACCGACGGTCCCCTTATTGCCAGCTAACCCCGTGGAAACCAGCTCGGAGCAAGTGCACTCACTCAACGTGAGAGAGTAAATCGTCTTGTAAAAAAACGCAGATCAAAAAATAACTCGGGTTGCAGATTGCCTTCAGTCCATTTCCATCGAGTGGGCGGCACAGATGCCTACTGGCTCGCGGTGTACAGTCTCGTAATCCTTTTGGAAGACGTGATCTTGCATACAGCCTTTCAAGATGCCGCTGGTCTCGGCCTCTTTCTTGACGTACCCGCTGACCTCGTTCTGCGACACAGTGATGGGAGACATTTCGGCCTTGATCTGCCCACCGGGAGCCGCGAGGTGGAGTGCTGGGAGCATTTGCAGCCTTGGGATGAGCTGAGATGCGTCGCGTGTGACAAGGCGAGCCTCGGTCAGGTCGTTGGAGAAGAGGTAGAACTCGCTTTCGCCCGAGTAGACATTTGTCGCTTGCACGAGGTAGCCGGGAAGCGCGGCGTTCTCGAACCACACCTTGACGTCTTTCAGCGCAGGGTAGTGCTTCGCGATGAACTTGGAGTAGGCGGCCTGGTTGATCTGGCGCGCCTCGCTCGCGTCCATGCGACTCCAGCTGATGCCGAGTTTGCGGGTCACCTCGTCCACCAGCGGCTCGGTGGTGACTTCGCGCATGTTTGCGGGTAGGACGAGCTGGGCGAGGTCGTTTGAACCATTGGACGACGACACGTCCTTGCGCTGAGACTTTCTGCTGGTCATGGAAGGGCGCCTTAGATGGTCGACAGCAAACGGCCGGGCCGTGTTCTCTTCCATCCAGCTGGGATTGCTGCGAGATACATTTCCGGATTCGGAGGCTGGGGTGGGGAGGGATCCGTCGAGCTCGATATCATCTTCGGTGAGAGTCTCGCCGCGCGATCGTTTGCGACCAGCGACTGAGCCTGGTGTAGTGGGGATGGATGCATTGGGAGTCGGCGCGAATGGCGTGAACGGATTGGCGGTAAAGCTGGGGAGTGGTTCGTTGGTGTTGGCGTGCTGGTCATTGTAGTGGTTGCTCGCAAAGTATTGATTGGGCGCGACAGTGTCCATCATCTCGGTTGGGGAGGGCATAGATGGCACGAATCCATTGGTGGTAGCCATGTTTGGTGAGTAGTAATGAGCTGCGTCAGTTAGGTGGTCTAACAACATCAATTGCTTCTAGGTAGCTTTCTCGTTAGAGCCGCCGGTTGATGGCGGTATGCTATGGGGAGTATTGAGGTTCGCGGATCAAATAACGCGTATTTCTGCACGTGATTGTCGCGTCGTAGAGTGGTCGTCTCGTGATCGCGATGGGAAGTGACGTAAGGATGTCTGTGATAGAATCGAGTTGATGGCAATGATGGTTGGAGAGGAGGAAGTAGATGATGGGAAGCGAAGAGGATGTTTGGACGAGAGGGTGACAAGGTCGGTGAAGCAAGATGGAGTAGGATAGGAACAGGAAGAGGAAGAGGAAGCGACTGGCTGGAAACAGACAGAGAGGAAGGGTCGCGCCGAGACGAGAGAGCTCTCTACGCAGGGCGACAGGCGGCGATCGAGTAGGCCGACCAACCGTTTACGTTGTATGGCACAGTGGACACGCCTAACAACGCCTAACAACGTCTAGTCCGCCCTCTCCACACCCTTGTTCCTTGGGCGCATGGATCGGCGCTATGGCGTCAAACCTTGCCAGCAGGTCGGACGAGCGATATTCACCCGAATGCACATTCACGTGATCTTGTCTGACATGGAGTACCTGGAGATCCAAGGTATGCATGTACCATCTAAGCATTGCCAGATGAAGTTGGACGCAAAAAATGTACAATCTATTTTATACCAAGTCAACCCCTCTCACGCCTATGCAACAACACCGTTAGCCTCCTGCTCCTTCTTCTCCTCCTGACCCTTGGACACTCCATTCGCAGCCTTGCCGCTGTGGATCTCGGCCAACACACTCTTCAGCTCCTCCAAGAACCTCAAGACCTCCGCCTCTGTGCCAATCGTCACGCGCAGACATCCGAAGCAGCCCATCTCCTTGCCTCTGAACCTGGTGACAACTCCGCGAGTCTCCGCCAACCGCTCGTACACCTGCAACGCCACCTCGTTGCTCGGCTTGCCATCAGGGCCATCGAGCATCTCAACCAGCAAGAAGTTGGACTCGCGGCCGCCGAGGAAGCGTCCGACACCAGGAATCTTGGGCATCTCCACCAGCATGCGTTCTCTCTGCTCCAGAATGGCGGCGCGGTTGGCGTGCATGACCTTCAAGTTCTGTGGCTGCAGCGCCTGAATGGCGAGCTGTGATGTCGGGTTGGAGATGTTGTACGGTGCCTTGAGACTGTTGAGTAGTCTAGCAATCGCAGGGCTGGTGAAAGCGGCTCCCAAGCGGATGCCTGCCAGTCCAAAGGCTTTGGACAGCGTCTGCATGACGACCAGGTTGGGCCATTCGGCCACCCACTCTGCTAGTGATGATCCGTCGGGGGAGAAGTCGATGTAAGCCTCGTCCACGATCACCACACCGTTCCAGGTCGGGTGCTCGAGGACTTTGCGGACATCCTCCTTGCGCACCAGGTTGGCGGTGGGGTTGCCGGGCGAGCAGAGGTAGACCATTTTGATGGTGGGGTCTTCGGCCAGCTTGGCGTTGATCTTGTCGGGCTGTGCGTTAAAGCCGTTGTCGACGTCCAGGGGCACTTTGACGACTTCGACGTCGTTGACGTGGGCTGAGACTGAGTACATGCCGTATGTGGGCGGGCAGGTCAGGATCTTGTCCTTGCCGGGCGTGCAAAAGGCACGGAGTAACGCATCGATTGCCTCATCGCTGCCGACACCTACGAAAAGGCTGTCGACGGTGAGGTCCTTTCGAGTATGAACTTTGGTGTTGCGCAGGTTGATCAAGTGCTGCTTGAGCTCGTGCTGGTGCGGGTCTGGGTAGCGATTGAGGCCGAGCAGGTCAATCTCGATGTCCGACGCTCCGCCGTTTGCGAGCTTGCCATTGCTGCCGAGTGCGAGTCCAGGGCCGTAGGCATTCTCGTTGGCATCTAGGAGAACATTTGTGCCGTCGTCTTTGTAGTCACTATTCGATTGTCAGGGACCGTGCTTTGTCGATGCCGATGTGATGATGATGGCGAGAATGGAAGAAACGCACTCTCTCGCGCATCTGTACGGCTCGAGGGCCAAGATGTTTGGTCGTGCACACTTCTCGATATCGAAAGGCATGTTGATTAATTTGTTGTACTGCTTTGTATTTTCTGTGTTTTGTGCTGCCAATGGACTCGTGAAATTTGTCTTGAAGCCGGCCCTCATACAGTCATCACATGCCAAAAGAGTCACTTGGTCTGTGCCCAAAGGGATCCACTCCTCGGATCTCGTAACCAAACGCGTAGAATCACACGCTCAGCTCATCTCAGCCTCACAGACAAGCTTGATTCGAAGTGTCAGCAAGTCTTGATGTGAAGTTACCTTGCTTGTACACTGTCGACACTTCGAGAAGAGACCAATAGCAGCGATGAGAGTATGCCATATCTCCGAAGATGAAACGTGACAAGCTGCCGAAGACTATGACTTAATCCATCAAGAACTTGGATCTTGCCCTGATGTCACCCAATCCAATCCGTCCCAGTCCACATGTCGTTGCACTACCACCACCCGAACGCGAGCACAATTTCCTCTTGTTCACGTGGCTTACGTGCGAGAGACGGAAGTACCGGTATTCCTTCGCGGCCTGCATAATTCCTGTCACCTGTCCTTTTCACTTTACGACCCTCTTCATACCTAATACCCAATCCACCTCTTGCCGCCTGCTTCCGACTATACACATGGCTGCCTCGCAGTCGCAAGTCCCGGCTACACCTCGAGTGATTTCGCCCTCACCAACACCATCCGAAAAGATCGGCAAGGATGGATATTTCAGCAGCGATACAAGACCTAAGAGCGTGCGCCTGAACTCTGTGGAGCCTATCGAGGAACATGACGATGGGAACAACACGCTGGAAGACCCCGAGTTGTCGCGCGCGCGCACAAGAAGTCGGAGCCCTCACATCGCGCGCAGACTGTCGCGAAAAGACGGCATCACCACCACCAGCAGTAGCAAGCTCGGCGCAACCGGAACAGCACGCCAAAGAAAACCAGAGCCCCTCCTCAAACAACAACAACCCAACGGCACCGCCGCCGAAGCCACCAACAGCTTCCTCTCGCCAGCCGACGCATACCGGGACTTTGGCTTCGGCAGCTCCTACTGGCGCAACCTCTCGCGCTCGCCCTCCCCACTAGGCCTCATCCCCATCCACCGCGAATGGCGCGCCTTCGTCCACAAACACGAGATCCCGCGCAAAGCCCTGCACGTCAGCATCGGCTTCGTCACGCTCTGGCTCTACCACCTGGGCGTGCAAATCTCCGCCGTCCACCCCATCCTCCTCACCCTGCTGATCCCCATCGCTACGGTGGACATTCTGCGCTTCCGCTGGTCGGCGCTGAACAGGACTTATATCCGCTACCTGGGCGCTTTCATGCGCGAGAGCGAGGCGCACGACCGCTATAATGGAGTCATCATGTACCTCGCGGGTCTGTGGTTCACAATGCGATTCTGC